>Ga0208900_1000954_pt1 | contig 16640 bp, 13 predicted proteins | sample AntAceMetag02UKK_FD_184763 | JGI IMG/M metagenome (GOLD analysis project Ga0208900, IMG submission 184763) | Saline lake microbial communities from Ace Lake, Antarctica - Antarctic Ace Lake Metagenome 02UKK (SPAdes) (version 2) | ecosystem: Environmental > Aquatic > Non-marine Saline and... | reverse complement strand
CAGGGTTGGCTCATTTTTTCTTGAACTGTTGAAGGTACTGTTCAAGCTCTTTTCGCTCTTTAGGGCTAAGGTTGTCCAGTATCTCTTTTGCATTGAGTCCGGCCAGTCTTTCTTTTGGTTTGAGTCCGGCCAGTCTTTCTTTTGGTTTGAGTCCAGCCAGTATCTCTTTTGCATTGAGTCCAGCAAGTTTTCGCTCAACAGGAACATGTCTGAGAAAAAGCTCTTCCCACATTTTCCCCATTTCCATGACCTTTTCAGGTGTGAGTTCTATTTCCATGACACTCTCCTTTTCAATATCCTTGAAACAGAGGCTCCACAAACCTGCAATGAGGTGGTAAAGCCCGGAATAAATTACATCTTTTCCCGATTTGAGCAATTTTTTAAATGCTCGCTCTTTCTCTTTTTTTCGGCTTGAAAAACATTTTACAAAAAGGTTGTGCGGTTCATCAGTCAGCTCATTGAGGGAAATAATCGGCAGCAAATCAAGCATTGGATTGGTGCTGTAATAGACTCCCGGCCTTTCTATGACCGAATACCCAAATCTCTCCATAAAATTTCTGGCAGGTGTTTTCGAGCTGATAATAACCGTCTGAACCCGATCCTGTGCCAGTTTCTGTACCCTTTTATAAAAAGTATCATATGCCAAAGCCTGAAAAAGCACCGATCTGTTGACAGATTCTGTATATTTGAACTCAATCAGAATATGATCTGCACCGGTATCTCTTATGCCATCGGGCAGCAGCCATATCTGTTCTTCTGACCAGCGGGGTAGATCCCTTCTGAGTAGCAGGATATCAGCTTCCGGTGGGTCGTTCATGATGGGAAACTCGGTCATTACGGTAATATCAACCGGAGTCAGGAACTCTTCAAGCATTTTGCCCAGCAGCCTGTGCCAGCGTGTTTTTTGAATACGGTTTTTATTCTGATTTTTCATAAATAAAGAATAACACAGCCATTGAGGGGATTCAAGGAGTATGGTATGAAGGATGCTGTTTATGCATTTTTTTTCCCCTTTGAAATGATTAGGAAATTGATATCATTTCATGGATGTAAAGATGCCAGGGATGGACGGTATCGAAACCACCCGGAGGATCAGGGAAATGTCTTTGCATCACATACCAATCATTGCAGTTACTGCCCTTGTCATGAAGGGTGATCAAGACAATCTTTTGAAAGCCGGGATGGATGATTATCTCTCCAAACCTACTGAAATTAAACAGATTCAGGCCATCTTGGAAACATATACATGAGGTGTTAGCGGAAAACAAATGATTTCAAAAAAAAACATATTAAGCGCAAGGATTTTGATTGTTGATGATAATCAAATGAATGTAGACCTTTTGGAGGCAATTGTATCCGATGCAGGGTATACCTCCGTTCTGGGCATAACAGACCCTCGCGAAGCTAAAAATATATATAAGACCTATCAACCCCACCTGGTAGTCCTGGATATCAATATGCCCCACCTGGACGGATATGAGGTAATGGAACAATTTCAGAAAATTGAAAAAGATTCCTATATTCCTGTACTTGTCCTGACGGCATTGCAGGATAACATTACACGTATTCATGCACTGGCATCAGGTGCCCAGGATTTTTTAACAAAACCATTTGATAAGATAGAAGCATTAACAAGAATACAAAATATGCTCAGGATCAGGCTCTTGCATAGTCAAGTCCAGAACCAGAATATTATTCTGGAGAGACAGGTAAAGATACGAACGCTTGAACTGGAAAATACCCGTCTTGAAGTTATTCGTAGATTGGGGCAGGCAGCTGAATACCGTGATCCGGAAACAGGTGCCCATATTAACAGAATGAGCCGGATGTGTGTTGTATTGGGTGGATTAATCGGCATGGGTGATCCTGAATTAGATCTTCTGTTAAATGCCAGTCCAATGCATGATGTCGGTAAAATCGGCATACCGGACACCATTCTTTTGAAACCCGGAAAACTCACCTCTGAAGAGTGGCAAACCATGACACAGCACTCTGTTATCGGCGGAAAACTGCTTGACGGCCATAACTCTGAGTTGATGATCCTGGCGCGTGATATTGCATTGACACATCATGAAAAATGGGATGGCACAGGATACCCCTATGGGCTGAAAGAGGATAAAATTCCGGTTTGCGGCAGAATAGCCGGTCTGGCAGATGTGTTTGATGCCCTGACATCCAGAAGGCCCTATAAAAGCCCTTATCCCATTGGAAAAACCTTAGAAATCATCAAACAGGGAAACGGCAGTCATTTTGAGCCGAAACTGGTCGATTTGTTTTTAGAAAACATAGATGCATTTGTGAAAATTAAAAATGAATTATCAGATGGAGAAGATCAAGCCAGCGATGATTTTTATCTCAGTGAGCGAGACAGGAAAGCCAGTTTATTATAAAAAGACAAAACTAAAAAGGGAAAGACGAAATTTTTAATTGTGGACGATGATCTGATAAATCGAAATTTTTTGCACACAATGCTGGAAGAGATGCGATACAGCACAAAAAGTGATTAGTACCTTGTCAACATTGGAATCACTATAATTTGCAAGTTACGTGTAAGTACATGAAGCAAATCGTTTTTATCGAAGGTGCTAAAATGTCCAAAAAACCAACTTATGAAGAATTAAAACAAAGAATCTTAGAGTTAGAAAAAATTGAAAAGGCCTTTAATAAAAGTGAGAACAGGTATCGAAGACTGACTGAAAACTTTCCGGATACGTTTTACCGCATTTCTCTTCCTGATGGCAAGTATGAGTATGTGAGCCCAGCATCAGAAATAATTTTCGGGTACCCTCCTGAGGATTGGTATACAAATCCATTGCTGATCAAAGAGATCATACACCCTGACTCTGATTCGTATTTCAGCGAACAGTGGGAAAATATGATCAACGGATTCGTCCCACTGGTATACGAATATAAAATTGTCCATAAAGACACGAGTGAGCGGTGGATCAATCAGCGAAATGTTTTGATAAAAGGTGATCATGGCCAACCAGTCGCCCTTGAAGGCATTGCAACTGATATCACCGAACGTAAGAGGGCAGAGGAGGTTTTAGTAGAGAAAGAGGCTTTTCTTCGTACTCTGATTAATGCGATACCGATTCCACTTTTTTATAAGAACAGAGATGGACAATACCTGGGATTAAATAGGGCATTTGAAACCTTCTTTGGCGAAATAGAAGAAAAATTGATCGGAAAGAGCGTATTTGATATCACTTCGCCGGAACTCGCTGAGATCTATCATGCCAAGGATAAAGAACTTCTTGATGGGAAAGAGAGGGTGCAGACCTATAAATTTCAAGTCAAAAATACCAAGGGTGAATTACGGGATGTTATTTTTAATAAGTCTGGTTTTACTGACAGTAAGGGAGATGTCAGTGGCCTGATTGGGGTAATATCTGATATCACCGAGAGCAAGCAGACGGAAGATGCTCTAATTGAGGCACTGGACTCAGCCGAGCAGGCCAATCTTGCCAAGAGCATATTTTTATCCTCCATGAGCCATGAACTTCGCACGCCGTTGAATTTTATCCTGGGATTTGGCCAGATCCTGGAGACGGATAAAAGCTTAAATCCGACTCAGGTCAACTATGTCCGAAAAATAATTTCTGGCGGCAAGCGTCTGCTCGCCCTTGTTAGCGAGGTGTTGGACCTTGCCCTGATCGAAAGCGGGAAAACAGAACTCTTGTTGGAATCTGTGGATTGTTCAGAAGTGATGACTGAGTGTCTGGGTATTGTCCAGCCCCTTGCAGAAGAGATTGGAATATGTCTGGATCTCGGGTCTTTTGACCCATTGATGAGGGTTCTGGCCGACCGTAACCGCTTAAAGCAGATATTGATCAACCTGCTCTCAAATGCTATAAAATACAATTCCAGAGAAGGAACCGTCCGTATTGCTGCGGTCAACCATGAAAAGGGTGTTCGGATAACGGTAACCGACACCGGCCCCGGCATTCCCGCTGATAAGCTGGGAGAGCTTTTTGTTCCGTTCAACCGCCTGGGAAAAGAGGCTGGAACTATTCCGGGCACCGGTATCGGCCTTGCGTTCAGCAAACGCCTGGCCAAACAGATGAAGGGGGACGTCGGACTGGAAAGTACAGGGGAGAAGGGGAGTTGTTTCTGGGTTGAGCTTCCCTTTATTGAACACTTCCCATCATTATCGGAGGGCAGGCATTCCAAAGAGGCGACCATTCCATTGTTGACCGTTTTAAAAACACATCTTTAATTTTAAGTTTGAATAATTTAGAAACTTTTATAATCAATTTTAACAAAGGTAGAGATTCGTGAAGCTGATAAGATCCAAAAATAAAAACAAATTGTCTAATTTTTGAAAGCCGGAATGGATGATTATATTTTCTGAATTGAATTATTCTGATACTTTAATACCTTTGCCAAATTTTTAAATGCGCTTTGAATTAACGGATTGAGCCCTATATATGGGCTTTGGGATCTTTTCTATCACATCATAGGAGAAATGGTTTGATCAAGAATAAAATTGGCGAAAGTATTGGACTTCCATTAAATATTTAAGAAAGGATCGACTATGCCGAAAAGAAAGAAACCTGTGTCCCCAGAGGCCCCTATAAAAAAGGCTTCCCCAAAAGGAATAATCAAAAAAGATATCCCCTTTCCCATCATCGGTATCGGTGCATCCGCCGGAGGATTAGAAACGCTTGAGGTCTTTTTTACAGCAATGCCACAAGACTGCAACATGGCTTTTGTGGTCATTCAACATTTAAGTCCCAAGCATAAAAGCATTATGGCATCACTTCTTGGTAAAAAAACCACTATGGATGTCGTGGAGATCAAAGACGGTACAAATATTCAGTCAAATCATATCTATTTAAATCCTCCGGGTAAAAATATTACAATATTTAATAGCAAACTTCACCTGCTCGAACCGATAGACACCGGCACTATTAATCTGCCGATTGATTTCTTTTTCAGGTCCCTTTCTGAAGATCTGGGGGAAAACGCCATCGGCATCATTCTTTCAGGAACCGCATCGGACGGAACACTGGGGGTCAGAGCAATCAAAGGTGAAGGTGGCATGGCCATGGTTCAACAGCCGGACACGGCAAAATACGATGGTATGCCCAAAAATGCTGTTAATACAGGACTTATCGATTTTATCCTCCCGGTAGAAAAAATGCCAGAGGCCCTGATCAAATACGTACAACATCCTTTTTTAACTTCCCAGGGCAAGTTAAGACTTTCAGACATCCTGGTTGAAGATCAAATGCAGAAAGTTTTCGCCCTGATCCGAAGTACAACCGGTCATGATTTTTCTTATTACAAGCCTGCCACGATTTCACGCCGCATCGAACGCCGTATGGGCTTGCAACAAATAAAAAAGTTATCTGATTATGTGTTGTACCTTCAGAAAAACCCTGTTGAGATAGACGATCTCTTTAAACATCTGGTTATCGGGGTAACCAGCTTTTTTAGAGACCCACAAGCCTATGAAGTACTTGAACGAGAGACCCTACCTCATCTGTTAAAAAATAAACCTAAGAATTCAAGGCTCCGCATCTGGGTTGCTGGCTGCTCAACAGGAGAGGAAGCCTATTCTCTTGCCATCATCCTTTCTGAATTAATGGATAAAATTAAAAAATATTTTACGATTCAAATCTTTGCCACGGATATTGACCCTGAAGCCATGGATTTTGCTCGCAAAGGGATATATCCTGAGAGTATCAGTGTAGATATTTCTAAAAATAGATTAAACCAATATTTTGAAAAAGGGCCGGATGGGTTACATATTAAAAAGCAGATCCGGGACATGATTGTCTTTTCGATCCAGAACCTGATTAAGGACCCGCCATTTTCTCGACTGGATCTGGTGAGTTGCCGGAATCTGATGATCTATATGGACACTACGCTTCAAAAAAAAATCATCCCTTTGTTTCATTACACATTAAACCCGAATGGCATTCTATTTCTTGGAACATCTGAAAGTATTGGTGGATACACAGACCTTTTTGAATCATTCAATAGAAAATGGAAAATATTTCACCGCAAATCATCAGTGGTTACCAGACAACTGGATTATCCGGATAGTCTTGGGCACAGTGTTCAAGAAATAATCAAAAGTTCCCAAAATGATAACACGCTCGTCAAAATGAACTTACAGGTTTTGCTTGAAAAGGTAGTCCTTGATGAGTACGCGCCTGCGGGTCTTCTGATCAATAATAAATATGAAGTGCTTCATTTTTTAGGCAAAACAGAAAAGTACCTGGTGCCACCCATGGGAATGCCCAGTTTTAATGTTCTGGACCTGGTGCGTGAGGATCTTAAGAACAGTTTGATGATAGCTGTCCACAAATCAGTTCGAGAAAAAAAGGTGATGGTTTGCAATAACATAAATCTCAAATATCATGGCGAGTTTTGTAAGGTGACTATATCGGTTAAACCAATGACAGAACGAGAGAATCTGGCTGGTCTCTGGCTGGTCATGTTTGAAGATCAAGCGCCTGTGAATGTGCCAGATAAAAAAAAGGACGGGAGTATCGATGCCACAAGCAAGGAGATTACCGGTCCAGATCTGGAGCAAGAGCTACAATCCACCCGTGAATACCTTCAGTCTACGATAGAAGAGCTGGAATCTTCCAATGAGGAGTTAAAATCGATAAATGAAGAGATGCAATCTGTAAATGAGGAGATGCAGAGCTCCAACGAAGAACTGGAAACATCCAAAGAAGAGCTGCAGTCCACCAATGAGGAATTGTCGACGGTAAATAATGAGCTTCAAAACAAGATAGATGATTATGCCAAAGCCTGTAATGACATGAGCAACCTTTTGGCAGCTACCCAAATTGCCACTATCTTTATAGACATGAACCTGTGCATTAAAGAATTCACCCCTGCTGCGACCACAATCATAAACCTGATACCCAGCGATGTCGGCAGACCGTTAAATGATCTTAAAACCAACTTCACAGATATTGATCTTGTCAGCCTGGCCGGAAAGGTCCTTAAAGATCTCAATTCTGTGGAATTGGATATCCTGTCCAGGGATACGACCTGGTATTCATTAAAGATAACACCCTATCGAACAATGGAAAATATTATTGATGGTGTGGTCATGACCTTTTTTAACGTGAACAAGATAAAGCAGGCGGACCAATTTAAACGACTGGCAACGGTTTTGATAGATTCCAATGATGCCATAACTGTTCAGAACCTGCATGGTGACATTCTGGCATGGAATAAAGGTGCCGCACAATTGTACGGGTGGACAGAAGCTGAGGCACTTAAAATGAATATCAAAGAAATCCAGGCAGATGATATTGTACCCGAGCAAAAAAGAATCATTGAATCGTTAGAAAAAGGTAAGTTCATCAAGTCATTTAGAACCAAACGCAAGGCAAAGGATGGAACGATCATTGATGTGTGGTTAACCGTTACTGTTTTGAAAAATGAAGAAGATCGGACCATAGAATTTGCAACAACTGAAAGGAATTTGGCATGGTTGGGAAAAGAGGAAAAAGGAAAGAGAAATGAGAAATGAGGGATCATAGTAAAAGACAAAATAATTTTTGATAAAACTGACCTTGGAAAGCGTGCTGAAAGGGAATTTGAAATAAAACACAGTACGAAATTGTTTACTCTGAACTCTGAATTTTTATATTGTTAAATATAAGGTAATGACCATGCCCCAAAAAAAGCAAAAAGCGATTAATGTCTCCAATCTCAGGCAAAGGGCCGAAGATGTATTGGAAGCATCATCCGGTGATAATGCTGACCCTGCCAAATTCTCTCCTGCTGATATGAAAACTCTGATTCATGATCTTCAGGTCCATCAGATTGAACTGGAGATGCAAAATGATGAGCTGAAACAATCTCAGGAGGAACTGGCCGACGAACGAACTCGTTATTTTGACTTCTTCAACATGGCTCCGGTAGGCTTTTTCAGCATTGACGAACAAAAGCTGATCCTTGAGTGCAACTCCACCGCTATGACGTTGCTGGGAACACACCGGAATGCGCTTATCAAAAAGCCGTTCACTCGTTTCATTCTGAAAGAGGACCAGGATATTTACTACCTGCATAGCAATCAGGTCTTTGAAACCAAAATGCCTCAAGAGTGCAATCTGAGAATGCTGAAAAATGATGGGTTTCCGCTTTGGGTGCATCTGGCAACAACTACCGTGCTGAATGTAGAGGGTGCCATAATGACCCGAATTGTGATGAGCGACATCACCGAGCACAAGCAGACGGAAGATGCTCTAATTGAGGCCCGGGATTCAGCCCAGCGAGCCAATCTTGCCAAGAGCATATTTTTATCCTCCATGAGCCATGAACTTCGTACGCCGTTAAATTCTATCCTGGGATTTGGACAGATCCTGGAGACGGATAAAACCTTAAATCCGACTCAGGCCAACTATGTCCAAAAAATACTTTCTGGCGGCAGGCTTCTGCTCACCCTTGTTAGCGAGGTGTTGGATCTTGCCCTGATCGAAAGCGGGAAAACAGTACTCTTGTTGGAATCTGTGGATTGTTCAGAAGTGATGAATGAGTGTCTGGATCTTGTCCAGTCCCTTGCGGAAGATAGTGGAATATGTCTGAATTGCAGGTCTTTTGACCCATTGATGAGGGTTCTGGCCGACCGCAACCGCTTAAAACAGATATTGATCAACCTGCTCTCAAATGCTGTAAAGTACAATTCCAGAGAAGGAACCGTTCGTATTGTTGCGGTCATGCATGAAAAGGGTGTTCGGATAATGGTAACCGACACCGGCCCCGGCATTCCCAGCGATAAGCTGGGAGAACTTTTTATTCCGTTCAACCGCCTGGGGAAAGAGGCAGGAACTATTCCGGGCACCGGTCTCGGCCTTGCGCTCAGCAAACGCCTGGCCAAACAGATGAAGGGTGACATCGGACTGGAAAGTACAGGGGATCAGGGGAGTTGTTTCTGGGTTGAGCTTCCCCTTATTGAAAGGTATGATTCATTGTCTAAACAAAAGAATGATGACCATCAGAGCACACCCGTTGGAAAGCGCATAACCAAAATAAAAGCACTGATTGTGGACGATGTCGAAATGAACCGGGAGCTCCTGGGTGAGTTTCTTTCCTTGTTTAATCTCAACGGTTTTATGGCAGCTTCCGGTGAAGAGGCGCTTGAGGCGGTGTCAAAACAGGAATTTGATATCATTTTCATGGATGTAAGGATGCCGGGGATGGACGGTATTGAAACTACCCGGAGGATCAGGGAAATGTCTTTGCAGCACATACCGATCATCGCCGTTACTGCCCTTGCCATGAAGGGTGATCAGGACAAATTCTTAAAACTCGGGATGGATGATTATATTTCCAAACCCATTAAAATTGAAAAGGTGCAGAATATCTTGGAAAAATATACATGCTACCTCCAACATAAAAACACAAAACTAAAAAGGGAAAAATGAACTTTCTAATTGTAGACGATGATGTGCCAAATCGAAAACTTCTGCACACAATGCTGGAAGATATTGGGCACTGTGATATTGCCGCCAATGGTAAAGAAGCTGTCGAGTATTTTACAATTTCTTTGAATGAAAAGGACTTTTACGATGTTATTTTCCTTGACATTAACATGCCTGTAATGGATGGCCACGAAACCTTAAAAAATATCAGGAGAATAGAGGCAGATAACGAAATTTTTCTTGGTGCCGGTGTGAAAATAGTTATGGTAACAGCCCTGCGTGATAAAGAAAATGTCTTGTCTGCATTCCATGAAGGATGTGAATATTATCTGGTAAAACCCTTTCAGCAGAAAAAATTGTTCGAACTACTGGAAGAGATGGGATACCGCACAAAAAGTGATTAGTATCTCATAAAAATACAGTCTGGTTCAAAACAGGGTAACATTTTTGATAATTTTGATCTCTCATGTAAAATCAATATTGTAAATATCAGATGAGTATAAGGGACTTAGCCGAATATAGACTACCAGTATGTCCAGTTTAATATGTTGATATTGCATTATAAAAAATTTTAATTTGGTAGTTTATTATCGTCGAAGTTCCTAAGTACCCGAGCAAATGTTCTTCGGGATCAAATCCAGGTATATAAACGGTATATGCCTATGGAATACTGAAAAACATATGTGTGGGCACTTATCTATTTGATAAGGTGAAAGACATGGAAACAGTGTTATTCTGGCATATGCTCTTTTGAACCAGGCCAAAATTCAGTAAAAAAATTGCTTCCATCCTTACCATAAGTGAACAGTCCGTATTTTTTCACAGAAACAATATCAGCACAAACGGTGGCGTGTTCTGAAATGAACAAGTTATTTAAGACGGTTCCTAAAATGAGGAAAGACGACTACAAATGATCAACAAGACACTATACGATCACTATTTTTCATCGCTGATTGCAGGGGACAGATGCACGTGCTCAAAAATTGTGCAGGATCTGCTGGACCAGGGCATCGACATTAAAGATTTATATCTCCAGCTGTTTCGGGCCACGCTTTATCAGGTGGCACACTTTGGGAAGTAAATAAGCTTTCTGTGGCCAGGGAACACCTTGCCACGGCAATAACAGAAAGTCTGCTAAACCTGGTATATCCGTTTTTATTCAAAAAAAGACTTACCTCAAAAAAGGCAATCATTTCCTGCATCGCAAATGAGTACCACCAAATTGGGGGAAGAATGGTTGCGGATATCCTTGAAATGAATGGGTGGGATAGCTACTTTCTCGGTGCCAACACCCCCATTGACGAAATGGTGGAGTTTATCCATGAAATCGAACCCGACATGGTGGGACTGTCTTTGGGGATTGAGTTTAATTTACCTCACCTGATTCAAGCCGTTAAATCCATACGCGAAAATTTCCCTGAACTGGATATCATTGTGGGGGGACAAGGCTTTCGCGGTGATCAAACCGCATTATTGAAGGAATTTAAAAAGGTTTATTATATCAGTTCTATTGATGAACTGGAGGCCGAGACATGGAGCCACGCAAATGAATACTGAGAAAAAAAGCTTTCAGCCCGATGTTTATGAAAAGTTTGTGGAAAAATCGGCAAACCTTGTTTTTGTATTGTCAGAAAATGGGAAGATACTCAAAGCCAACGCTTTTGCCAATGCCCAATTGGGGCAGGATCTTCAGGGGCGCTCATTTAAAAGTATTCTTGTAAATTTCCATAATCAGTTTGATCTGGCAACAATCAAGGAGAGTCCTGGCAAGAGTTATCCCCTTAACATCAAAAAACCCGATGGGCTTCCCCAGACATATCATTTCATGTTTGAATTTACTGACAGGCAGATTATTGCCTTTGGCCAGTTCGATCATGGAGAGCTTGACGAGGTTCAGAAACAGATAATTTACCTGAATGAAGAGTTGAGCAACCTGGCACGGGAACTTCATAAAAAAAATGCCCAGCTTCACCGGCTTAACCAGGAAAAAAATCAATTTCTGGGCATGGCAGCCCATGATCTGAGAAAACCCATTGGACTTGTGATCACCTACGCTGAGTTTCTTATGGATGAAGCCGCACCGCTGCTGGACGACGAACAGGTCGGCTTTTTGGAGACCATTCACAGATCCAGTCTGTTCATGAAACGGTTGGTGGATGATTTTTTAGATGTAAGTGCCATTGAGGCAGGTAAATTTGAACTGGATCTACAGCCGGCGGATATGCGACACATTCTTGACCAAAGCCTGCAACTCAATGAAATTCAAGCTGCAAAAAAAGGGATTGCCCTGGAGGTGAAAAAAGCAACCCATTTCCCCCGCATGTGCATGGATGGCTCTAAAATTGAACAGGTCATCACCAATCTGGTATCCAACGCCATTGAACATACCCATCCGAAAACCGCGGTGACCATCCACCTGCAGACCACTGAAGACGGCATTACCTTTTCCGTAAAAGACCAGGGACCCGGCATCCCCCCTGAAGAGATGAACAAACTGTTTAAACCCTTTGAGAAAACCAGCACCCAAAAAATCGGCGGGGAAAAGAGTACAGGGCTTGGCATGATTATCACCCGTAAAATCATCGAGGCCCATTTCGGCAACATCTGGGTAGAAAGTCTTCTGGGTGAAGGTACCACCGTCTATTTCACCCTTCCACTGAAAAAGGAGTGAGGCCATGAATGAACACCTTAACATATTGATCGTGGATGATGACCCGGATATCCTTTTTGCCACTGCCAGAATTGTTGAATCCCAGGGATATACTGTTTTAAAAGCGAGTAATTTTATGAAAAAACACCCATTAAAATAATCCATCAAGAGAGGTTTAAAGGATTACCCATGGAAAAAAAAGAGTCTGTAGAAAAGGTTGTCCATTATGTGGGGGTCGGCGCATCTGCCGGCGGCCTGGAAGCCATTGAAGAACTTTTCAGTGGCATGCCCGAGGACAGCGGCATGGCTTTCATTGTCATTCAGCACCTTTCCCCTGATTACAAGAGCCTGATGGTGGAAATTTTGTCCAAACGGACCAAAATACCCGTTAACTATACCGTGGATGGTATGGTTGTTCAACCCAATAATATTTATATGATTCCCCCCAGAAAAAACCTCACCATCTTCCACGGCAAATTAATTCTCAAGGAAAAGGATCTTTCCCGAAGCATTAACCTGCCCATTGATATTTTCTTTAAATCCCTGGCCGAAGATAAGGCCGAAAGGGCCATTGCCATCATCCTGTCCGGAACCGGCAGTGATGGAACCCGGGGGGTCCGGGCCGTTAAAGAGCACGGCGGCATGGTCATGGTTCAGGATGAGAGCAGCTGTAAATTCAACGGAATGCCAAGGGCTGCCATCTCAACAGGTATGGCTGATTTTATCCTGCATTCCCAGGACATGTCGGACCAGTTAATGGCGTATGTGGGCCATCCCTATGTTGCCCGCAATAAACCCTCGGGCACCCTGCTCACCGACGAAAACGGGCTTATCCAGATTTTTGCAGAACTCAGGGAAAAGACAAAAGTTGATTTTACCTACTACAAACCCTCCACCATCTCTCGGCGTATCGAACGTCGCATGACGGTGAATCAGATTGATCAGTTAGGTGATTATGTCCGGTATCTGCAAAAATATCCGGTGGAGGTGATCACCCTTTACAAGGAACTGCTCATTGGGGTTACCAGCTTTTTCAGAAATCCCGAAGCCATGGACGTGTTGATGAAAGAGGGGCTCACCGAGCTTATCCATCAGTCAAGCAACCGGGAACTGCGCTTTTGGGTTACGGCCTGCTCCACAGGGGAGGAAGCATACACCATCGCCATCCTTGTCAAGGAGGCGATGGAGAGTCTGGGGGTTTCAAGGGACATAAAAATATTTGCCACGGATCTTGATCGGGACGCCATTGTCCGAGCCGGCAACGGCATTTATCCGGAAAGCATTGCTGCAGACCTGAACCCAACATTGCTGGGAAAATATTTTTACAGAAAAGATGAAAATTATCAAATAGCCCGCCACATAAGAGAGATGGTTGTCTTTGCCCAGCACAATCTGGTGAAGGATCCACCGTTTACCAAAATCGATCTGATCTGCTGTAGAAACCTTCTCATTTACCTACAGCCAGTACTCCAGCAAAAGGTAATGGAATGGTTCAATTTTTCATTGAATCCCAGCGGCATTCTCTTTCTGGGGGGCAGTGAAACCATCGGTGATATGGGTACTTTTTTTGCACCCATTCACCAGAAATACAAAATTTATCGCTGCACCGGCAAGCACCAAGTTTTGCGACAGCCCTTGGATAGCGTAAGGAACGAAAAAAAGAACCAGAGTTCCGGGCATCGACCCTTTGCTTTCCAGGAATCATCCAGGCGGTTCAGCCGCGTTGAAAACAATAATAATATGATGAATCGATACATGAGTGCCCTGGAAAATCATCTACTCCCCCTGTCGGTTATCGTCAACGATAAACTGGATATCATCCATATTTTTGGAGATGCCCGGGATTTCCTCAAAGTGCCGTCGGGCAAGGCTGAATTCAACATCTCCAAAATGGCCACCAAGGAGCTGGCCATTCCTTTATCCACAGGCATTCAACGGGTATTTAGAAAAAAAAAGGAGCTGTTGTACACCAATGTTAAAATTTCTAAAAAGGAGGAACTGAAAAGAATTAATCTCCGGATTATTCCCCTGCCGGAAAAGAAAGGTTTTGAATCACTGGTGACTGTTTTTTTTGAGGAGGTAAAACAAGATCCGTCAGGCTCCCTCCCGGCCATAGAGGTGTATAACATTGAAAAAGATGTACAGCAGAGAATCAAGGACCTTGAACAGGAACTCCAATTTTCCAATGAAAACCTCCAGGCAACCATTGAAGAGCTGGAGACATCCAATGAAGAACTACAGGCCACTAACGAAGAGCTGCTTGCAAGCAACGAAGAGCTTCAGAGTACCAATGAAGAACTGCAGAGTACCAACGAAGAGCTGTTCACGGTGAATGCCGAATACCAAAACAAAATCAATGAACTCACAGAGATGAACAATGATGTGCAAAACCTTTTGAACAGTTCAGGAATAGAGATCCTGATCCTTGATGAAAACAATGAAATCCGCAAGTATTCACCCCGGTTGAACGAGATATTCAACATCCTGGACAAGGATCTTGGCAGGCCCATTGACCACATTTCCCACCACATTTTAGATTTTGATATCCTCAATTACGTTGGAAAGATCCAGAAAGATAATAAGCCTGTTTCCCTGAAGAAAACAACCCGGGACAACACCCACTACATGATCCGCATCCTTCCCTACGACATCGGTCCAAATACCTATTCTGGGACCATTTTAACCTTTGTGGATATTACGGAATCGGAAAATGCTAAACTGGAACTCCAGCACAGCAGACAGGCATCAAAGGATATGATCCACCATATACCCCTGGGAATGTATTTCTTTAAAAAAACGGATCAGGGAACATTGGTTCTTGAAAATATCAATTCGAAAGCCCGGGAATTTTTAGGGGGTGACTTTGAGCAGCTGAGGGGAAAAACAATGGAAGCACTCTGGCCAGAACTGGCGGAGTGTGGTGTATTGAAAAATGTCCACGGGGTGCTTAATACGTGTACGTCTTACCTGTCGGGCACCCAGCGTATAAATGATAGTAACTATCCTGACAAATTTGAGATTATTGCATTTTCCTTGCCTGGAGACATGCTTGCAGTTGTTATTGATACCCCCACATCTCTTCTTGAATGACCATAGCAGGGGTATCAGAATCGCCATCAGCACTTTTTTTACCAGAGGACTAAAAAATGACATTTACTGACACAAAAAAATCCCTTCGGTTAAGAGCCGAAGCCATGCTGCAAGATTTACCGGATAAATTCAACGATTTGACCCGGAAAGATGTGCACACCCTCATCGAAGAGCTGAGCGTGCATCAAATTGAGCTTGAGCTTCAGAATGAAGAACTTTTGAACACCCAGGTGCAACTGGAAGAAAACCGCCATCGATATATCCGCCTGTTTAATGAAGCCCCTGTGGGGTATGTTACCCTGAACAGTTCTGGAACCATTCAACATTTCAACAATACGTTTGCGAAAATGGTTCCCGGTTTTGGTAGCCGTCTTTCAAGAATGGCCTTTGCCGACCTTATGGTCAATGAGGACGGCCAGGCTTTCCGTGCAAGGTATAAAGCCTTTTACAAATCACCCGGGGGTAAACAGATATCGGCAAGGCTTTCACCCATGGCCACGGGAAAAAAAGAAATGCCTGGCGGGTATCATGTTCAGCTGGAGGCAGCACATACCAATGGAGAAACCGGTTTCAAGGTGTCATCTCCCCAGGAGTTTATGTTGACCGTTACGGAAACAAATGAGCTGACCCGAACACAACACAAGCTTGAAGAAGCTTTAAAAGACAAGGAAACCGTGATAACAGAATTACAGATTGCCCTGTCAAACGTAAAAAAATTGAGTGGCCTGCTTCCCATTTGCTCCCACTGCAAAAAGATAAGGGACGACAAGGGGTATTGGAACCAGATTGAGGCATATATTCATTCGCATTCCGAAGCGGAATTCAGCCATAGCATTTGCCAGGAGTGTGCCAAAATTCATTATCCAGATTATGATATTTACCCAGATGACTCCCAATGAACGAATTTAAAAACACTCTGACAATATGCTGGGACAAATCAGATTGAGCATTCTTTTGCAAGTTTAATAAGAAAGTGGCCGTGGTCTGGGGAACAATTCAGGATCATGGTGGATACATTGACATAAAAAGCACACCCAATGCGGGAACTGCTTTTACCATTTATTTTCCCGTCACCAGTCAGGAGGAAAAAAAACAGCAAACACCCCTCTCTTTTGACCATTACCGAGGAGCTGGCGAACATATTTTAGTGGTTGATGATATCAAAGAACAAAGAGAGGTTGCCACAATCATGCTGCAAAAACTCAATTACAGGGTTTCATCGGTGGAGAGTGGCGAAAAGGCGGTGGAATTTATTAAAACCACCAATGTGGATCTACTCCTCCTGGACATGATTATGGATACAGGGATTGATGGCCTTGAAACCTACAAAAGAATTATCCAAATCCGTCCGGATCAAAGGGCAATCATTGCCAGTGGATTTTCAGAAACATCCCGGGTTAAGGAAATGATGGCCCTGGGCGCAAGGCAATATATAAAAAAGCCTTATGGATTGAACGATATTGGAAAAAGTGTTAAAGAAGCCCTCTCAATATAGACGGATC
>Ga0208900_1000951_pt1 | contig 16661 bp, 13 predicted proteins | sample AntAceMetag02UKK_FD_184763 | JGI IMG/M metagenome (GOLD analysis project Ga0208900, IMG submission 184763) | Saline lake microbial communities from Ace Lake, Antarctica - Antarctic Ace Lake Metagenome 02UKK (SPAdes) (version 2) | ecosystem: Environmental > Aquatic > Non-marine Saline and... | reverse complement strand
AAAGCCCCAAATTAGATTCCCTTTCATTTTCCCCAGGCTAAAGCCAGGGGCTATTCACTCCATTTCTCCACCACTCCAATACTCCAAAACTCCATCACTCCATCACTCCAAAACTCCATTCCTCCAAAACTCCAAAACTCCAATACTCCATCACTCCACTCCTCACTTATTGGTTTTATCCTGGTACATTTTAGTAAAAACCGGATCGATAGGTTCCCAGAGTTCTATTTTATTGTTTTCAGGATCGAGGATGTGGACGAACTTTCCGTACTCGAAGGTTTCGATTTTATCCAATACGGGCACACCGTTTTTTTCTAACTCAGCTACGAGTTCCTCGATGTTTTCCACACGGTAGTTTATCATGAAATCTTTGTCGGAAGGCTCGAAGTAATCGGTGTCTTCTTCAAAAGGACTCCAATTTAAATAAGCCTTTTCGGCGGGCTTGTCCGATTTACGGAATTCGAAAAGTGCTCCGTACTGGTTGGTTATTAGCCCGAGATTTTTCCCGTACCAATCTCTCATTTTATCAGGTTCCTGGCACTTAAAGAAAATGCCGCCGATACCTGTTACTTTTTTCTTATGGGTTTTTTGCTTGCTCATTACCTGGCTTTTTAGAATTAAAGAATATTTATTTGTCAAATATAATATTGGTGTATGCTTCTCTATTATTATTTAAACAAGTTATTTTCGAGGGCAAATTTTACCAGTCCCGCGGTATTTCTCGCGCCGGTTTTTTCTAAAAGGTTGCGGCGGTGTGCATCAACCGTTCGGACACTAATGAAAAGTTTTTCGCCAATTTCAAAATTCGTGTATTCCTGAACAATCAGGTTAAGCACATCTTTTTCGCGGCGGGTAAGTGGAATTGGTTCGCCGGAAATTTTTTCGTTTTTAAATTTCTTTTGCACCATATTTTGCATGATGGCATCTTTTACTTCATTGCTAAAATAATTTTGTCCTGTCAAAATAATATCTATGGCAGAAATAAGCTCTTCCTGGCCTGAATTTTTAAGGATGTAGCCACTGGCACCAACCTCAATCATACGCTTAATATGCTCTTGTTCACTTGTCATTGTAAGCACAAGCACTTTTGTAGCTGGAAATTTTTCGGCGATACTTTTCGTGGCATCAATCCCATCCATTACAGGCATGTTTACATCCATAATCACAAGGTTGGGGTGCAATTTTTCGGTAAGCTCCAAGGCTACCAGGCCATTTTCAGCCTCTCCCACAATATCAAATCTTGTTTCATTTTGCAAAAGGGCGCTAATCCCATCCCTGATGATTTTATGGTCATCAACGAGAAGAATTTTTATTTTACCTGCTGCAAGATTCATTGTTCTATTGGAATTACAATTGTAATCGTTGTTCCTTCACCTATTGAACTTTCAACATCACATTCGCCCGACATTGCTTTTGCGCGGTTGTACATGCTTTTAATACCTATGCCTTTCTTACCGGCATTGGTTATCATTTTATCGAAACCTTTACCGTTGTCTTCAAAAGTATAAATAATTTCGTTGGGGTGTATCATAAGCTGCACAAAAACTTCGCTGGCATTTGCATGTTTAATCACATTGTTTATGGCTTCTTGTGTAATTCGGTAAATGTTTAACTCAACCTGCATGTCGAGGCGAAGTTTTTCACCGAAGTTTTCATAAAAATTGATATTGAGTTCGGTAGCTTTTTCAATTTGATTAAATAATGACCTGAGGGAAAGTACGATGCCATAGTCTTCGATGGCCTTGGGCATTAAATTATGCGCGATATTCCTGCTTTCTTCAATGGCTGTTCTAAGAAATTTGATGCCGTTTTCAAGTTTTTCTTTATTTTTTTCACTTAGATTACCTATATCCGGAATCAACGAATTGAGGTTTAGGCTCGCGGCTGTAAGGCTTTGTCCTAAGCCGTCGTGAAGTTCTTTGGCAACCCTCGATCTTTCATTGTCAGCCCCTTCGATCAAGGATTGAATAACCATTTTTTCTGCATTTTTTACTTCGGTAATATCATTTATCGCGACAAGAATAGCCAATTCGCCATAGTAATCAATTTGATCGACCTTAACCTCGCAGGGTATCGATTTTCCCGATTTTGATTTAAGCACCATTTCTATATTTTGCGACAACTCCTTTATAATTAATTCCTGCAGCTTTTCTGTTGTTAAACCGGCAACATCCTGCCTCAAACTCCCCAGTGTAAGTAAGGTTAAATCTGATTTATTGTACTCCAGCAAGTTTTCAAAGGCTTGGTTTATATCGCGCGAAACAAAATTCACAGCATTAAAAATGGCAAGCGGTACGGGGTTGGTTTCAAAAAGTAAGCGGTAACTAATTTCGGATTCTTCAATTTTTTGTTGTGCAAGTATTTGTGAAGTAATATTTCTTTGGCTGCCCCAAGTTCTGAGGAAGTAACCGTTTTCAACTATCCCAACCACGTTATTCGAAATATAGAGCGAATTCCCGTCCTTATCAATTTCTTTGCTTATATCATTCATGATGCGGTAGTCTGATTTGATAAACCTGCGCAGGAGTGCTATATTTTTAGGGTCATTGTCGCTTCCGTGCAGGGTTTGCTGATCTTTGCCCACCATCTCTTCCCCGTTTTGATACCCGTACATTTTTGCAAAAGCATCATTACAAGTGCGGACATACCCACCGTGGTATAGCCGGTTTATTTGTTCTTTAACGGGTAAAGAAATTGGCATGGGTTCATTCATTTCGAAAAGGTAAATACCTTCGCTCGAGTATTTGATAAAACTACTGTAGAGGTCAACCAGGTTTTTGAGCTCGAGCTCGAGGTGCTTTTTTTCGGTGGTATCAATAATTATGCCCATCATACGCTTTGGTTTACCATCATCCCACTCTACAACCTTGCCTTTACTTGTTATCCAGCGGTAGGTGCCGTTGGCATGTTTCATCCGAAACTCGGATTGTACATATTTGGTGTTTCCTTTAATTGGATTCTGAAAAGTATCTTCAAGCTGGAGTATATCATCGGGATGTACGAGCTCATTGAATATTTCGACATTAATTTCACCCTTATTTGTTTCAACACCAAGTATTTCTTTCCAGTTTTCGTTCACAATCAATTTGTTGCTTCCATGCCAGTATTCCCACAAACCTATTTCGCCGGCATACATGGCAAGTTCAAGGCTTTGTTTGTTTTCGAGAAGTTGACGTTCGTATATCTTAAAATTTGTAATATCGGTTGATACTCCTTCAAGTCGCTCAACTTTACCATCTTTATCAAGAAGGGCAATCACAGTATCTCGAAAATATACTTTGTGCCCGTCAAGGTGTGTAATTTCATATTCGAACTCCACGGATGTTTGGCCAAGTTTTAATTTTTCCTGGAATGTTTCAAGACTCCTTTCGTACTGATCCTTTGCTACAAAATCACTGAGTTTCTTCCCAATCATTTCTTCAGGAGAAAACCCGTAGATGCTTTTACATGCATCATTAATAAAGGTAATACGGCCTTCTTTGTCAGCATTCCAGATTAAATCGTGAGTAACATCAACAATTTTCTTGTAACGTTGCTCACTTTTTAAAAGTCTGTTTTTTAGCTTGATAACCAGAGCCATTTGTTGTTTTACCATTAAAAATATTAGAATGGTAGTACTTATTATAAAAAACCATCCTTTATACGTTTGTAAATGCTGTTCCATTTTGTTTGATACTGAAACCTGATGTACCAATATATCTGAAAGCAAAACCCATAAAAATCCGAAAATGAAATAGTAGATTGCAATACGAAGCGCAGGTTTTGTATATGCAGGAATTTTCATTGTTATCAATTACTTTGTTTAATTAATTTAGCTAATTAACAAAAAATAAAGCAATTGGAATGGCTTTGCCCTCAACTAAAAATTACCCTTTGTGAAGAAGGTTTTTGATTTTGTTGAGTTTCAGTAAGGCTTCAACCGGGGTAAGGGTGTTAATGTCGGTATTGAGAATGTCTTCTTTGATTTCGAGCAGGAGGGGGTCGTCGAGTTGAATGAAACTTAATTGAAAGTCGTCTTTAACACCGGCCCCCGATTTGAGGCTTTTATTTAATTCGTTGTGGCTGTGGGTTTTCTCCAGTGTTTTAAGCAAGGCTTTTGCATTCTCGATCACCTCACTTGGCATTCCCGCCATTTTAGCCACATGAATACCAAAGCTATGTTCGGTGCCCCCGGGTACAAGCTTTCGCAAAAAAATTACTTTGTTGCTGATTTCTTTTACCGATACATGGAAATTCTTGATGCGCTTCATCGAGGAAGCCATTTCGTTAAGCTCGTGATAATGGGTAGCAAACAGTACTTTTGGCCTGAACACAGGGGAATTATGCAGATATTCGGCGATAGACCAGGCAATGGAAATGCCATCGTAGGTTGAGGTGCCCCGGCCAATTTCATCAAGAATTATCAAACTGCGGTTTGAAATATTGTTAAGGATACTTGCCGTTTCATTCATCTCCACCATAAATGTAGATTCGCCCGAAGAAATATTGTCGGAAGCGCCAACACGGGTAAAAATCTTGTCGATCATACCGATTTTTGCTTCCTCGGCCGGGATATAACTCCCCATTTGTGCCATGAGCACGATGAGTGCTGTTTGTCGTAGCAACGCCGACTTTCCCGACATATTTGGCCCGGTGATGATAATAATTTGCTGTTTTTTGGTGTCGAGAAAAACATCGTTTGGGATGTATTTTTCACCGGGGGGCAACTGGCTTTCGATAACCGGGTGCCTGCCTTTTTTAATATCCAGCTCATAGCTGTCATTAATTTCGGGCCTCACGTAATTATTCCTAATGGCTATTTGAGCAAAAGATTGAAGGCAATCGATTTGGGCAATCAGGTTGGCATTGAGTTGGATGGGCTTCACGTATCCTGCCGTAGCCACAACAAGATCGTTGTATAGTTGGGTTTCAATTTTCAGAATCTTTTCTTCGGCGGTTAATATTTTCTCCTCGTATTCTTTAAGTTCTCCGGTAATGTATCGCTCTGAATTTACCAGCGTTTGCCTGCGTTCCCAGGTTTCGGGCACTTTGTCTTTGTGTACATTGGTTACTTCAATATAATAACCAAAAACATTGTTAAACGATATTTTTAAAGAGTGAATCCCGGTGGCTTCAATTTCCCGTTTTTTAATTTTTTCGAGATAATCTTTACCAGAAAAAAGCATCTGCCGTAGCTCGTCCAATTCTTCCGAAACCTTGTCGCGGATAACATTGCCCTTGTTAATCATTGCCGGGGGCTCTTCGTTGAGCTCATTTTCAATTTTATCTCTAATCAAGTGGCATGGATTAAGCTGGTCGGCAATGGTTTTGAGTGGCCCTGATTGTGAAATGGCGCAACTTTCCTTAATCTTTTCAACGGCGTACAAGCCTTTCATCACCTGGTTCATTTCGCGCGGGTTTACCCGCCCTACAGCAACTTTTGATATGAGCCTTTCCAGGTCGCCAATAGCTTTGATGTTATGGGTTAAGATTTCGGTTATTTCGTTATTGGCAATTAAATATTCTACCACATCCAATCGCTCTTCAACAATTTTCCTAATTTTTAAAGGCAGCGAAATCCATTTTTTCATCATCCGCGAACCCATTGGCGAAATGGTATGGTCGATTACATCGATAAGTGTGGCTGCATTTTCGTTGGCTGTAAAAAGCAATTCCAGGTTGCGGATGGTGAATTTATCAAGCCAGACATATTTATCCTCTTCAATTCTGGAGATTTTACAGATGTGCCCCAGCTGGTGGTGGTGGGTTTCGGCCAGGTAATGAAGCGCCGCACCTGCCGCGATGGTTCCATTGGTAATATCTTCAACACCAAACCCTTTTAACGAAGTTGTATCAAATTGTTTTAATAGTAGTTCGTGGGAAAAGTCATCTGTAAAAACCCAGTCATCAAAGGTGTTTATGTAATATTTATCGCTAAACTGTTCGGCAAAAAGTTTTCTTTTACTTTTTTGGATGATAAGCTCGCTGGGCTTAAAACTTTGTAAAAGTTTGTCGATGTAATCGTTTGACCCTTGCGTAACATAAAACTCTCCGGTGGAAATGTCGAGAAAGGAAATGCCGGATTCTTTGGGGAGCAAATGGATCGAGGCTAAAAAATTATTCTCCCTGTTTTCCAAAACCTTATCGTTGTACGAAACCCCCGGTGTTACCAATTCGGTAACGCCACGCTTAACAATTGTTTTGGTCATTTTTGGATCTTCCAACTGATCGCAAATTGCCACCCTTTGCCCAGCCCTTACAAGTTTTGGCAAATAGGTGTCGAGCGAATGATGCGGAAACCCGGCAAGCTCAACGTAGGATGCAGCGCCATTGGCCCGCCTGGTGAGTACAATGCCCAAAATATTGGAAGTTTTGATGGCATCTGCTCCAAAAGTTTCATAAAAGTCGCCAACCCTAAACAGCAACAAGGCATCAGGGTGTTTAGCCTTGATGGCATTATATTGCTTCATCAAGGGTGTTTCTGCCGTCTTATTTTTTTTTGAACCTGCCAACTCTTACAAAATTTGCACAAAAATAATTTTTATATCCGGCTGGTCTTCACGATGTGGATAATTCCCTGATAAGTGGGTCATCATTATTGCAATGTGCTTACTTTTGCAATTTTACAATTGTTAATTCACAAAAGATATTTTTAATATCACAATGTTAAATTCGAATATCTGTGGCAAAGATTAAAATGAGAAAACTGGGAAATGATGAGCTTAACCGGCTCAACACCGAAGAATTTAAAAAGGCAAATAAACTTCCATGCGTGGTGGTGCTCGATAATATCAGGAGCCTCAACAATATTGGTTCTGTTTTTAGAACCTCGGATGCGTTTAAGATCGAAGCAGTTTACCTGTGCGGAATTACAGCTACCCCACCCCACCGCGAAATTCACAAAACAGCGCTTGGGGCTACTGATTCAGTGGACTGGTTGTATTTTTCGGAGACAAGGGATGCAATTAAAAAACTATCAGCAAAGGGATATAAAGTGTATTCGGTTGAGCAGGCCGAAAAGAGCATTAGCCTCGAAAAGTTTCAAATTAAGCCACAGGATAAAATTGCACTGGTGTTTGGACATGAAGTGCATGGTGTAAGCCAGGAAATTGTGGATTTATCAACGGGCTGTATTGAAATACCACAGTTTGGCACAAAACATTCGCTTAACATTTCGGTGAGTGTGGGAATTGTTATTTGGGATGTTTTTAACAAATATGCATTTTTTTAATTCAAATGACAATAAAAACTTTATTAGTTGTTAAATTTTTATCGGTATCAAACTGAAACTGTTTATATTTGCGCCCTCAAACATAGGTATTAACAATAAAATTGGTGTTATTATGACAAAGAAATCTATTTTTAAAATTGCAGGGATATTAATTTTGGCTATTACGCTTGTAAGCTGTAACGGCCTCAAGAAAATGGCAAAAAATTATAATTCCGTTTCATACGAAGTTACTCCTACGGTTCTGGAAACCAAAGGTGGAAAAGTTGAATTTACAGTTAAGGGAACTATTCCTGCAAAGTATTTCAACAAAAAAGCAGCAGTTCTAATCCAGCCTGTTTTGAAATGGGATGGTGGCGAACTTGAATTATCTCCGCTTATGCTTATAGGCGAAAGTGTTGAAGGTGAAGGAACAAGAGTTAACTTTACTAATGGAGGAACAATAACTTATTCGGAAACATTTGATTTTGTGCCTGAAATGCGGGCCTCCGAGTTGATGGTAAATGCCATCGCTTTTCAACCCAAAGGAGCAGTAGCACAGGGAATGACAATGGCTGATGCCATGAAGATGCGCAAAGCACTGAACTTAGGCGAAGTAAAATTAGCCGATGGTGTAATTTTTACTTCCGAAAGAATTAATGTTGCCAATGAAGTAACTGAAGCCATGGAAGCAGGGCAAACTTTTGATTCAAAATATGCCGTAGATATGCTTCAACTGGCACCTCATGGTTACGAAAAAATTACCATTATTAGCGAGCAAGCCACTGTTTATTTCCCGAAAAACCTCCACAACTTCAAGAAAGACTTGAAGATGAATAAAGAAATGGATGTAGCTGGCCAACTTGAAAAACTCAACGCTTTTGTTCGTAAAGGCTGGGTAATAAAAGACGTTCAAATGGATGGATGGGCTTCACCCGAAGGTGAAGAAACTTATAATGAAGGTTTGTCAGAAAACAGGTCGAATACTGCCAACAAAATTATTTACGCCAACTTTAAAAAACTTGTTAAAGAAAAAGGTTCTGTAGTTGTATTTAAAGATGCTGAAAAAGATATTAACCTTCAAAAAGTTGGACACGGCCCCGACTGGAATGGTTTTATTGCTGCGGTTGAACAATCAAAAATTAGGGACAAGAGCCCAATATTGAACGTTGTTAAATCTTCAGCCCCTGCAAAACGTGAAGAAGAAATCAGGAATATGATCAATATTTATCCTGAACTCGAAGAATCGATTTTGCCATCGCTCCGTAGGGCTAACGTTGTGGTTAACTGTTTCGAGCCCAAGAAAACCGATGATGAAATTGCTCGTTTAGCGACTACCGACCCTGGAAAACTTGATGAAAAAGAATTGCTTTATGCTGCAACGCTCACCGATAACCGTGACACAAAATACACCATTTACAAAACCGCTACCCAGCAATTTCCGCAAAGCTGGAAAGGTTTTAATAATGCAGGAAATATTGCACTAAAATTGGGCAAAACCGATGACGCCATCGAGTACCTTACCAAAGCGCAGTCATTGAATAAAAATAATGGCGCTATTACAAATAACCTGGGTGTGGCTCATGCTATTAATGGTGACTTTGCACAGGCTGAATCAGACTTTGTAAGTGCAAACAAAATGGGTGTTGACAACAACTACAACCTCGGCATCATCGACCTTAAAAAAGGTAATTATAAAGCTGCGCTATCCAAGTTCTCAGGCGTTAAATGCAATTATAATGTAGCTCTTACCGAAATTATGACCGGTAATAACACCGCGGCACAAGATCAATTGGAATGTGCCCGCAAGAATGCCGAAACCTATTACCTGATGGCTGTTGTTGCCGCAAGAACAAACAACGAAGCCGGAGTTATGGCTAACCTGAAGAAAGCAATTGCCGCTAACTCGAAATTCAAAAAGTGTGCATCCGTTGACAGGGAATTCCTCGTTTATTTCGAGAATGCAGACTACCAGGCTATGATTAAATAATTATAGTCAGCAAAATATTTAAAAGCCGGTAATTAAATTAATTACCGGCTTTTTTTTGTTTTTTGGGGGGTGGAGTTGGGTTGAAAACACCTTTGTACCAATCAAGAATCACTCAGATGAACAACCCGCGTAAAATAAAACCTCCATCATGATAAATGCAACTGAAGATCCAATGACTTTTGTTTTACTTTCGAGATTTAAAAACGGAATGGTTAGCATAATGGCAAATGCTACCCCGGAAAGGAGTATTAGAAAGATGCCCAGTTTTATTTGATTTTTGCCATTCATCGAATTTGTGAATTTATCAGGTTAGCAAAGGCAGTATTTGCTTAGAAAGCAAAAAGTCCTGCCAAATTAATGACAGGACTTTAACTTAATTAAAACATAACATTTATATCTGCTTAATTACCAAACCTAATATTTTGTCCTTTTTCTCAAACCTTCATAGAATTATTATTTCCCTGAATATATTTGTTACATTTGAACTTTGAAACTTTTTTCAAACTTCTAAATCCAAAAAAACAATGAAAAACTTTTTACTTGCCATCCTTGCAGTTGCCTTTACAGCCTGCTTTTTCAATGCAAAAGCACAACAAGTCATTGCCTCCTCCGGCGGATATTTCGAGAGCGAAAATCTCTCGCTAAGCTGGACACTGGGCGAACCGGTTATCGAAACCTTCAGCAATGGCGATCTGATCCTTACCCAAGGTTTTCAGCAGCCCTACAACTTTTATCTTCAGCAAATCCTGAATATACCGATGGGCTGGAGTGGTGTTTCCTCCTACCTCGATCCTTTAAATAAAGGTGTGGATGGTATATTTGCTCCTTACCAGGACGACCTGATTATTATGTCATCAATGAATGGCGTTTATTATCCGGCGCAAAGCACCAACACCATCGGCAACTGGGATTACCACACCGGATACCAGGTGAAAGCTGAAAGTGATTTTGACCTGACCATCACCGGTTCAAAAATCCAAAACCCACAAATTGACCTGGCTGAAGGTTGGAATCTTTTCCCGGTTTTAAGTGCCTGCGATGTGGATGTGGAAAATCTCTTTTCCGGGATTCCGTCTTTGCAAATTGTAAAAGAAGTGGCAGGAACAAATCTTTATTGGCCGGTATATAACATCAATACTTTGGGAGACCTTAGATCAGGCAAGGCATATTTTGTTGCTGCCGGAGAAGATGGTTCGGTGGTTTTTCCGGAATGTACTAAATCATCCGCAATTACAAAGCACGTTTCTAAACCTATAAACCATAGCCCATGGAATGATTTGCATTATTCAGCATCATCCCACACCATTGCCTTTCCTGCAGAGGCATTCCTTAGTTCAGGAATACTGCCCGGCGATGTGCTTGGTGTTTTCACCCCTGATGGTTTATGTGCCGGACGCTTGGAAATCACAAATCAAAAGAGCAATATCGCCATCACAGCTTTTGCTGATGATGAACTCACCTCAGAAAATGACGGTTTTGAAAACGCAGAGCCTCTTCAATTTAAGGTTTACCGACCTGAATCAGATCAGGAATTTGAGCTTGAAGTAACTTTTAACCCTGCTTTGCCAAACATGGGATTTTTTAATGCAAATGGTCTTTCGGCAGTGCAAAGCCTGAAACTGCAAGCAACCGGGATTTCAGAAAATTCAGTAATTACCTTTGAAGTTTATCCCAATCCTTCGCGTGGGCAATTTGAACTTCGCCTGAGTACCTGGCCTGAAAATGCACAAATCCACCTTTTGGATACAAGAGGCAGGCTTATTGAGGTTTTTGAATTAGGTAAAAAATTAAACGGTTTATCAAAAACGTTTGATTTTACACACCTGCAAAAAGGCATTTATTTTTTAAAAGTATCCGATGAAACCTTTAACAGTGTGAAGAAAATCGTGATTAATTAAAACTGACAGACATGAAAAATTTAAACATCACCATCTCAATTGAGGAAATTGAAAAATTTGGGATTTATAAAACCACACTCCCTTTTTCTGAACTTCTTGAAATAATTAAAAATGAGATCAACAAAAAGGCAGATAATATGCTGCATGAGCCTCTGGAAAAATATTTGGTTTTGGATCATCGAAAACCTGATATAGAATCAGAAAAACGAAAAAGGAGGATTATTTCTAAAATTGGCCAAGTAAAAGATGAATTGCTACTGCGACAAATTGAGGCTAATTTGAATAGAATGATTGAAAATATTAATGCCGGAGATATTGTAATTAAGCCACTAAGAGCAAGTATCAGTGTGGATGAAATGGTTGAAGAACAAAACTATTCCGGAATCAATCGTGCAGATTTTGATAAACTGATCAACGAACTCGATATACAGGAAGATTTGATTGACTTGCTCAAAACCATATAATATGACTTACCTGCTTGATACAAATATTTTGCTGATTTATTTGCGAAATAATCCATTAACAGTAAAAATTGATAAACGAATTGATCCCTTATCTTATCCCAATAAGTCTTTGGTATCGGTGGTTTCGTTAGGTGAGATATAATCGATAGCATTGAGAAACCATTGGGGTGAAAAACGCCTGGGTTTGTTGGAAAGGTTTATTAAGAAGTTTCTGATTGCAGATATTAATGTAGAAACCATCATTGAGCGATATGCCGAAATAGATGCCTTCAGTCAGGGTAAACTTGCAGGTAAACCTTTGTCAGGCAGCGCAAGGAATATGGGCAAAAACGATTTATGGATTGCGGCAACTACTTCCGTTTTAAATGCCAAACTGTTAACACTCGATAATGACTTTGACCATTTAAAAAATGAATTTATCGAATTGGAAAAGATTGAATACACATAGAATAAAACAATGAATTATCAACCAAAACAATTTAAATCATTATGAAACAAATTACACTCTTTCTCACCGCATTCCTTCTGAGCCTCGCTACCGTGGCTCAAGCCCCTCAAGGCATCAATTACCAAACCGTAATCCGTGACGGCGATGGCAACATCCTGCCCGATACGGAACTCTCCCTGCAAATGACCATCCGTGCCGGTTCTCCAGACGGTGAAGTGGTGTATTCCGAAATCCACGATGCTGTCACCAATGCTTTTGGGCTGGTAAACCTCGTGATTGGCTATGGCAGCCCCCTGAACAACGCTTTTTCGGATATTAATTGGGGCGATGGCGACAAATACCTCGAAACCGCCATCGACCTGGATGGAAGCGGAAACTATACCATTATGGGAGCTACTCAGTTTTTGAGCGTGCCATACTCCATGCATTCACTCACAACCGAAACTTATGAAGAAACCGACCCGGAGTTTAATGCCTGGGACAAATCCACCGGCATAGCCATTACTGAGAACCAGATTACCGATTTGCAGGATTACTTGACCGAGGAAATAGATGGTGATCCTACGAATGAACTCCAAACCATCGAAGAACAAGACTACAACGTAAGCCTCTCGCAGGGCGGCGGCTCGTTTATGACTGGCGTAAAAAGCTACACCCAGGCCGAGATTGATGCCATGATACCATACAACGGCCTAACGGTACACAACAGCACCACCAATTGCATTAATTATTACAACCTGAACAACTAGTTTGAAGCCTGTGGTATTTGCACTCCACAGCCCACGCAGGCCGATGCCGGCGACGATCAGGCATTTTACGATGAAACCACCCAAGCTACCCTTACCGCCAATACCCCCGAACAGGGTACGGGCTTGTGGACAATCTTAAGCGGAGAAGGTGGAATTATTGATGATGCCACCAATCCGGCAACGCTGTTTACCGGAGAAACAGGTATTACATACATACTTAAATGGCAAATTACTACTGAATGTGCAACTTCCCAGGATGAAACAACTGTAATTTTTGCCAATATACAGTTAGGCGAACCCTACCAGGGCGGTATTGTTGCCTACATTTTACAGCCCGGAGACCCTGGTTACGATGCCAATGTTAAGCATGGAATTATTGCCGCTGCCAGCGACCAAAGTACAGGTATCCAATGGTATAATGGCACCCATATAACCACAGGTGCAACCGACACAGATTTAGGAACCGGTAGTGCAAACACAACATTAATTATTGATATCCAGGGAGCAACTGCAACTGATTACGCAGCAGGTTTAGCACGAGCATATACAGGTGGGGGTTATTCCGATTGGTATTTCCCCAGCAAAGATGAGTTGAACAAGCTCTACCTTAGCAAAAACCTCATTGGCGGTTTTGCCAGTGCCTACTATTGGAGTTCCAGCGAGGACGCCAGCAACCTCGCGTGGGTACAGCACTTCAGCAATGGCTACCAGGGCTACGACAATAAGATCTACACGAATAGGGTTCGTGCTGTTCGTGCTTTTTAACCATTTATCTATTTAACCATTTAACTCATTCCGCCGAAGGCGGGAAAATTTTTTAGCATACAGTGTCAGGGTTGCGATCCCCTGCGGGGCTGCTAACCCAGGGTGGGTTAGCAGCCCCTTCCGAAGGAATACCTACGGCAGAGGAACGAGGGGATCGCAACCCTGATGAGGTGTAGAACACCGATAATCTTTGTAGAAAATGCACATCCCGTGAAAATGGTAAGGTGCGGAGCACCGAAATATTAACCGGGTTTGAAGTATTTCGGTAATAGATATTTCGGTGCTTCGCACCTTAGGTGATTTCAGCGGGAAACATGAATTCTCAGAGACACATCAGGACGATTTCCAGAAAAGAAAAAGCCCTGTCAAATTAATGACGGAACTTTAACTAAATTAAATCCTAACATTATCAAAAAAGCAAAGTACTCCCATTCCGGTCAATTTGACTAGCTTGAGTAATAAAATGATGTTGGTAATCATTGTTAACAAAATGTCCCTACCCGAAGGGTCACAAAAAAAACCGGGAATAATGCCCGATTTTTTTGTTCTTAAAAGAAATCACTAATTATTGTATCCGAATAAGTTTTGTGTATGATGTTTTGCTGGCAGTTTTTAAACCCAGGGTATAAAGGCCGGAAGGTACAGAAACCCCTGACTCATCATATCCATCCCACCAAATAGAATTATTGCCTTCAAGCATTTTATTGCTGATGATATTTTTAACAGCCCTCCCATTAACATCAAAAATGGTAAGGCTAACTAACGATGGAGTATCGAGGGCAAAACTGATGTTGACTGAAGCGCTGAAAGGATTGGGGGAAACCGCTCCTGAGAAATTTTGAACTTCGTTGATGCTTACACCGGTTTCCACCTGTAGGGTGAGCGGGATATCCAAAGTTCCCACATCGGGATTGCATGAGTTGAGGTGTAGGGTTGAATACAAAGTTTCGCCGTCCTCTAAACCCAGTCCGTTAAATTCTACAATAACCTCCATGTTTTGCCCTGGTTCTAATAAGCCATAATTGGGAATGGTTTTCATCCAGGACGGGCAAATGTCTATGGCATACAATACATCCTGGGGTGCGGCACTATTGGTGACACCACCCAAAACATATTTGCCCGGAACCAGTGTGCTTGAGAAGAACGAACCTCCGGCTTTTTGTGTAGTTAATCCACCAAATAGGGGCACATCAATCACTACATCTGTAAGTTCCCCTTTGCTAAGGCTGTATTGATAAAATGTTGTGGAGGCCGATCCCGAGCGATCGTACATCCAGATGCAATCGTGAATGGGATCGTAATCGATGTCGGCGACCGTAGCGCTCAAGCCTTCAGGTTTTGGGATGGAACCCAGGAAGTTTCCCTCCACATCAAAAATTACAAAATCGGTATCATAATCTCTGGCAACAAATCCACCAAGCATGGGTACATAAGTTAATCCGCGAAGGCATGAAAGTCCAAACCTGTCTTCAAACAGTAAGGTAATACTTCCATCGGCAGGATCAATCTTGTGGAAACCCACGTTGCTGCCGCCGTACAAATAGCCATCGCTGTGGTAATAAATACCCCTCAAACCCCATACATCGATGTTTTGATCGTAGGTTGCCAGAAGCGTACCGGTAATATCGAACTTACACAAATAATGGTTAAAGCCATTTTCTGCTCCGGTGCAAACTACCCAGAAATTTTCGCCATCGAACTCACAACCAAAAAATCCGCATCCTTCCGGTACCTGGCTATACATGTTATCCATTTCCAGAATCACGCCGCCAAATTCCGATTCAAAGCTAATGCTCGAATGCCATTCTAATGGTCCCGATCCTGTGTTGGAAACCTGAAAGGAAGTGGTGTGATAACTATCAGGAGAAACAGCCCCATTGATTGTGCTTACACTTGCCTCTATTATGGGAGCTGCAAGTTCAATTTCGAGTGTTGTAGCCTCGATTATTTCCAGGTTATCAAAATAGGTGTTGTGCCCGGCGGCCTGAACTTCAACAGCGTACGTGCCTGCCACAAATTCAGGGATTTCAAAACTTCCCTGTGCATTGGTCAAAATCTCGTAATCTGCCATTTCACCATCCAAAATCACCATGGCATCTGCAATGGGAGTACCCTGGCTAAGATCAGTTACCAAACCATCAAGAGCAATAAAAACAGGATTTGCCGCTTCCATGATGTGGGCACTTGCGGAGAAAGTGGAGGCACAAAATGAGTACCCGCCGTTTATTGGAAACATTTTGGAAAATGATGAGGGGGAAGTAGCCGGAAAATTATTGGTGGCAAGTTGCCAGTTAGAACCGCCTGTTACTGTAAAATATACTGCATTTGCTGCATTTGATCCACCAACATAAATTATATCATCATTTTCGGGGTGTGCCGAAAGACAATTGAGCGCTTCCCAGGCTTGGGTATGCAAATTCAGATCGATCCAATTATTGCCTGCATCCATAGATTTGTACACCGAAAAATAGGTTTCGTTGCTTCCGGCAAGTCCATACAATACATCAGGATTACTTTGTTTATTTACTATCCAGGTTGCCCTTTTAGCTCCTGATTGAATGCCGCTATTAATTTCAGTCCAGTTTTCTCCCTGATCTGTGGTTTTCATAAAACCGCCTTGGCCATCCTGGGATTGGAAGGCAGCATAGGCAGTTTCGTAAGGTGGGAGATCAATAATACAAGCATGTTTAAACGAGTCGTAGTCGAGTTGGCTGATAAAAATATTATCCCAGGAATCACCTCCGTTTAATGATCTGTGAAGCACGCCCTTCCAGCCATTATTACCAAAGTTATTCCCCGAAAGAATAATAAAATCAAGGGGTTCATTTGACACTTCAATATCCCAAATCTCAGTTTCGAAGGCAGAACCAATGTTTGGCCCTTTATTTACCCAGCTTGCACCTCCATCCATAGATTTATAAAGCCCTTCCTGGGCAACGGTTGAGGGGCCGTTGGACCAGGCATATAAATTTCCGTTTACATCGATGGCTACTGCTGAATATCTGGTGGCGGGCAATGTTTCTGCTAAAATCCAGGATGTCCCACCATCATTGGTAAAATAACATCCCCCGGAATTTTGTGCCTCAAAAGCTACAATCATTTGTTGCGGATTTGCCGGGTTTACAGCGATGTCATTGAGCGTCATCGCTCCAATGCCGCTG
>Ga0208900_1000949_pt1 | contig 16701 bp, 10 predicted proteins | sample AntAceMetag02UKK_FD_184763 | JGI IMG/M metagenome (GOLD analysis project Ga0208900, IMG submission 184763) | Saline lake microbial communities from Ace Lake, Antarctica - Antarctic Ace Lake Metagenome 02UKK (SPAdes) (version 2) | ecosystem: Environmental > Aquatic > Non-marine Saline and... | reverse complement strand
GGCCGGGATGGGGGAATTGAGCACCAAGCCCTCAAGGGTTCTGCACCGGCTCAGGGCCACATACACCTGCCCATGGGCAAAGGCGGCCCCTGCCTCAATAACGGCTTTATCAAAGGTGAGGCCCTGGCTTTTATGGATGGTGATGGCCCAGGCAAGTTTTAAAGGAAATTGCTTGAATTTACCAATGACTTCGGTCTGTATCTCCTTGGTCTCTTCGTCCATGGAGTATTTGATATTTTCCCATTCCACCGCTCCCACTTTTATGGAATCGCTCTCCCCGGGACAGGATATCCAAATTTCCTCCGGGGACATGGTGGTGATCTTGCCGATTTTACCGTTAAAATACCGTTTGTCGGCCGATGTATCATTGCGCAGGAACATCACCTGGGCCCCCTTTTTAAGGATCAAATTGGCCGGGGTGGGGAAACTATGGCCGGGAAACTCCCCGGACACCTCGGCTTCAAAGCCCGAGGGTTTTCCATTAATGTCGTTTAAACGATTACGGTTGATGGATTCTGCGGTGAGGTTATGGGTGGTAAGGGTAATGTATCCCTGGTCTGGATTTGGGGTGAACCCCTGTACATGGCGTTGGTTCAACGCTTCTATGCCATCCCGGTCCAGGCAATTGTCCCGGACCTGATTGAGCAACCGGATAAAACGGGCATCGGTCTGACGGTAAATATGCTGCAGTTCAATGGAGATCAATTCCGTCTGGAGCAGGGCCTGGCTGCTGAAAAAATAGGGGGATGCATAATATTGCTGCAAAAGTCCCCATTCGTCCTGTTTAACCACCGGCGGTAGCTGGTGCAGATCCCCGATCATGAGCAATTGCACCCCGCCAAAGGGCCGCTCATTGCGGCGGAGGCGGCGCAATACAGCATCCACGGCATCCAGCAGATCTGCTCGCACCATGCTGATTTCATCAATTACCAGCAAATCCAGGGATCGAATGATTTTCAATTTTTCCCGGCTGTACCGAAACATGCGCTGGCGGTTGTGCTCCTGGGTTTCACTTCCCGGAACAAAGGGGCCAAAGGGTAGCTGGAAAAAAGAATGCAGGGTCACCCCGCCCGCATTGATGGCCGCCACCCCAGTGGGGGCGGTGACGATGATCTGCTTTGCGGTGGCTTCTTCCAAAGTTTGTAAAAAGGTTGTTTTTCCGGTGCCTGCCTTGCCTGTCAAAAACAAATTACTCCCTGTATGCAAAACAAACTCCCGGGCCAACTCCAGTTCTGGATTTTTCAGGGTCTGTGCACCCCTTTGCGTTATTTCATTCATGCTTTGAATATCTGTAAAAACCCACAAAAAATCAAGATAATTATGAAATTAATTCGGCCAGAAACTATCAATAAATGATGAATCATAGCTCTGCTTTAAATTCTATTTTTTCATCACCAAATGTTGTCTCAATTACTCTATGAATTCCATGCCCTGGATTGGATTCTTTAAAAATCTTAATCAATTGATATTTTAACAAAAGTTTAAGGTCATTGTTCAAACTTACAGGACTCCTCTGCATCTCCAATGCCAGTTCAGAAAAAAAGACTTTTCTTTTTGAACGTAAATATTGAACTATTTTTACTCGTTCAGGTTTTAGGATTGCCATTAAATCTGTAGGATCTACCCATATTATATTCTTTCTTGTTACTCTTTTACCCTGATCAATTTCTTTTGCTGTCTTTTTGGCAGAAGAAAAAAAATCGGACATAGAGCCTGCTTTTAACTCAACACTCATTTGATAAATTCCTTAATTTCTTCTTCAAAACGTTCAAGTAGATTTTCATAGCTTATAAAATCAGACACTTCCGATATTTCTCCAAGATAATGTTTATGATGAAAGTTATGAGTATTATCATACCCAATAACACGGCCATTATCATCAGAAAAAATTTGATGGTTGATGTATGCCATACTGTATTTTACAATTTCGCTATTATCATTTTCCCATACATCAATTTTGATAATTCCTCCGCCTCTCTTAGGCTTTACAGGAAACTGTTCTGAAACAACTTTTTTAAATTTTCTTTTTGTTGTTTTTTTGTTCTTCATGTTTAATTAATATCAGAAGTACAGAATATTGTAAAGCTGTAGTTTCTATCAAAACAAAATTAGTTAATATTATTATAAAGAACTTTTAAGGTGATACGAAGAATGCCAAAAGAATCCTTGATTTTTTCATTCCATCTATATATCCTTAACCCTTCTTAACCTGATATAGTCGGATCAAACCCTATGGAATACCGTCCGGCTCAATTACTTGACGAACCGTTGGGGCGAATAATGGAATCAAAAATGGAAGACAGATGGTTATCCGTGGATGAAATTGGGGAGTATCTCGGGATCAAACGAGATACTGTTTATAAATGGATAGGCGAAAAAAGCATGCCTGCCCACAAAGTCGGCCGTCTTTGGAAATTCAAAAAAGATGAAGTTGATACATGGGTTCGTGAAGGAAAAGCAAGTAATCTCACAAAGGCTGACCAACAATGAAACACTCTGCGGGGATACTTGATAATAAATCTTTGGGAAATGTTGTTTCCGAGCTCAAAGAAAATATTGCTGCCGGATGCACCCTTTCTGTTGTTTCCGCCAAGCAATGAATTTATACATGATCAGGAATAAGTTATGGCAGAGCCAATAGAGAACAAAGTGGAAAGATCACTCAAATCAGCAGAGGGACTTTACCACCGGCTTGTCTTGATTGTCGGAAAATGTAGTTCCGGCAAAACAACTGTTATTCAAAATGTGGCCAGACAGCATAACACCACCCCCATCAATATAAACCTCACCCTCTCTGAAAAACTGCTTGAGCTGACAGAAAAACAACGAGCATTAAAACTTTCAGAAATATTGTCACGAACTGTAAATGGCAAAGAGCAAAAGGTGTTTCTGGATAACATTGAAATCCTTTTCGATGTCAGTCTTAAACAAGATCCCCTACGCTTACTGCAAGGCTTATCACGAAATTTTACAGTGGCAGCTTCATGGAATGGTGGTATTAATAAAGGGAAATTGACCTATGCCGAACCCGGGCACAGTGAATACAGAAGTTATGATTTGACAGACATTCTTGTGGTCAACATGAATGGTGAGGAAACAGTGGATTTTAAATATTCAAGCGAGGATAAATAGGCATGAAATACGGAGAATTAATTCAATTTGATCCCATTGAATCAGTCGTACAGCTGCGCGATGCAGACAAGTCAAGCGCTGCGCATCATCTGGTAAGCACATATGTCGTTTCAGAGGAAATGGCTGAAAGACTGGTTCGCCTTGTTATCCCACAGCTCCAGTTTGAACAGCCTGTTGACAACAAATGTATTTTGGTAGTTGGAAATTACGGTACCGGCAAATCGCATTTAATGTCAGTTGTTTCAAGCATTGCCGCAGACGCTTCTGTTCTTGACAGTTTGAACAATGAAAGTGTGAAAGCAGAAGCCAATAAAATTGCCGGAAAATTCAAAGTCATCCGCACAGAAATCGGGGCCACAACCATGTCTTTGCGAGACATATTGATCGCTGAGATTGAAGAACACCTTGATAATTCTGGCGTGGATTATGTATTCCCGGATGCAGGCACCATCAGCAGTCATAAAAGAGCATTTGAAGACATGATGACCAAATTCGGAGAAGTATTTCCTGACCATGGGCTCTTACTGGTGGTGGATGAGCTGTTGGATTATTTACGGACCCGTAAAGATCATGAACTGATCCTTGATCTCAACTTCCTCCGTGAAGTTGGTGAAGTATGTAAAGATCTTCGCTTCCGTTTTATGGCCGGTGTACAGGAAGCCATTTTTGACAGCCCGCGTTTTGCCTTTGTTGCTGACAGCATCCGCCGAGTAAAAGACCGATTTGAACAGATTCTCATTGCCCGCAGCGACGTAAAATTTGTTGTGTCCCAGCGTTTGCTGAAAAAAACAACTGAGCAGCAGGCTAAAATCAGAGAGTACCTGATGCCCTTTGCCAAATACTATGGCGGACTCAATGAACATATGGATGAATTTGTCCGACTTTTTCCGGTGCACCCGGATTACATTGATACGTTTGAGAGAGTCACCGTTGTGGAAAAACGGGAGGTGCTCAAGACGCTATCCTTGGGAATGAAGGGTATTCTCAGCAAAGATGTGCCAGAAAACGAACCCGGATTGATTGCCTTTGACAGTTACTGGAATACACTTATCCAAAATGCATCCTTTCGTGCCATTCCAGAAATTCGGGCGGTTATCGAATGCAGCCAGGTTCTGGAATCCCGTATTAAGAACGCCATCACCCGCAAACAATACAAGCCAATGGCGTTACGCCTGATTCATGCCCTGTCCGTGCATCGCCTGACCACCGGTGATATTTATACACCATTAGGAGCAAGCGCTGAAGAGCTGCGTGATCGACTCTGTCTTTTTGATCCCTTGGTTGCAGAAATGGGCAGTGATGAGCCGGATAAAGATCTGCAAACCCATGTGGAAACGGTTCTGCGTGAAATCCACAAAACAGTGAGCGGCCAGTTCATATCCTTTAATGCCGACAACCGTCAGTTTTACCTTGATTTGAAAAAAACCGATGATTTTGATGCTCTGATTGACAAACGGGCTGAAAGCCTGGGCGAGGCACAGCTTGACCGCTTCTACTATGAAGCCGTGAAGCGTGTTATGGAGTGCCAGGATTCCACCTATGTAACCGGCTATAAAATATGGCAGCATGAACTGATCTGGCAGGAGCATAAGGCGGCCCGTAGCGGATATCTGTTTTTTGGTGCTCCCAATGAAAGATCCACAGCAGTTCCGGCACGAGATTTTTATATCTATTTTGTTCAACCCAATGACCCACCCCGCTTTAAAGATGACAAATTCAGTGATGAGATTTTTTTCCGGCTAAAACCACCAAAAGATACGGGAGAAAAATTCCAGGCATCATTAAGAAATTATGCCGCTGCACTGGATCTGGCTTCCACCTCTTCGGGCCATGCCAAAGCGACCTACGAGGCCAAAGCCAACGGCTTCCTGAAAAAACTGGTGCAATGGCTGCAAAAACACATGGGAGATGCCTTTGAACTGACATATCAGGGCCAGACAAAACTTATGACAAAGTGGGCCAAAGGAAAGTCCATACGGGATTTAACCGGCCTGTCTCCCCATGAAATCGTCAACTTTCGAGACATGATTAATACCATAGCTGGCATCTGCCTTGCACCCCATTTTGAGAACCAGGCACCTGACTACCCATTTTTTTCGGTATTAATTACCGGGAATAACCGGTCACAGGCGGCACAGGACGTTCTGCGAGCCATTGGTGGTCAAAAGCGTACCAAACAGGCGACTGCTGTGCTTGATGCGCTGGAACTCCTGGATGGTGAGAAAATTGATCCATACAAATCCAGATACGCCAGGTTTATTCTTGATGTCGTTAGCGCCAAGGGCCACGGACAGGTGGTCAATCGAAATGAAATCATTCAGGATGACCATGGTCTGGAATACATGAATCCGGGGGGCTTGCGACTGGAACCGGAATGGATAACAGTCCTTATCGCTTCTCTGGTGTACTCAGGGGACATTGTACTTTCCATTCCCGGCAAAAAATTTGATGCCACCGGTCTTCAGCAGCTTGCGTCAACCAGCATGGATGAACTGATTCGATTCAAGCATCTTGAACAGCCCAAGGAATGGAATTTGCCGGCCCTTAAGGCCTTGTTTGGACTGCTCGGAATGAGCCCGGGCATGGCACAACTGCTAACCCAGGGGAAAGACGAACCGATCCAGAACCTGCAACAGTCTGTGGGGAAGCTGGTTAAACGCATTGTGATGACACAGCAGACATTGCGGGAAGGTATTTCATTCTGGGGACTGGACTTGCTCACCGGAACAGATCTGGCAACTCATTCATCCAGCCTGGAGGAGGCCAAAGTTTTTTTTGAATCCCTGCAGGCCTACACATCCCCCGGTAAATTGAAAAACTTTCGTTATAGCGCTCCTGAAGTCATGGCACACGAGAAGGCGGTGAAGGCTTTGGACGATTTGGATGCATTACGAGAGTTTATAATGGATCACAGCCCAACCGCATCATGGCTGTCCACCGCCGAGGGAGTATTGCCCACAGAGCATGATTGGGTGGATCAAATGAAAACCGCCCGTCAGGATGTACTGGATATGCTGATGCAAGCGGACCTGACAGAATTGGTAAACCAGTCCCAAAATATTGGAACCAGGTTGCGGAAGATTAAGAAGGAATATATTGTTGCCTACATCGGTCTGCATGCAAAGGCCCGTCTGGGAGTAAACGATGATAAGCGCAAAGCCATTTTAATGGGGGATCATCGTCTCCAGACACTGCTGAAGCTTGCGGGCATCGACCTGATGCCACGACAACAGTTGACCGATTACCAAAATCGTCTGGCAGGCTTAAAAAGCTGCTTTGCCCTGACCGAGCAGAATCTTGATACCACACCGGTCTGTCCCCATTGCGGATTCCGCCCTTCTGTTGAAGCAGAGACAACGGCAAGTTCCCAGATGATTGATCAGTTGGATAATGGATTGGACACCATGGTGGCGAACTGGACATCAACGCTCCTCAGCAACCTGGAAGATCCCATTACCCAGGCCAATATGAATCTCCTAAAAATGGATGACCGGGAACCGCTGGAATCTTTTATCAAATCACGCGAACTGCCAACACCAATGGACAAAAATTTTGTCCATGCCCTGAAGGAAGTTCTGTCAGGATTGGTCAAGGTATCTGTTAAAGTCCAGGGGCTTCATAAGGCTTTACAAATTGAAAGTGGTCCGGCAACCCCTGCCGAAATCAAAAAGCGGTTTGATGATTACATCAACGAGCTCACAAAAGGCAAAGACCCGGCAAAAGTCAGAATTGTGATTGAATAATACCAGCCAGGCAGGATAAAAAAATATGAGTAAACAAGAACATTTATTTCCAACAAAGCTAGTGCCTGGCAAACCGGGTAGCGGAAACCTTTTTGATGAAGAGTTCATATACAATGACGGCCCGGTAACTTGTCTTGACCTGGAATTTAAGAATGAGGATGCCCGGCGTGCCCACTTCACAGAAAAATTGCGCAAAAAGCTGCTGGACCCGGAATTCCGGAAAATAGAAGGGTTTCCCATTGGTGAGGATGAGGATATCCTCAAGCTCAGTGATCCGCCATATTACACCGCCTGCCCGAATCCGTGGATTGCGGATTTTATTGCGGACTGGAAAGCTCAAAAACCAGCTAAGCCGGAAGGTTATCATTATCATCGGGAACCTTTTGCTGCTGATGTGAGTGAAGGCAAAAATGATCCGATTTATAATGCGCACTCCTATCACACTAAGGTGCCCCATAAGGCTATTATGCGGTACATTCTCCACTACACTGAACCAGGGGATATTGTCTTTGATGGATTTTGTGGAACTGGAATGACAGGTGTCGCTGCGCAGATGTGTGGAGATAAGCGGGCTGTTGAATCACTTGGTGTTACAAAACAATCTCCAGAACAAAAATATAAGGTTGAAAAAGACGGAACCATCCTAGAGCGTCAAATTAATGAATATGGGAAACATATATGGTTAAATTTTTCAAAATTTGGTGCTCGTCGAGCTATTTTAAGTGACCTTTCACCAGTAGCTACTTTTATAGCTCATAATTACAATACTCCTGTTAATGAAAAGAGCTTTAAACAGGAAGTTGACAAAATTCTTATGGAGGTGGAAGAAGAATGTGGGTGGATGTATGAGACTCTCCACACGGATAAAAAAAACAAAGGGAAAATACACTGTACGGTTTGGTCTGATATTTTTATCTGTCCCGATTGTGCAGGAGAAGTGAATTTTTGGGAAGTTGCTGTGGATAAGAAGGCGGGTAAGGTGCAAGATAACTTTCTTTGCCCCCATTGCGCAGTTGAATTGACAAGGCGCAAAATGGAGCGATCGTGGACCACAAGATACGATTCCTCTTTGAAAAAATCCATCAAGCAAGCTAAACAAATTCCAGTAATAATCGTTTATACCGTAATCGGCAGTAAAAGACGTTTTGAAAAGAAACCAGATAAAGATGATATAGCTCTTATCGAAAAAATTGAAAACAGTGAAAGTCCATACTGGTTTCCAACTACAAAAATTAAAAAAGGAGTTAAAACAGGAGAGCCGATTCGAATGGGCATTACCCATATGCATCATTTTTATACGAGGCGAAATTTATTTACTTTAGCATGTTTTCAAGAAAAAATTCGAAAATCTCCAATATCAAATAGTCTTCAGTATCAGCTTGATTCACTAATTATAAGACAATCAAAACGTACAAGGCTTTTAGTTTCGTATTTTTTCCATGGAGGTGGAGGTTGGGTAGGCACACCTTTATCTGGAACTCTTTACATTCCTTCATTTTCTGTTGAGGTCCAACCATTTGAAACTTGGAAAAACAGAACCAATAAAACATTAGAAAGAGTCCATTTGGTCAATGATAAATTTTGCTTTACTTCAAGCATGAGTGCTACAAATTTGCCATCATGTAGCCAAGACTATTTGTTTCTTGATCCACCATTTGGTGCAAATTTAAATTATTCTGAGCTAAACACTTTATGGGAGGCTTGGTTAGGTGTCTGGACTAATGATCAACTGGAAGCCATCGAAAATAAAATTCAAGGTAAAGGTCCGGCTGAATACCGCCAATTGATGCTTGCGTGTTTCAAAGAAGCCTATCGCATACTCAAGCTTGGTTGTTGGATGACAGTGGAGTTTTCCAATACTAAGGCTTCAGTATGGAACAGTATTCAAACAGCATTAACCGATGCTGGATTCATTGTCGCCAATGTATCCGCTCTTGATAAAAAACAAGGAAGTTTTAACGCAGTTACAAATCCGACATCAGTGAAGCAAGATCTTGTAATATCTGCTTATAAACCCAATGGTGGCTTTGAGGAACGATTTAAGCAGGAGGCACAAACAAAAGACGGTGTTTGGGATTTTATCCGAACCCATTTGAAGTACCTGCTGGTTACTAAAAGACAAGGTCTTGACATTGTAACCATTCCCGAGCGTGATCCGAGAATCCTCTATGACCAGGTCATCGCCTATTATGTGCGCAAGGGGTATAGTGTTCCCATTGACAGTCAGGAATTTCAGATTGGCTTATCCCAGCGTTTTTCCGAGCGGGACGGCATGTATTTCCTGCCTGAACAAGTAGCGGAATACGATCGTAAAAAGATGATCGGTGGCGGCAGACCACTGCAGCAGTCTCTATTCGTTACCAACGAGGCTTCAGCTATTGAGTGGCTACGCAATCTGCTGCGTGATAAACCCCAGAGCTTTCAAGATATCAATCCCAAGTTTATGAAAGAACTCGGAGGTTGGAGCAAAAACGAGATCGGTCTCGAACTTTCCACCCTGCTGGAACAAAACTTCCTGCCCTACGACGGCAAAGGAGATGTCCCCGAACAGATCCACAGCTACCTTTCCACAAATTGGAAAGATATGCGCAATCTTCCGAAGAATGATCCTGCCTTAATAGTCAAAGCCAAGGACCGCTGGTATGTGTCTGATCCAAACAAAATCGGTGATCTGGAAAAACTGCGAGAAAAGGCCCTACTAAAAGAATTTGAAGAATATAAGCAGACAAAGAAGAAACTTAAGGTATTCCGTTTGGAAGCGGTCCGCGTCGGATTCAAGAAAGCCTGGCAGGAACGAGCGTATGCCGTGATCATAGCGGTGGCAGAAAAAATCCCAAATAATATCCTTGAAGAAGATTCCAAGCTGCTTATGTGGTATGATCAGGCAGTAACACGAATGGGAAATAATACAGGAGGTTTATCATGACAGAAAATAAAAATCTTCCCATAAAATTGAGAACCATATCCATTAAGAATTATAAAGGGATAGATTCCTTTTCAATGGATTTCCCCCTGCCAACGCTTTTTGAAGACCCTGATATCCTGGTGATGGGCAGTGAAAACGGTTTGGGCAAAACCTCAATTATTGAATGTTGTGCGCTCCTCCTCATGTGCTTAAGTATCAGGGAGAACCGATTCAAATTGAGGAGCAGATATCAGTCAATTGATGTTCCGGATCTTCTTATCCGGGCAGGCACCAATGCTGCTGAAATTACCGGGAACATTGTTATTGATGATAAGACGGTCCAGATTGAACTGCGTATAGATCGTAGCAGTGTCGTTAAAATCAGTAGAGACAGTTCATATCAGGAATCTCTTGAGGATGTTTTTATTGATACAGACAGTGATGTCGATGAATTAATAAAAACTATCTGTGGTTTTTCACCCAATCCTGTAATTGAAAATTCTTTTATGTTATTTCACAGCTACCGCAAGGTTCAGGAAGGTAATCCTGAACTGGGGATGATGGTAAGTGATTCTCGGAAAGTCCGTAGATTGCCGCATTACAGACGTATGGAAATACCTTTAAGTGAATTCAAACTCCTTATTTTAAAATCTTTAATGAAGAGGGCTGATCTGTTTGAATTCGCCTCTGACAAGGAACCTGAGGACACCATTGACAAACTCAATGAACTTGTGAAATTTTATGCAGGAGGAACCATCAGTAAGTTGAGACCGTCTGCAGAAAATACGGTGGACTTCAGAATTACACCTGTGGATGGCGGAGAATCTGTCACCTTTGATGGTTTAAGCTCGGGGCAAAAAGAGATTATTTCAACGATGTTTCTCATCTGGTATCACACAAAATATAATCCATCGGTGGTGTTCATTGATGAACCGGAACTCCATTTGAATGCCCAATGGCATCGTAGATTCCTCACGAAATTAATAAAGATGGCCCCTCAAAATCAATATATTATTGCCACCCATTCTGAAGATATCATGGACTCGGTTTCTGAAGATCGCCGTATCCTCCTCTTGAATGAGAAGGAGAACGGCGATGCTCCGCGTTAAAAAATCAATTCGACCGGAAGAGGTTCGACTCGATAGCCGGCATGTGTTGTTTGTTGAAGGACAAGACAACAACTCTGTTGACCCAAAGGTTCTGAATGAACTTTTCGACAATGCTTTGCGTATTGAGCCCCTTGGGGCATCTTTTTCGGTAAAAAGCGTGGCACAAGCGTTGTATCCCCACCACCCTTCGTATTATTTCTTAATTGATCGTGATCATCAAGAAGATGAGTTTGTCCAGAAATGCTGGAACAATTTTCCAGATCCGGAAACAAACAACCTTCTTATCTGGAAACGCAGAGAAATTGAAAACTACTTTCTGGAACCGGATTATCTTTTTCACTCCAAATATTGTCAGGTCAGCAAAGAAGAACTGGAGAGAAAGATCCTTGAGTTCTCCAGTGCTAGACTTTTTCTTGATGTTGCCAATCATGTTGTCATTACAATTCGGGAAGAACTGAAAAAAAATTGGATTCAAAAATTTTCCAATCCTTCTGATTTTTTGACAAAGGAAACAGCATTGGAAACATTGAAATCCGCAAGTGAATTTGAGCAACACGCTTCCAATGTTAAACAACAAGTTTCAGCAACTGAAGTTGAAAACAGGTTCAACCAATATTTGGGTATGATGGCTGGTGGCCAAAATGAAATTTCTTTTGGTACAGGACGTTGGCTCAGCATGATCCAGGGGAAAAAAGTATTAGCACAATTAATCAACTCAGGATGTTTTCACGTAAAAAAAACAGATGGAACACAGCTGACAGGCAAGGAAAAGCTTAATGCCATCATTAAAGATCTTCTAAAAAAGGAACCCAGCGTACTTCCGGATGACTTCAACGAATTAAGGCGACTCATTCATAAACGAGTAAACGGGGCTTAATGGTAGATGGCTTCAGAATATTAAACGTTTGAAAGAAATCGAGTGACTAAGTTTGTGCCTAAGTTGGGCTCGAAAAGTGGTCACTTAAGCACATGGCTCTGACGAAGTTCAAGGCAACGGCAAATTATGACTGATATATGGCAATACAGTTCACTTCACAACAGCACCTGCAAGATTATTGATGAGCAAACGCTGTGGGGGCAGACGGTGTGTCGTGTCTGGCTACCCGACAAAGACGCTGTTGTGCGTGTTCCGCAGACGGATTTGCAACCACTGAATTCTGACCTGCAACCGGAAATTGAGATTAATCGCATATCGTATATCACAGCCGCTGCTAAGGTTTCTGAAGTGCTGGAAGGTTCTTCAAACGTATCTGAAGGCCATGTTTTACTGGCACCCATGGAATCCACTGTAATTCCCTTGCCACACCAGATACATGCCTTATCACGAGCCATATCCGGTGACCGCGTACGCTACCTTCTGGCAGATGAAGTGGGACTTGGTAAAACAATTGAAGCCGGGTTGGTTATGCGGGAGCTGAAGCTGAGGGGCTTGGTCCGCAGGATCTTGGTGGTGGTACCCAAGGGACTGGCAACGCAATGGGTTGCAGAAATGCAGACACATTTCAATGAAGATTTTCAACTTATTCTGGGGAATGATATCAGCACGCTTCAACGGCTGTCGCCGATTCAAAGTTCAGAGTTCAGAATTTCTGGTTCAGGCTCACAAACAAAACCCAATGAACCAGAAGCCAAGAACTGGCGAAGCAATCCATGGTCACTTTTTGACCAGGTGATTGTTTCTCTTGATTCAGTCAAGCCCATGGATAAACGTCGTGGATGGACAAAGGAACGAATTGCTGACTATAACCGCAGCCGGTTTGAAGATTTGGTCACAGCGGGCTGGGATCTTGTGGTTGTGGATGAGGCCCACCGACTTGGCGGCAGCACTGATCAGGTGGCCCGATATAAGCTTGGCCGGGGCCTTTCTGAAGCCGCACCCTATGTTCTGTTTCTTTCTGCCACTCCGCATCAGGGAAAAACAGATGCCTTCCATCGCCTGATGAACCTGTTGGATGACAAGGCGTTTCCGGATCTGGATAGTGTCAATAAAGATCGGGTGGCTCCATACGTTATCCGCACAAAAAAGCGAAAAACCATTGATGCTGATGGCAATCCTCTATTTAAACCCCGGATAACACAAATGGTCCCCATAATCTGGGAAAGCCGACACCATCTTCAAAAGCTCCTGTATGAGGCGGTCACAGATTATGTGCGGGAAGGGTACAATCAAGCACTTCGGGAAAAGAAACGCCATATAGGCTTTCTTATGATTTTGATGCAACGCCTGGTTGTTTCAAGCACAAGGGCAATTCGCACAACCTTGGAGCGTCGTCTTACCGCACTTAACGACAAAAAAAATATGGCCAATTTGCATTTGGCAGAACTCGAAAGCGGTTCAGACAACCTTGATGGCTTTGATGATCTATACGATATGGACGGACAGGAGTTGCTGGATGAATTATTGAAATCACAGGTATCCGCCCTTCAAAGTGAAAAAAATCATGTGGAAATGCTCCTTGATGCGGCCCGTCAATGTGAGCAATCCAGCCCTGATGCAAAGGCTGAAGCGCTGATTGATTGGATTTACAATCTGCAGTCTGAGGAAAATGAGCCGGATATTAAATTGCTCATCTTTACAGAATTTATATCAACACAGGAGATGCTGAAAGCGTTTTTAGAAGCCCGGGGGATCACTGTGGTTACATTGAATGGCTCCATGGCCATGGAGGAACGGCAACAATCCCAAGAGGCCTTCCGCAAATCACATCGGGTCCTGGTTTCCACCGATGCGGGTGGTGAGGGGTTAAACCTGCAGTTTGCCCATGTCATCATTAATTATGATATACCATGGAACCCCATGCGGTTGGAGCAGCGAATCGGCCGAGTGGACCGTATTGGACAGCCAAAAACGGTCCGGGCAATTAATTTTGTCTTTGAAGATTCTGTCGAATTTCGGGTTTGTGAAGTATTGGAGCAAAAACTGGCTATTATTTTTGATGAATTTGGTATTGATAAGACAGGTGATGTCCTGGATTCAGCCCAGGCTGGCGAGCTGTTTGAAAATGTATATACAGCAGCCATACTCAACCCTGAAGAAATCGATTCATCCGTGAATTACACAGTCAATCGAATAAAAAGTGAAATTCAGGGGGTTCGCCAGTCTTCTGCGATTTATGGTATCTCTGAGGAACCGGATATACTATCTGCCCAACGATTGCGATCACATCCACTTCCCCACTGGGTCGAACGGATGACTGTAGGTTATCTGAAATCCCATGGCGGATGCGCTGAGCCAAAACATTCATGGTGGGATCTGACCTGGCCAGATGGCGGAAAACTGCGCAAATGCGTTTTTAATGCCCGGGAGGCTGATCGCCTGAGGGATGTCACATTGCTTAATCTCGAAAACAACAGCATTCGTGGACTTGCCCTGAACCTGCCTCAGATGGTAGCAGGTCAACCCATCCCCTGCGTTACGCTTGAAGGCATGCCTATAAACATTGCAGGTCTTTGGGGTTTATTTGAAATTCGTCTTCAGGCCGGACTGCAACAGAAAACGCAATCCCTGCGTATACCAATGGTCAGACGTGGCTATGTCACTGTATTTTTAAGTGAAGAAGGGAAATTGTTTCTTCCCACGGCACGACATATCTGGGATACATTGCAGACATCAGAAATGCATTGGCAGGATAGCCTTAGCTCCCAAAAATCAATCGCTGCATATAAACAACTACAGAATGCCGCAGAAAAAGCCGGGCAGGAATTGTTTAATACCATGCAGCAGGCTCATCTTGAATCAGTACTCCGGGAAGAAGAGCGAGGCAAAATATCCTTTTCGGCAAGGCGCAAAGCAATTAATAGAGTTGGATTACCGGAGGTTAGAAATTATCGCTTGTCAAAATGCGATACCGAGGAAGCGGAATGGTTGAAGGAGTTGGAACTGGCGAAACAGGTCATTCCTGAAATCAGACCGCTTGTGATGTTAAGCATCAGGAACGGAGGTGTTTGTGAGTAACTGGAGAAACACCATCCTTAAAGAGTTTGTTCCAAACATCACGAAGCTGACGCTGGTATCAGATCCAGACAGTTTGCTGACAGAAGAAAAACTGGCTTTGGCATTACGCGGGCGGGGCTTTGACTTAATTGAGTTCAATGATCCTATAGAGTTCAGATATGCTTATGAATCAAAATATCGTTCTATCTGGGATATGGGTCAACATACAGATCTCGTGGTGATTCTACGAATGCAGGATGCTGCACTGGAGACATTGCCCTTTGACCTTCTCCAGTCGGGAAGAACGCTCTCCTTTAATTTAGGCGATCTATTCCCCAATCTGAGCTACCCGGTTGTTGAAAAACTTGATCCCAGTCTCCTGGATGCACTCTTTGATGCCCAGCTCAAATCATCCCCCGATCGCATGGGTGACAATGCCACTATGGATTTCATCCTCCGGCACGCATTTGCCATTGCAGCGGAACTGATTTCCACAGAAGTTGATCTGCTTCGATGTTTGTTGCGTTTACACTATGGAAAAATATGCATCCCATCCATGCTGGCAGAACGTATAGTTTCGGTTTTACAAAAAAATGAAACCTTTGATTGCTGGCCCCTGGAAGAAATTGTTTCAGATGCTGAATCATTTTTTGCATTTATTCAGGAGCGTTGGCCGGTATTTTTATTAAACCTGGGAAAATCAGATCAAATCAAAGAGAAATTACCAGAATATGGTTTTAAATATCATGGCCCGGCTTACCTTCCATTGGATCATCAAGACATAAGGGTTTATATTGATAACCTGTTTGTGGAAGGAAAACTTACACCAGTTGATGTGGATGGACTCCAAATAGAGAATGGCTCCTGGCTCATGGGTGGTATCGTTACCGTTAATAATAATGATGATGATGATGTGAGGATTTCCCGCCTGTTTGACAGCGTTGAAGCAGAAAAATTATCTATGGAGTCCCGATATGCTGACTGGATCTCTTTTGCTCTAAAATGGGCAGAGCTTTCTTCCCTTATTCATTGCGGAAACAGCACTGTGCAAAAACAGCGACTGAATGAGTTTGGTGATAAGGTAAACATGGTGTTTGCAGACTGGTTGGAAAATCATTATGCAAGCCTGATAAATCTGCCACCATCCACCCCGGCAATGCTGCATCACGTTCCAAGACGTCTGGTTAGAACCCTTGAAGATCATGTAATGGGCCGAGTTGCATTGGTTGTTATTGATGGCCTTTCCATGGACCAATGGGTAACCGTTCGCAATATACTTCAAAAACAGAACAACGATCTTATCCTGCGCGAATCCGCAACGTTCGCATGGATTCCTACCCTTACTTCTGTTTCGCGCCAGTCAATTTTTTCTGGCAAGCCACCCATTTATTTTCCATCCTCAATAAATTCCACCAACAGTGAAGAAAAATTGTGGAAACAGTTCTGGCAGGCCCATGGCATTTCTAAATTTGATGTTGTTTACAAGCGTGGTCTTGGCGACGGTGATGCCTCGGCAATACTTGACAGTATTATAAATCCCGGAAAAACCAAAGTAGTCGGCCTTGTCATAGATAAAGTAGATAAGATCATGCATGGAATGCAACTTGGTTCAGCTGGGATGCATAATCAAATAAATCAGTGGGTCCATGGAGAATTTTTGGTCACATTATTAAATTAGCGCCCTTTGGGCGGGCTTTTCACGTTCCCGCATATTTCATAGTTTCTTTATTACAACCGGGGCAGCCCAATACTGGCATGAATCCTTCATGCCATCTGCCCTCAAATTCAGCGATGTCAATCTCAACATCAATAATTGCCTCATTCACAAGCATTTCACAGTTACATTGAGAACAAAGGTAATTGTATTCTTTCGGGGGT
>Ga0208900_1000948_pt1 | contig 16720 bp, 14 predicted proteins | sample AntAceMetag02UKK_FD_184763 | JGI IMG/M metagenome (GOLD analysis project Ga0208900, IMG submission 184763) | Saline lake microbial communities from Ace Lake, Antarctica - Antarctic Ace Lake Metagenome 02UKK (SPAdes) (version 2) | ecosystem: Environmental > Aquatic > Non-marine Saline and... | reverse complement strand
AACGATTGATAGCTAAAACAGAGGGTAAAACAGAGTGGGCTTTGGAAGAACTTGTTCAGCGGAAAGAGAAAATGTTTTCCGAATTGACAGCTGAACACGGCCATTTTGGTGCGGTAACGGTTCTGAATGGCCTGAGAGAGATCCTCCCCCAAGACGGTATTATGACCTGTGATGTGGGAGCCCATTTACACCTTATCGGTCAGCACTGGAAAACCGGTACACCTGAGTGCCAGTTGATGACCAATGGCTGTTCCTCCATGGGGTTTGCTATTCCAACTGCCATTGCGGCTAAACTCAGTGTTCCGGAAAAACAGGTTTGTTGTGTGGTCGGTGACGGTGGTTATTACATGATGGCAGGAGAGATGGCAACGGCACTGCGCAACAACCTCCACGTGGTTTTTGTGGTGATGATAGACGCCAGTCTTTCTCTTATTCGAATTAAACAAAAAAGTAAAAACCACGATGAATACGGCGTAGAGTTGAATGAATCCATACAAAAACACGGCGCACCGGGTTCTCTTTTTGGTGTACCTGTTCTTACTGTAAAGAATAAAGAACAATACAGCCAGGCCCTGAAAACAGCATTTTCAGCTGATGGCCCGATCATAATTGAAGCATTAATAGATACCAAAGATTATGACAATCTCGTTTTAAAAGGAAATAAATAATGAAAACAGTGAAAATTATCCTCTGTGGATGTGGTGGTGTTGGGAAAGAATTTCTCCAGTTGCTTGCAGATCGCGGTGAAGAACTTGGGGTAAAGTATGATCTGAAGCCTATTATTATGGGTGCAGTAGATTATAACGGAGCGGCTTTAGCTGATTCCGATCAGGGACTGCCAGTGGCTGAATTGGTGACTTATCTAAAAGCGGGTAATGAAGTACAAAATTTTCTCACATTTGGTAAAGAGGGCCTGACCGGCGCAGAAATCATTGCCAAGGGAAATGCAGATGTAATCGTTGAATCTACTCCTACGGACCTCAAAGATGGCGGCGTTGCCAAAGCCCATGTATTCGGTGCCATTGAACAGGGAATGGATGTCGTGAGTGCCAATAAGGGACCCTTTGTATTATTCTATGAAGAACTGTTTAAAAAAGCCAAAGCCAAAGGTGTTGGCCTTCACATTAGTGCAGCTACTGCTGCAGCACTTCCCACACTTGATGTTGGGTTGACTTGTTTGGCAGGTACCCGTGTACTTTCAGCTGAAGGAATTTTTAATGGAACAACCAATTACATACTGACTCAGATGTATGTGAACGGTACCGCCTATGATGTAGCTCTGAAAGAAGCCCAAAAATTAGGTATTGCAGAAACAGACCCCAGTTATGACGTTGAAGGAAAAGACAGCGCAAATAAAACACTGCTGATCGCTAACCGGGTATTTGGGCAAACTTTTAGTCTCAGTGATGTTTCCGTTCAAGGAATCACAGAGGTTACTCCTGCAAGCATCGAAAAAGCCAGGAAAAGCGATAAAATAATTAAACTTATTGGTGAAGTGAAAGTCGAAGGTGATTCTTTTAAGTTGAGCGTTGGTCCAAAAGCCCTGGATAAAACACACCCTCTGGCATCGGTTAATGGTTCAGAAAAAGCTATCAGTTATGATACGGACACCATGGGTGGTATCACGGTTATGGGCGGAAAGAGCTCACCAGTGGGAGCTGCTGCCGCCATGCTGAAAGATTTGATTAACGCGTTTGTCTCTAAGTAAAGATTGGCCTGTCTTTAATGAGAGTTAGCTTCGGCAAAGCTCTCATCTTTCTTGTTATTGTTTGTTTATGTAGAGGTAAGTTTTCATATGGAGTCAGGGGAGCCCCCCCCGGCTGCCCGATTATACGTTTTCGTGCAAGTCAAATCATGCTCTAATTTTGATCTGTTCAAGAGTTTAAGATCGTAATCATTGTAGCAGAATCAATGTTACCTCCACTTAAAATGATTCCGACCCGGCCTTCCGGCATCACCACCCGACTCAGTAGAGCTGCCAGCCCAAGTGCGCCTGACGGCTCAACTACAAGTTTCATTCGATAAAACAGAAATTTGACAGCTTCTATAATGGCTTCTTCAGAAACCGTTTTCATATCATCCACATACTCAAGCACCAATGGAAATGTAATTTTACCTAGCGATGTGGTACGGGTTCCGTCTGCAATAGTAGGCGGGTTTTTTACACTATGAAGCTTTTTTGAATAAAATGATTTCGTTGCATCGTCGGCAAGTTCTGGTTCGATGCCCAATGTCTGGCAATTCGGTGATATTCCTTTGGCAGAAATAGCCGAACCGCTCAACAATCCACCTCCACCGCAAGGAACCAGTAGCATATCAAGATTACCGATTTCCTCAAACATCTCCATAGCGGCAGTACCTTGACCCGCTATTACTTCCTTATGGTCAAACGGTGGAATCATTGTATAGCCATTATTAACTTCAAGTTCCCTGGCAATATCTTCACGATTTGCTTTATCAGGATCGTACCCAACAACACTTGCTCCGTATCCTTCAGTTGCTGCCCTTTTGATCTCAGGGGCATTGTTAGGCATAACGATATTTGTTTGAATATTCAGCATTTGGCCAACTAAGGCTACTGCCTGAGCATGATTTCCTGAAGAATAAGTAATGACACCTCGCGCTTTTTCTGCTTCCGTCAGCTGAGATATACTGTTGAATGCTCCACGAAACTTAAATGCCCCAATTCTTTGAAAATTCTCACATTTGAAATACACTTCTGCCCCAATCAACCGGTTTAGTGTCCGGGAAGACATAATTGGCGTTAAATTGGAATAACCTTTCAATCTTTTTTTAGCGGCTTGGACTAGCTCAAACATACTTTCCCCGATTCAATTTATCACTTAGGTTTTCAACTCTCTAAAATTCAATATATTGATAGCAAACACACATCATGTAAATTTGAATAATATACGATCAGATTAATATAAAATTTAGTTTAAGAATTACGTATCAATCTTTTTAAAGCCTGTAAAGATATTTCAAAATCAACTTTGGTGAAAATATAATTTAATCAAGAAGAATCTGGCAAAATAATTGGAGATACACTTTAACGTAGCTGCCCAGATATTCTGCCTTCTTTTCCTGGGGATCGTTTGATACACGAAGGTTTTTTTGACATCACTACGCGTATAGAATACAAACGCCTGTCCTGGTGAGAATGATCACAAAAAACAATGGATAAATAAAGAAAGAAAGTCGTGAAGCAATTAAAAATAGAACTTGAAAATAATGAGGCAAAACTCAATAATATTAAACAAACCATGTGGCCCTTTCGTCATCACAAAAAAGATTTAGGCGTAGAGGAACAGATACGTCTGAATTGTCTTTTTGAGATGCCGCCGTCCTTACAAGAATGCTATAATTTAAGAGAGAGTCTTTTTGATATCTTTGAACTTGAGATTTCTAAAGAACAGGCTGAGGAAAAAATCGATGAATGGATTAAATCAGCTGAGAGATTCGTTACAAAGGGTATAATCCTTTCACATCGTTTATAAAAACTTATAAATTCTACAAGCTAAATATTCTGAACTATTTCTCACACAGGTTTTCTAGTGGCCCTGTGGAAGGACTTAATAACAAACTTAAAGTTATTAAAAGGAGAGGATATGGATTTAGAAATATAATGAATTTTGCAAGACGGATATTTCTCGATATAAATCTCAAGCCTATCTTCATACCCACACCCTGAAATGACCTCAACAGGCAAATATTTCCGAAAATTATAGCCCAATTAATCTCAAATTAAAATCTTTTCAACACCAGTTGAACTGGTATAAACTGACAATATATGTGAATAAAGGCTCTCACCAGATCATAGAAGTGAGAATAAATATCCATTTCCGATTTTCAAAGAGCGAAACGCAAGTTTAAGTTGTGTTAAAGAATGATGTTTAGAATCCGGCGTAAAGGCTCTGCCGCTCCCCACAGAAGCTGATCCCCCACGGAAAATGCGGTTAAAAAATCATCCCCCAGGTTCATCTTCCGGATCCGGCCCACGGGCACGGTGAGGGTGCCGGTGACAGCAGCCGGCGTCAGGTGATGGATGGTCTCTTGTTTAAGGTTGGGGATTACCTTTACCCAGTCATTATTGGCTGCCAGCATGGCATTGATCTCATCTAAGGGCAGATTCTTTTTCAGTTTAATGGTAAAAGCCTGGCTGTGGCAGCGCATGGAGCTGATGCGTACGCATTGGCCGTCAATGGGCACGGGATTGTCGGACCGGCCCAAAATTTTATTGGTCTCCACCAACCCCTTCCATTCTTCCCGGGTCTGGCCGTTGTCCATGGCCCGGTCAATCCAGGGAATAAGGCTGGCCCCCAGAGGCACAGCCCACTTGTCCACGGGAAATCCCTTGGATCGGATGGTGTCGGTAACATTTCTGTCCAGATCCAGGATGGCCGAGTCAGGATTGTCCAGGATACTGGCGGCTTTGTCCCCGATATATCGCATCTGGGCGACCAGTTCTTCCATGTTTTTGGCACCGGCCCCGGAAGCGGCCTGGTAGGTCATGGAGGTAAGCCACTCCACTGCATCATTTTCAAACAGGCCGCCCAGGGCCATGAGCATGAGGGAAACCGTACAATTTCCCCCGATATAGTTTTTAATCCCCCGGGCAAGACCTTCTTCTATCAGGTCATTGTTGACCGGATCCAGGGCAATAATGCTCTGTTCATCCATCCGCAGGGTGGAGGCCGCATCAATCCAGTATCCCTTCCAATCGTTCTCTTCAAGTTTGGGACGCACCTTCTTGGTATAGGAACCGCCCTGGCAGGAGATAATAATATCCATCTCCATGAGGGCATCCACATTGTGGGCATCAATCAGGGCTGGGGCATCAACCCCCACAGCTGGTGCTCGCTGGCCTGCCTGGGAGGTGGTAAAGAAAATCGGGGTGAATTTTTTGAAATCATCTTCCGCCATCATTCTTTCCATGAGAACAGACCCCACCATTCCCCTCCAGCCGACCAATCCAACTTTTTTCATCTTTCTATCCTCCCAAAACGATTGAACAATTTTCCATAAAAATTTTATTTATATCTGCTTTTTTTAAAAGATACCAGTTTTAACAAAAAAAACCAGGACATTTCCTATTAGTGACAGCAAAGTTAAAACATCGTTTTCTTTTTGACATATAATTAAAACTATGATTTAGCTACCATGACAAACAATTTTTTTAGGCTTACTTCAGCACACCCTCTGTGGAGGCATGAACAATGAAACTGGACAGCAAACTCGCCGGAACACGACTGGCCCCCCACAATGCCAAAATCACCTGGCGGAACACCACCAATTTTGCCGCAGCAATCCAGGATGACAATCCCCTTTATTTCGATGACACAAGGGAAAGCGGACTTGTCGCCCCTCCCACCTTTCCCGTGGCCGTGACCTGGCCCATTCTGAGCAACCTGGGCCGGTATATTGAATCAAGAGAGTTCCCCAAAGAGGTGCTGTTTACCCAGGTCCACTACACCGAACACCTCATCCTCCACCGATTGGTCCGGCCCGGGGATGCGCTGGACCTGACCGGTCAGATTGCCGCCCTCCTGCCCCACCGGGCAGGAACCCACGCCGTGATAGAACTCACCGCCACAGACAAGAAAAAAAACCCGGTTTTTACCGAATATATAGGGGCCATGCTCCGGGGGGTTGAATGCCTGGGGGAGGCGGGCAGACAACAACTGCCCACCCTGCCGGAATTTAACCCTCCCGATCCTCCTGATCCCCCTGGCGCCCCGGTATGGACTTGCAAACGCAAAATTGAGCGATGGCTCCCCTATGTCTATGACGGGTGTACCCATATTGAATTTCCCATTCATACCTCCCCTAAATTTGCCAGAGAAGTGGGGCTGCCCGGAATTATCCTCCAGGGAACCGCCACCCTGACCCTGGCAGTCCAAGAAATCGTCAACCGGGAAGCAGACGGCGATCCCGGTCGAATTTCTCAGATTGCCTGCAATTTTACCGGCATGATAAAACCGGGAACAACTATCAAAATCAATTGCCTTGGATACAAGGAGCATTTCCATCACAGGGATATCTTTTTTAACGTACTCAACGCAGACAATAAACAAGCCCTTCGATCCGGATACCTTAAAATAAAAAAGGAGCCAGCATGAACCCACGACTTGCAACGGTAAACGATTACATTGAAAAATGGGCCAAAGAAAGGCCGGATCATGTGGCCATGATTCAGCACGAAGACAACAAAAGCCTTACCTACAAAAAATTTTACTCCCTGATTGATTTTTTTGCCCTGAAACTCCTGGACATGGGCATCCAAAAGGGGGACCGGGTGGCCACCCAGCTGGTTCTGGTGCCGGAACATCTTATGCTCATGTATGCCTGTTTTAAAATTGGCGCCATCATCGCGCCCCTGGATCTAAGATTAACAGAGACCGAAGTAGTCCGGGACATCAACAAAATTGAGCCAAAGGCCTTTTTCTTTCTGGGCAACACACCGGTGAAAGATTTCAGAAAAGTGGGGGAAGCCGTTCAACAGGGATGTTCTTCTGTTGAACACCTGGTCCAGTTCACACCGGATCCCAGGGCCGGCGATATCATTGACAAGGCTGTCAGCATCACCGCCCTCATGGACAAAAAACGATTGCTCTGGCTCAAGGTTGCCGATTTTTTCACAGGAGGCCTAAAAAAAGCCTATGCCCGGGTGGAGACAAGAACACCGGCCCTGATCATCTACACAACGGGGACAACGGGTGAGCCCAAGCCCGCCGTTCTCTGCCATGAAAATATCATTGTCCAGAACCAGATACTGGCAAAGGGGTTTGGTGCTGATATTGCCAATGACACCTTTACCTGCCTGGTCAATTTGCCCCCCAGCCATGTGGGATGCGTCACTGAAACCTTTATGACCACCATGTACCTGGGCGGCAAGGCGGTTCTGCTGCGGATATTTGACGCCAAAACCAGTCTTGAGGCCGTGGAACGCCACAGGGTGAGCGTCATGGGGCAAATCCCCACCATGTTCCGGATGCTCTGGAACCTGCCAGAATACGACTCCTTTGACCTGTCCAGCCTTAAATTTGTGGCCTATGCCGGTGCGGCCGTGGACGTCAAATTCCTTGAACGGCTGGCCACCATGGCTCCCAAATTCGGCACCGGCCTCGGCATGACGGAGAATGCCGGGTTTGCCACCTTTACCCCACCGGGCATTTCCATGGAAGAGATGGCCGGACAGGTAGGCCAATCCTTCGATGACCTTGCCCCCGTCACGGTTCGACGTCCCATGCGAGAGGACGGGTCCGCAGGGGAAGAACTGCCGGACAACGAGGCCGGTGAAATCTGCTACCACCCGCCCGTTGTCTTTCTGGGCTATTTTAACCAACCCGGGGAAACACAAAAAGCCGTGTCCACCGAAGGAATTCTCTACACCGGGGATCTGGGATATTTTCGACAGATGGACGGGTATCGGGCATTGTACTTATCCGGCCGGAAAAAATTCATGGTCAAACAGAAAGGCTATAATGTCTTTCCCGGAGAGGTGGAAGACCATATTGCCGCCATGGACGGGGTGGATCTGGTGGATGTGGTGGGCATGAAGCATTATCTGTTTGACGAAGCCATCTTTGCCTTTGTCCGGCCCAAACCCGGGAATGACCTGACCATGGAGGCTGTCCTGGCCCATTGCAAATCCATTGCCGCCTATAAGCGCCCCTTGCATGTGGAGATCTGGCCGACCGGCGAGGAATTCCCCTTGACCCGGAGTACCAAGGTGGATAAAATCCGCCTCATGGAAAAAGCGGATACCATCATAAAAGACTTAAGACAACAGGGGAAATGGGATGGCGGCCAGACCGAATAATACTATATACCATCCCCAACTGCCGGTGATGCCGGAAAAACTCAAGGACCGACTCTACCCCGTGGTGCTCGAACTGTTTTCAAGCCACGATTTCCACGGGGTCAATATCCGGGAAATCAGCCTGAAAAGCGGCATCAGCTCCGGCACCCTCTACAAATATTTCAGGTCCAAGGAGCAGTTAATCTTTGCCATTCTGGATGAAAAAATCTCCCAGATCGGCCAGACCATGGAACGTCACATTGCCGGCATGGACAGTATCAAAGAAATTTTCAGGAAAGTGTTCTGGGTCACCTTTGATTTTTACGATAAGAATCCCGGCCTGGCCGTAACCGCTTTTATAACAGTCCCCATGCGCACCTGGATGAAGGACAAAAGCTATCGCCGAAAAGATGACCTGGTCCTGCTGAAAACCCATATTAAAAGGGCTGTTGAACAGGGGAAAATTGATTCAAATCTCTCATTTTCCCAGATCATTGATGCCTATTACATGGTCTGTCACCGGTACATCCATAATTGGTATTATCAAGGCATGACCTGGAAACTGACGACAAACTTTGATGATTTTTTTATCCTGTTCTGGAAAATGGTTATCCCTGCACCCGATCCCCGTGGAAGATAACCGGCAGGGGACTTTTTTCATTTAAGGAAGACACCACAATGGAATTTGAATTTTTAATCAACTTTTTTATCAAAGGAATTGTGATCGGCTTCTCCATTGCAGCCCCGGTGGGGCCCATTGGCATCTTGACCATCAAAAGAAGCCTTGACCACGGCCCCGGGGCAGGGTTTGCAACAGGTCTGGGCGCTGCCACAGCCGATGCAATTTACGGCTGTGTGGCAGGCTTTGGTCTGGCTGTTATTTCCAATCTGCTCCTAGGGTTTCAAACCTGGCTTCTCCTTGCAGGCGGCCTGTTTTTATGCGGCCTGGGCATTTCAACCCTGAAACAAAAATCCCCTGAACAAGCCAAGGCCGCCCCCATTTTCAAGGGATATATACCCGCCTATTTATCCGCTTTTTTTCTAACCCTGACCAATCCCATTACCATCATGGCCTTTATGGCCATTTTCGCAGGCCTGGGTCTTGGTGCTGCCCCAAAGGCATCTGCCGGAGCACTATCCCTGGTGATGGGTGTTTTCCTGGGGTCATGCCTCTGGTGGATGATGCTGACCTTGGGAGTGGGGCAGCTGAAACAACGACTGAATGCAAGGGTCCTTGAATGGACAAATCGGGCTGCGGGTTTGGTTCTCCTGGGCTTTGGAGCCTGGGCCTTGATCTGCCTGGTACCGTAAAAGGAGATTTAAAGGTTTGGGGCCTGCCCGGCCCCAGGGAGCTGTTCACCGATATTCTGCCAGGAGGCACACCGCACAACCCTTTCATGGTTGATGGGTTGTACGTTCCAGGGCCGGTCATACAAGGCCACGGGCACCCCCATGGTAGTGGCAAGGAAAAGGGCCATTTCTCGGGAATCTTCCACGGCCAAGTCATAGGTTCGCCGGCACAAGTCTTCCTTTGATATGGCAATGGCAGGATCATTTCCCGGCCGGTTGTACTTGTCCACCATGGTAAAAGAATCAAAGGGAACCCCGTGTTTTTCAAGCCATTCCAAGGAGACCTCCAGGGCGGAAGTGGGACGGCCGGTAACAATTTCAATGCAATGGCCGGCATGGGCCCAGTTTACAAGGGCGTCAACCGATCCCTCCACCGGCTCAAACCCGAGAAGATGGTCGGGCTGGTGGATCAGGTCGAAAAAATAATGGAACTCATTCTCGGTCAGGCCAAAGGATGCCCTCAGGTCAAAGGTAACAATCTGTTCAAACAAAACCTGTTTCCCGAATTCTTGTTCAACAATACCTGTATAGGTATCCGTGGTTTTAGAAACCACATCATCCATGTCAATATATATGAGTTTTTTCAGCATGTTATAATCCACAAAATTTAAAACTACCGTCAAAAATACCGTCAAAACTTCCTATCTGCCTAATTCTACCGACAGAGAGAATATTGAACTTTACCAGGCATCAGCCACAATCACAAATCAAATATCCGGTAACACAGATGCCTCGACAGGAGACAGACGGCATACGGCATAGCTTGCGCCGGTCAGCATAGCGTTCTCTGGAAAAAGAAGGGTGTTGCCCGCGAACGATTTACGTATTAAAAGTTGGTCGTTTTTAAGAGTTCAGCAGAAGGGGAAAATATAGAATGCGCCGGGCCCGAAGGCCCAGCGCAAAAGAAGAAAATATATATTCTCAGCAGGCAGGTCTAAAAATTAATCTGCCATTTGGCACCAAAATAGGCGATTTCATCCTGGTCCTGGTAGTCCACCATACCGACTTCAGGAATGACAAAGACGCCAGACGCAAGAGTGATGGGGGCCTGTAAATAATAAGACGCTACATCCTCTTTGTCCGCGTTGTTGGTGTCGTATTCGGTTTTCATATAACCGTAACCGGCTTCAAGGGAAACCATTTCGTTGATCATATAGGCAGCAACTACTTCAACACCGAGTGCATCATTGTCAATGACCTGGTTACCATTGATTTTGGCATATCCTTCCCCATCGTCATTTCCTGTGGTGTGGGAGGCAATGAGATTGCCCACATTCTGCCCGATAAAGGCCTGGGCCCCCAGGGAAAATGCACTGGTCTGGAATTTTCCTTTAATGATACCCACGTAGGAGTCGATGTCCTTGGTATTATTATATTCAAAGGTGCTGTATCCACCGCCGATACCAAAGGCGAGATTATTCATGTCCATTTTGTAGCTGAACTCCATTCTGGGGATGGTCACCTCGGTATTTGCATCGACAAGGATATTATTCATAAGATAGGTTGCGTCCGGCGAGACTGCCGCAATCTGGAATCCACCGAATTTCAGCTTGATCTGGGCATGCCGGCCGGGATAGGCTTCGCCCCATCCACCCAGTCCGTTGTCTGTGTCGTACACCTGATTGGATACGGGCATGTACAAAGGGGTATACTCCTGACCAACCGTCAGTGAACCCGGTCCGAAATTCCATTCGCCGTAGAGCAAACGGATATTGGCATTGCCTCCGGATGTACCGTATTCAAAGCGGCCGGTCAGTTCATCGTTGACATTTACTTTTGCGCCGATTCGGGAGTTGCTCTGAAGGGACTCGCTGAAAGTGGTGCTGTCGTCCTGATCGCTGTCTGTAAAAAAGGTTTCTACCCGGGCAGATCCATAGAAATTCCAATCTGCAGCAAAAGCCATACCTCCGTATAGCATAACCATTAATGCCGCGATCATACTCACTTGTTTCTTCATTTTTTTACCTTTCATAAAAAAATTAAAATTATTTATGCCGTATCCGGCATTTTTATCCGGAACCCGACACGATACACAATCACATATAGCCAGAATCGTGCCATAAAGATAAAGGCTTGAAATAATAGGTTTTTTTATGAATGATAATAAGAAAGTGCGGTATTTGATTCTTTTGGATGCCAAATACCGCACAATTAAAGAAAGGGGGGAGGATCTAGCACTTTTCAGACTTACCAAAGGGGATTCCCAGCTTTTTCATCCTGCCCCTCAGGGTGGATGGATGAATCCCCAAAATAGCTGCCGCCCCATCGTCCCCCTTGATTTTACCCCGGGTATGGGCCATGACGGTCCGGATATGATCTGCCATGGCAGTATCTAGGCTTGCCAGGGGCAAATCCAGGGGCAGATCCAGGGGCAGGGGCGGGGCAGAAATTTGAAGGTCTTCGTCTTTCAGATCATCCAGAGAAAGGGGGCTTGATTCCGGGGCCCCCATATGGCGGATCATAACCCGCTCCACGATATTTTCCAGCTCACGGATATTTCCCTTCCAGGCATTTTTTTGAAAAAATTCCATAAATCCTGGCACCGGTGTCGGCAGATACTTAAACTTCATTTCTATCGCCTTTTTCTGTATGAAATAACGGACCAGTTCCGGAATGTCCTGGGTCCGCTCTCTTAAGGGCGGGATGGTAATGGGGAACACATAGAGGCGGAACCAGAGGTCTTGCCTGAATTCCCCTTCTGCCACCATTTGTTCCAGATTCCTGTGAGTGGCCGCAATAATGCGGATATCGACGAAAATGGGCGTTACCCCGCCGACCCGCTCGATTTCCCTGTTTTGAATGACACGCAGCAGCCGGACCTGCGCATTTAGAGGCAGCTCTCCGATCTCGTCCAGGAAAATGGTTCCCTGGTGAGCCCGCTCAAAGCGCCCCTGTTTCATTTCTGTTGCCCCGGTAAATGCCCCTCGTTCGTGGCCGAACAATTCGCTGTCCATCAAATTTTCAGGGATGGCACCGCAGTTCACCGTGATAAAGGGCCTGTTGGCCCTGGTCGATGACTGGTGAATGGCATTGGCAATCACTTCTTTCCCCACACCGGTTTCCCCCAGGAGCATGACCTGGCTGGACAGGGGAGCGACCTTGCGGACCTTTGTCATCACCTCCTTTAATCCGGATGCAGCCCCGATGATCTCATCAGACACCCATCCCCGAAGCCGCTGTTGCAAATCTTGGTTGTCCGCTTTGAGCATGTCTTTGAGACGTTCCAACTCCCTGTGCTGAAGCAGGTTGCTCAATGCCACGGCAAAGGGGCTGCTGAGCATGGAAAACAGCCGGGCATGCTCGTGGGTGTATCGGTCAACTTTTTTGGAAAAAACAGTTACAAATCCGATATACACCCCCTCCAAGGAAAGATTCATGGGCATATATGATCCGTCAACCATGCCCATGGATTTCCACCAGTGGTACACAGCGGGGGGGAAATCGGACCAAGTTTTGATGGTAACCTCTTCATGAGTATGTTCGATCCTGATACATTCGGCCACCTCTTCGGGGACATAGACCAGTTCGTCAAAGGTTTCCTGCATATCCGAGGCCCTGGAAACATTGTGAAGGGCCCTTTTTTCAGGGTCGAAAAATCCCATAACCATTCTGTCCACTGGGAAATGCTGATTTAAAAAAGTTTTGCACCGAGACAGCATTCGGTCTGCATCCAGGCTACCACAAATTTTTGTAGTGGCCGTGTGGAAAAAATCCATATCCTTGTTTGTCATGTTGCCTGCGCCTGTATATAATATCCGAATCGCCGTAGTGATATTAGGATAGAAGACGCTTTTTGGCAAGAAAAAACGGGAGGTGTATTTGAGTTATGCCCAAAACAAAATTTCAACTTAGAATATATCCTTTGGCCAGAGTCTGGTAGTCTGTCACCTGGGATTGTATCCACCCAGATTAATTCGACTGGCAAATTCACCTGCCGGAACTGTAACGGCTTTGGATATCAGTCACAGCATTTTCACAAGGCCCAAGCATATGCAGGCCAAAACACACCAGAAGTTGGTTGATCGAATTCTCTGGCACGAAAATAAATCCTCTGAGCTGTTTATGGGTTATTTCAGGGACGTCACAGGGAAATTCGATGGTCAAAACCTTGCCAAATCAGCTTTTTAATTTCAACGCAAACAAATAACAGTTTTTGTGATCTGCCCAATCCTTGGTACACCTGGCAGTCTCCCCATCTTAATCACTGAATAAAGGCATCCCTGAGTGCAGTGCTGCTTGAATGGTTAGCAACAGAACAGGATAAAATTAGTTATGCATTGGGTTTAAATATCGGTAATCAGATTCTGGCAGATTTTCCATTGAACCTGGAAGCATTTTTCAAGGATATCAAAGACAGTCGCGGCGATTCAAAAATGTTGACCGATAAAAAGATACAAAATACTCTCATGGCCTTCCAGCAAAAAATGCAACAAAAAAAATGGAAGCAGCAAAGATTAAAGCTGAAAAAAACAAGGCTGTTGGGAAATCTTTCCTGGAGACAAACAAGGACAAGGAAGGGGTCGTGACTCTTCCCAGTGGCCTTCAGTATAAAGTGATTAAAAAAGGTAATGGGGATTCTCCAAAAGCATCTGATAAGGTGAGCTGTCATTACAAAGGAACTACCATTGACGGAAAGGAATTTGATTCATCTTACAAGCGTGGCAAGCCGGCATCATTCCCGGTTGGAGGTTTTATCAAAGGCTGGACAGAAGCCCTCCAGCTCATGAAAATCGGCTCCAAATGGATGCTCTACATCCCGGCAGATCTTGCCTATGGCGACAAGGGTGCAGGGCAAGTTATCGGACCTGGCGCAACCCTTATTTTTGAAGTGGAACTGCTGGGTATTGAAGGTTAATGCTTTACGACCATCGCAGGCAGAAAAAAACGGCAGAACCGTCAAGCGATGTGGAAAGCAGGTTGGCATTTCTTTTGAATGTATGCTATGGCTCGATAGGCATAGGGTCTAATCAGCTTTAAAAAGAGGGAGTCTTCCGGGGCTCCCTCTTTTATGAAAGATAGTCTCCAATAAAGATGATAACAGGTATAAATGCCACAAACTAATTTACGGAGTGTTATGCCCTAACGGATAAAAAAATAATTAACCTGGATATGTCATGCTCATGTTTGCGTCAGCATACATTCCTTGACAAAGATCGGTTTTGATGTTTTTATATTAAAAAATAATAATCATAATTTTTATACTGTATCGATTCTGCCTAACCTAGAACAAATTATAATTGTTTTCTTATCATTTGTTTCGTATGAAAAAAGAAGATAATCATGAGTTATAAAAAAAGTATTATTGTATTTATTGTTATCGTATTTAGCCTCTTTTTTGTATTCTCCTGTGCCCATTCAAGGCCTCCCAAACCCGGACCAAACTTCCAATGGGTTAAACCTGTTAAAACCAATAGCGGAAACATCATTCCGGGACATTGGGTTTACAAGGGTGCTTTAAAACCAGGAAAGACCTGGGTACCAACGCATCTGAATAATTCAGGGAATGTGGTACCCGGACACTGGAAAAACATAAAACCCTTAAAAAAGAAAAATACCTGGATTCCGGGACATCATGGGCCCAAGGGGCGCTGGATCCCAGGACACTGGAAATAAAAATACAAAAATAAATCATATTGTATAGGAGGTATTGTCGTTTTGACCTATATTCTGCGAATCATTCTGGCGTTTGTTTTTTGCTATGTAAGTATTTCAACATCTATGATAACAAAAGCCTTTTCTTCAGAGGTATTGTTTATACTGGATTGCTCCGGCTCTATGTGGGGACGGGTCGATGAACAGCCAAAAATCTCTATTGCTAAAACGGTTCTAAAAGACCTGTTAAACGACGTACCAGATGAAATCGGAATAGGGCTCCTTGCATATGGCCACCGGGAAAAAGGGAATTGCGATGATATTGAACTCGTATCTAAAATCGGTGCATCCCGGCAAGAATTGATTCAAAAGCTGTTAAACCTGAATGCGCGTGGAAAAACACCAATTGAAAAGGTTTTACGACAAAGCGCTGATGTTTTTCCCAAAAAAAATACAACCAATGCGGTTATTTTGATTAGTGACGGCATCGAAACCTGCCAGGGTGATCCGTGCGGTTATATCAAGACATTAAATGAAAAAGGAATCAGCCTGACGATCCATGTTATCGGGTTCCAGGTAAGCAGCAAAGCCGATGAACAACTCCGGTGTATTGCTGCGGAAGGAAACGGTGGCTATTTTTTTGCTGGGAATACGCAAGAACTCAAAACGGCACTTCAAAGTTTAAAAGAAAGCATAGTGGAAAAGAAGCCCCCGCCTGCCCCTCCTGTCGTCGCAGAAGTGGAACAAAAAGAAACCAAATCCAAACGATTGAAACTGCTCGGACCCGGTATAGTAACATTAAAACCGGCATCCTGGGTCACTATGCCTCCCAAATACTGGTCCCTGGTAGATGCGGAAACCGGGGAGCAAGTCACCCGGTCAAATGCTGATTCCACACGGGTAAAAGCAGGTGAATATCAATTGTCATGGCATCAGAATGAACATAAAAGTACAAATGTATTATTGACGGCAACTGTAACCGTAAAGAGCGGAGAAAAAGTTGATCTACCAGTGGATACCGGCCTCCGTATCACCATCCCCCAGGGTATTTCTCCTCCCAAATGGTGGAGTCTGAATGATCCGGAAACAGATACGGTAATCGCCAGATTTTCTGGTCCCATGATTTCGCAGGTAATTCCAGCTGGCCGTTATACCTTTTTATGGCGCCAAAAAGAACATGATGCAACCACAGTGAACCTGGGAACCCATGAGCTAAAACCAGGGATACTTAATGATATCAAACTGGATATGGGATTCAATATCCAACCGGCTGAATTTTTGTCCAAACCCTTTTATTATGTGGCCCTGGTAAATAAACAAAACAAAATCATTGGTAAATGGAAAAATCTTACTGCGCAGCTGGCACCCGCAGGTGAATATACGATCATTATAAGACCCACGGAGCATCATCATAATGAGATCGTCTGGTCTAAAATCACCATACCCGAACATGGGTTCGTGGATGTACCCATTGATTCGGGTATAAAATTCATTCATGATCAGAGCACAAAACCACCCTATGGTATTTTCTTTATTAATCTGGACACCAAAAAAGAGATATTTGTTAAGCAGACCTGGGAAACCCTGCCATTACCTCCGGGTCGATATCGACTGGACTGGTGGGAATCTGAACATCAGTCAAAAAGACAGACCCTGTTAGAAGAATTTGAGCTTGAACCCTCGGTTCTGTTAGAATTGGAAATTTAAAATTTGAGCAGAATATAACGTGGATATTCCATAACCCAAAGGTCAAATCAGACCCGAAACGATATTACGTAGGGCATAATAACAATGGCTTCACGGCTCAGGTGTCCCTCCGGAAAAATAGATTTTTTGATTTTAAATTGCCATAAATATATTCAAAACTTTTGAGACTGAATACTATGTTTATAATCCCGTATCAAATTCGAGAAGTTCCCCTTTGGCGATGCTCAGTTCATCTGACACAAGGAGTGGTTCATCCATTCCGTCCAGTAT
>Ga0208900_1000947_pt1 | contig 16737 bp, 15 predicted proteins | sample AntAceMetag02UKK_FD_184763 | JGI IMG/M metagenome (GOLD analysis project Ga0208900, IMG submission 184763) | Saline lake microbial communities from Ace Lake, Antarctica - Antarctic Ace Lake Metagenome 02UKK (SPAdes) (version 2) | ecosystem: Environmental > Aquatic > Non-marine Saline and... | reverse complement strand
CTTTCTTTTCGGTTATATTATTTGGGATCGCCGTACGGCCTTGAATCCAATTCAAAACAAAACCGTGAATCTCGAAGAAAGATTAAATAAAATTGAAATCGCCTACCGTGAACAAGCAAAAAAAGACCCGGGATTTGCCGAAATATTACGACTTACCGGATTGCTTTAATTCTATTTCCCAACTTGGACAAGCCAAAACCAAAAAGGCTTTTAAAATTAAGTAGCACTTCACAGGTTTTGGCTTGTCCAAGTTGTTAGGCATAATTAAGTAATTTGTAGATATTTATCCGGGGCATCCGTAAAATAAAAAATATTATCTAACCATCCCATTTATAGAGGTGTTGCAGTTTTTTAGATAGGTCTCATTATTTATTTCTTAGCATAATCTTTGTTTAACAAAGTTTTGCAATTTTATTAACATGATCCACCGATGGGACGAAATCCATTAAATTTGTCGTTTATGTCAAACACAACAATAAAATCCATGACTTCCATTGATGATTTACAAAAACTTGCTACGCAGGTTCGAAGGGATATTTTACGAATGGTACATAAAGTACAGTCGGGGCACCCCGGTGGGGCACTTGGCTGTGCCGATCTTTTCGTGGCTCTTTATAATGGTGTACTCGAACATGATCCAAAAAAGTTCAGTTTAGATGGTAAAGGCCAGGATGTGTTTTTTCTGTCAAACGGGCATCTTTCTGCTGCCTGGTATAGTGTTTTGGCAAGGTCTGGTTATTTTGAAGTTTCGGAGTTGAGCACCTTCAGAATACTGGGCTCACGGCTTCAGGGGCATCCGGCCACGCAGGAAGGCTTACCGGGCATCAGGATTGCATCAGGTTCCCTCGGCCAGGGTTTGTCTGCCGGAATTGGTATGGCCAGATCCAAAAAACTCAATAATGATGAACATTTGGTTTATGTGTTGATGGGTGATGGTGAAACCCAGGAAGGCCAGATATGGGAGGCAGCAATCTATGGGGGCAGCAAAAATGTGGATAATCTTATCGCCATTATCGATTACAATCAAAAACAAATCGACGGTTCAACGGATGATGTAATGCCTTTGATGGATATGAAAGCTAAATGGGAAGCTTTTGGGTGGATGGTTTTGGAAATGGATGGAAATAAAATGGAGGAAGTCCTTGAAATTTTAAATGCTGCCAAAGCGAATACCGGTAAAGGAAAGCCTGTTATGATACTCATGAAAACCGAAATGGGAATGGGTGTTGATTTTATGATGGGAACGCATAAATGGCACGGCTCACCGCCAAACGATGAACAACTGCAAAACGCCCTTAGCCAACTTGAAGAAACTGTTGGTGACTATAAATTGTAAATCAAAAATTCATGTTTTTCAAGGGACATCTTTTTCTTAAAAATTTTCTGATACTCTTAGCAGTATTAAGCTGTCAGCTTGTATCAGGCCAAACAAAAGAAAAGGAAGTTCCGGTTCCAACAACAAGGATTTTATTTGTATTCGATGCTTCCCAAAGCATGTATGGCCGCTGGCAAAGCGATATGAAAATGAACATCGCGCAACGCCTGCTGGGAAAGGTATTGGATAGTTTGAAAAACATCGCTTACCTTGAAATGGCCTTACGGGTTTATGGGCATCAAAAACCATATCCTCCGCAGGATTGCGACGATACGCGGCTTGAAGTGCCTTTCGGCGATAACAACGCATCTAAAATTAAATACAGGCTTTCCACAATTAATCCAAAAGGAACAACGCCCATTGCTTTTGCTCTTTCCCAGTCAAAAAAGGATTTTACTCCCTGCGATAATTGCAGGAATATAGTTGTATTAATTACCGATGGTATCGAAGAGTGTGGGGGAGACCCATGCGAAGTATCGCGGATGCTTCAAAAAGAAGGGATTACGCTGAAGCCCTTTGTAATAGGTATTGGCGCGGATTACAGCGAATCGCTGAATTGTGTGGGAACGTATTTCCCGGCCAGTAGTGAAAAAGCCTTCACCAAAGCCCTGAATGTTGTGATATCACAAGCCTTAAACTCAACTACGGCCCAGGTAAACCTGCTCGATGATTCGGGCAAACCCACCGAAACCAATGTTAACATGACTTTTTACGACAACACTTCGGGAAAGGTAATTCATAACCTCATCCATACCATCAATCATAAGGGTGTACCCGATACTTTGGTTTTGGATCCACTTATCCAATATGATATTACTGTGCATACCATACCGCCGCTTCATCGCGATAGTGTTGTTATTAACCCCGGCCAGCATACAATTATTCCTTTTGAAGCGGGTCAGGGTTACCTCGACCTGACCCTTGAAGGAAACTGGCGGAATATGAGAAACCTTCAAACCATTGTTAGAAAGCATGGTGAAATGGAAACATTGAATGTACAGAGTTTTGGTGCCACCGGAAAATACCTTATCGGGGTTTACGATTTGGAGGTTTTAGGACTGCCACGATTAAAAATTGATAGTGTGATTATTTCGCAAAGCCAAACCACCACTATAAAAATTCCCTTGCCAGGAATAGCAGTTATCAAGCGAAATGCCGATGGTTATGGAAGCCTTTATGTTGAAAAAGATAATAAGCTCGATTGGATATATGATTTGCCAAATAATAAATCGAAAGTTGAAAGCCTCGTTTTATTGCCGGGAAAATATAGGGTTGTTTTCAGGTCAAAATGGGCAAGCAAGGCTTTATATACCATCGAAGAATCGTTTGAAATAATTCCCGGTAAAACTGTAGAAATAAAATTGAATTGATAATGACAAAATTTGAAACCGCAACATTGGTAAATTTAGGAGATAAAGACACCCGTTCAGGCTTTGGAGCTGCACTATACGAGCTGGGAAAAACCAACCCGGATGTGGTTGCATTGTGTGCCGATCTTACCGGATCGTTGAGTATGAACAAATTTGCCGATGCTTTCCCCGACAGGTTTTTTCAGGTGGGAATAGCCGAGGCCAACATGATGGGGATAGCTGCCGGTTTGGCTATTGGAGGTAAAATCCCTTTTACCGGAACTTTCGCCAATTTTTCCACCGGAAGGGTTTACGACCAGGTAAGGCAGTCGATTGCATACAGCAACACCAATGTTAAAATTTGCGCTTCCCATGCCGGCATTACTTTGGGCGAAGATGGCGCTACCCACCAAATTATGGAGGATATCGGGCTAATGAAAATGTTGCCCAACATGATTGTTATCAATACCTGCGATCATAACCAAACCAAAGCAGCCACCCTGGCTATTGCCGAATATGAAGGGCCGGTTTATTTACGCTTTGGCAGGCCGAAAGTGCCTAATTTTACTCCTATCGATTATAAATTTGTAATCGGTGAAGCATTAACCCTTAAAGAGGGAAAGGACGTTTCAATTTTTGCTACCGGTCATTTGGTTTGGAAAGCGTTGGAAGCTGCTGCTATTTTAAAGGTAAAAGGTATTGATGCTGAAATTATTAATATTCACACCATAAAACCCCTCGACAGCGAGGCAGTGATGGAGTCGGTTTTAAAAACCCGCTGTGTGGTTACTGCCGAAGAGCACCAGGTATTTGGCGGCCTGGGCGAAACAATTGCAGGATTCCTTTCACGCAACTTTCCCACACCCATCGAAATGGTTGGCATGAACGATTTGTTTGGCGAAAGCGGAAAGCCCCACGAACTTTTAGATAAGTTTGGTATGGGCACGCAAGATATTGTGAGCGCAGCCGAATTAGCATTAGGCCGGAAGCATTTGTAGGGAAAGGGGTTAATGGTTAAAAGTTAAAAGTTAAACGTTAATCGTTAATCGTTAATTGGTGAGTTTAGATTTATTCACCCACCCCCTAATCCCTTAAATCCATGTCAACCTCGAGTCGCAAGACCAAATAAATTTAGAGTACATAGTGATATGATAAGATGGGATAGATTTCTCCCGGCAACACACTGCTTCGCTGTGTGTTTTGGTCGAAATGACCCCGTCCGCGGGTTGATTTGGGGGGAGGGGAATGGGGCGCGAAGCGCCCCATTCCCCTCCCCCCACAACCACAACGCTATCGGTGTCACCTCGAAGGAGTTTGCGACTGAGAGGTCTGTCTAATCATAAGACCTTCAGTTCTTTACGCAAATATGTCATTGGTACCGCAGGGAGAAATCTCCTGAGATATAGACATTTGCAAAAACTTGTCATTGGTAAAGGGCAAAGTCCCGCACATGCGGGAAGAGGTCTGTTTAAAAGTAAGGTTTTTATCCTTTCTGCAAACATGTCACTGGTATCCGCCGACTGGCGGAGAGGAATCTAATTTGATAATATTTCCTATCAATTATTTTTACCGGAAACAAAGATTTCTCTGCTTAAAAGCAAACACCTACTTTATAATAGTTCCTGTATTTTCAAACGGGAGCGCTAATTCTCTGGTTCTAAATTATCTTCCCCATCAAACCTCACAACCCTGCTTATCCCTTTGATTTTTAATAATTTTTGTTTCAGGAAACCAAGGTGTTCCGCATCACGAATCTGGACATTTATCTTCCCAATAAAAGTATCGCCTTCAGTTTTAAATTTCAGATCTTTCATATTCACCTTCAAATCGTTAGAAATTACTTTCGTAATATCATTGAGGAGTCCCATTCTGTCGGAGCCAATTATTTTGATGTTGGTTACAAAAAACTGCGTTTCTTTGCTTTCCTTCCATCGTGCTTCAATAATACGGTATTTGTATTTCCTGCGCAATTGGGGTGCATTTGGGCATGACTTGCGATGGATTTTTATCCCGTTTTTTACTGTAACAAAAGCGAAAATCTTATCGCCGGCTATAGGATTGCAGCATGTGGCTAATGAATAATTCAGATTGGAAACACCTGAATCGATCAAAATATAATTGTAGTCTTTTTCCGATTGAGATTCGATGATTTCCTCGGTAAGTTCATAAGGTACCGGGGTGCTTTCATTATTACCTTCAATATCTTCCGTGGAGGTGAGAAGCTTTTTGATATCGAGCATATCAACTTTTCCGATGGCAATATTAAAGTACAAATCCACATGCTTTTTAAAGCTATAATGACGGGCAATCCTATTGATGTTTTGATCGTTAAATTCAAATTTCCAATTCTTGAATTTCCTTGCCAGGGTTTCTTTTCCTCCTTGTGCTTCGTGGAATTTTTCATCCCTGAGTGCTTTATTAATGCGGCTTTTTGCTTTGGTAGTAACCACATATTTCAACCAGTCGAAATTCGGTTTTTGTTTTTTTGAAGTTGATATTTCAACACGGTCACCATTTTGAAGGACTTGCCTTATGGGCACCACCTTGTCGTTTATTTTTCCTCCTGTACAGGTACAGCCGAGGTTGGAGTGGATGTCGAAGGCAAAATCAAGAAGGGTGGCACCTTGCTTTAATTCGCGTAAATCACCCTGGGGCGTAAACACGTAAATCTTTTTCGATTCGCTATGAATTTTCGATGTAGCGCCTTCATCCAGTTTGCCGGCTCCAAGGTTTTCGAGTACATCGCGGATGTCGTTCATCCAGCCGTCAACATCTTTACCATAAGCCGATTCCTTGTATCGCCAGTGTGCCGCCGCACCTTTTTCGGCATTATCATCCATACGCTTGGTCCTGATTTGTACCTCAACATAACGGTTTTCCGGTCCAAGCACCGTGGTGTGCAGCGATTCGTATCCACTGGCTTTTGATACCGAAATCCAGTCGCGCAGCCTTTTTGGGTTGGGTGGATAAATATTAGTAATGAACGAATAGGTACGCCAGCAGGCTGTTTTTTCCTCGTGCATCAGGTCAAGATACCGTTTCAGCTTTTCATCAAAAGTTTTGAGTTCGCTTTGATGGACTTCTTTTTCACTATTAAGGTCATCCTTGTATTCTAACCCTGATTCGTTGGATTCATCATCGATTACCTTGTCCTTTTTACTCCTTCTTGAAATGCGTGGATCACCCCTTTCAATTAAATAATTCTGGAAATCCTCAACAATTTTATAATCATCTTTAGAGATGGCTTCTGTTAAAATAATCCTAATGGCAAATAAATCGTAAATCCTGTCGATATCAACACCTTGTTTATCCATTTTCTTTTTTATTGATGAAATGGATTTTGCACGGCTTTTAATTTCAAACTCAATTTCCCCCTGCTTTAGGGCTATTTGGATGGGTGTCAGGAATTTCTTGATGTATTTATCCTGGGCTTTCTGATTTTTATTGAGTTTCGATAGTATCTGCTTGTAATTTTCAGGATCGGAATATTTAAATTCAAAATCCTCAAGTTCGGCCTTAATTTGATACAAGCCCAAACGGTGGGCAATAGGGATGTAAAGAAACCTTACGTCATCGATGAACCATTTTTGTAACTGCTGGGGCAATTGTGGGTAAATGCGCATATCATAAAGTCGATGCGCCATTTTTATAAAAATAATGCGAATGTCGCCAACGGAATTTAAAAACAGATTCCTAAAGTTTTCTGATTGCAGGCTTACCTTATCAGAATGAAAACCAGAAATCTTTTTAAAGCCTTTGATAATATTACTTACCTCGATGCCAAATCTTTGTTCTACTTCCGAAAGGTTTTCGTGTGGATTGTCGATAATGTCGTGCAGCAATGCTGAGATTACCGAAACAGCCTTTAGCCCGATATCGCTTGAAACGATGTGTGCAACTTTAAGGCTTTGAATTATTTTTAATTCACCACTCTCGTTCCTTTGTGTACCGTAAATTTGTTTTGCATAATCAAAAGCCTGTTGCAACCTTGCTTTGTCGTTTTCCGAACAGCCTTTGCATGTGAGTAATAATTCCTTGAAACTACTTATAATTCCCTTTTCTTCCTGTTCCTTCATCATCAGTCTCAGTTTTTGTAACGTCATTACTAAAATCCAGATGTAAACGTCACCATTAATATCAAATTATTGAATCTCATTTAAGTAAAGTACTATTGAAATTTCACAAAAAAAAGCCCGAAGTATTCACCCCGGGCTTAAATTTTTCAGTTATGATTAAATCTACTTCTTGGGATTATCCTGTTGAGGACCTTTCTTTTGTTGATTATCAGCCGGATGAGCAATTGAATCCCTCATTCTTGTGTCGGCCTGGATATTCTCAAATTTGTAATAATCCATAATTCCAAGTTTCCCGCTTCTGAAAGCTTCGGCGATTGCTTTTGGAATTTCGGCTTCGGCCTGTATTACGTTGGCACGGGCTTCTTGCGCCTTTGCTTTCATTTCCTGCTCTACAGCAATGGCCATCGCGCGTCTTTCTTCAGCTTTGGCCTGTGCAATATTTTTGTCGGCATTGGCCTGATCCATTTGAAGTACTGCGCCAATGTTTTTTCCAACATCAATGTCGGCAATGTCGATCGAAAGAATTTCAAAAGCAGTTCCTGCATCGAGACCTTTTTCCAATACAACTTTTGAAATAGAATCCGGGTTTTCGAGCACTTTCTTGTGCGAATCGGCCGAACCTATCGAGGATACAACACCTTCGCCAACTCTTGCCAGAATTGTTTCTTCGCCTGCACCACCAACAAGTTGTTTAATGCTAGCCCGCACGGTAACTCTTGCTTTTGCAATTAACTGAATTCCGTCTTTGGCAACGGCAGCAACAGGAGGCGTGTTGATAACCTTTGGATTAACCGACATTTGCACAGCTTCAAATACATTACGGCCGGCAAGGTCGATGGCAGTGGCCGATTTAAAATCAAGATCAATGTTTGCTTTATCCGCCGAAATTAGCGCACTAACTACATTTTGAACATGGCCTCCTGCCAGATAGTGAGCTTCGAGGTCGTTCCTGTTAAGCTTTATTCCAGCTTTGGTGGCAGCAATTAAACTGTTTACAATTACCGGTGGCTTAATTTTTCTCCATCGCATCAGCACGAGCTGAATTAATGAAATTCTTACACCTGATACAAGTGCTGAAAACCATAACCCTACCGGGATAAAATAAAATATTATCCACAATCCGAGTAATGATGCAACACCAATGGCAATAATAACAAATACACTATTTTCCATTACATTTATAATTTTGGTTTCACATAAATTTTATTGAATTCAATTTTAGTAACTTCAACTTCTGTTTCCTGATCTACAAATTCACCGGATGACCTTACTTCATAATATTCATCATTAATAATTGCTTTTCCCATGGGAGCTAAACGTGACACGGTTTTGCCGGCATCGCCAATATTAATTTTTGTAAGATCGTAAACATTTGCTTTGCTGTTGATGTTGGTGTGCAACATAGCCCGGTTCCAGGTTTTTGATCGTAATGAAAGCCCCAATGCCCCCAATGTTAAAAGCAGTGAACCACCCAAAACATAATGGCCGATTGGAGTGCTATAAACAATGTAAGTTTGCCACAGGCCAATGCCCATTAATATAAAACCAACAATGCCTACAACCGTAGTACCCGGAACCACTAGTATTTCAAGTATCAGAAATATCAATCCTATTATTATCAACGTTGCAATTACTACCCAGGACATTGTATTTTACTTTAATTTATTTAATTGAAACGGTAAGACCTCTGTTGGTCATTTCTTTTCTTATTGGTTTTAACTCTTCCAGAACTCCCGATTTAACAGTGCATTTGCCCTTGTGGTGAACTATTACTGTACATTGTTCGGCTGTAATGGGATCGTGATCACAAAGTTCGATTAAGGCTTCAATTACGAAATCAAATGTATTATAATCATCGTTGTAAAGCACCAGGTTTCTTTCCTCAACAAGCTGGTCTTCAATTTTATCTATTGGATTTTTTTGTTCCTTAAGCATTTTATTAAACTATTTTAATCCAGGGCAATGATAGGTATTTTTCTGATTTTGACAAAGGTATGATTTTAAATTTTATTTGTGTTGTAATTTCTATTTTTGCAAATTTATATGAATATAAAATTTGATACATTCATTGGAGGCTTAAGCGAAGCGCTCAAAAGGCCGCTGCCGGGAAGGAATGCTCATAATAAACTTGTGCCCCTTACGCGGAGGAATTACCCTGAAAACCCTGATTTTTCCCAGGCAAAAAAAAGCAGTGTTCTATCTCTTTTTTATCCCGATCAGGATAAGATTATGCTTGTATTTATTGAACGGCCTCTTTATGACGGGGTACACAGCGGTCAAATTGCTTTCCCGGGGGGGCAATTCGAAAAAACTGATTTTGATGTCAAAGAAACTGCAATGCGCGAAACCATGGAAGAAGTGGGAATCCCCGGTGAAAAAATTTCTATTGTCGGACAATTATCCCAGCTTTATATTCCTCCAAGTAATTTCCTTGTTAATCCCTTTGTGGGATATTTAAATGAATTGCCAATTTTTAAAATAGACCCAAAGGAGGTTCATGAAGTTTTTGCATTAAATATCGAGGATTTGTTGAAAGAAGAAAATTTGCAGACCCGCGAGGTGAGTGGGAAGGACTATTCCTTTTCAGCGCCGTGTTATTATGTTGATGATCGTTTAATTTGGGGGGCAACTTCTATGATGTTAAGCGAACTGCTTGAGGTAATCAGATCATCATAAAAAAACAGCCGGCACAAAAGCGCCGGCTGTTTTTCGGAAAATCAATTCTTGCTTAATCCAGAATCTTTATTTCGTGTGAAATTTCAGCAGCCTTGTTTAGCATTGCAGTAACGCCACAGTATCGATCTTGCGAAAGTGTAATAGCTTTCTCCAACTTATCCATTGGCAGGTCTTTGCCTTTGAAAGTGTATAAAATATGAATCTTGTTGTAGTATTTTGGGTGCTCGTCAGTCATTTCTGCCGAAACTGAAACATTAAAATAATCGGGTTCAACACGCATTTTTCTTAAAATTGAAATTACATCCATGCCCGTGCATCCGCCAAGCGATGCAAGGGTAAGTGGTTTTGGACGAGGACCCCTGTCCTTTCCTCCAACGGCCTCGGTGGCATCTATCATAAATTTATGTCCATCTACTTCAACCTCAAAGGCCATATCTTCCTGGAATACTATATCAGCTATCTTTTTCATATTATGTTTGTTTTTGAATTTTTAATTGCTGCAAAAGTAGTAAAATACATAGTGCGCTTAATGTGATTTAAATTTGTTTAACAATAACTGGCTTATTTTGTACTTTAAAATTAACCTGGATTTAAGTATTACCATGAATCCGCAGGCGGATTCTTTATCATCATCGGATTGAACGGATTGAACGGATTTTAGATGATTCTTATGAGTGTTGCTTTGGATTCCGGATCACCACGTTATATTGATCTGATAAAAATCCTTGCGGATTTTAGGTATTACATCATGTGTTAATTAAAATATTTCTAATTTTGACAACTCAAAATGGATAATTTATTTTTTATGAATCATGGATGAAAAGGATATTTTGGTTCTTATTGTTGACGACAATGTAAATAATTTAAAAGTGCTTGGTAGCATTCTAAGCGTCAGGGGATTTAAAATTGCATTAGCAGCAAATGGCAAAGAGTGTTTTGATTTTTTGGGCAAGCAACTTCCTGATTTGATTTTTCTTGATATCATGATGCCGGATATTAATGGAATAGATGTTTGTAGGAAAATTAAGCAGGACGATAAAACCGACATGATCCCGATTATATTTGTAAGTGCTCTTTCTAACCCGCAACAAGTAATCAAGGCCTTCGAGTCTGGTGGAGCCGATTACATTACCAAGCCTTTCAACAAGGACGAAATTTATGCTCGTGCCATGGTGCATATTAGGGCAAAAAAAGAGCGGGAAAAGCTTATTCAAAAAATTGAAGTATTGGAAGCGGAATTGAAAAAAGGCTGATTTTTTAAGGATGCCTGAACCAACCCAAATCCCCATGTTTTCAGTATTTAACAATTTCTTATAAATTTGAGCGTGCCACCTCGTTTGATACAAATCTTTATAACTTTGCCGGCACATTAATCATTTTTTTTATTCAAATAAATACATAGTCTGGTATGAAAAAACACAATTTTTATGCAGGGCCTTCTATCCTCCCTCAATTTACATTGGATGAAACCGTTAAAGCCATTCAAAATTTTGCAGGAACAGGTCTTTCGGTTATGGAAATTTCGCATCGCAGCAAAGAATTTGTTGCTGTAATGGACGAAGCAGTAGCGCTTTTCAAAGAGCTGTTAGCAATACCCGAAGGTTACTCGGTATTATTCCTGGGCGGTGGTGCAAGCCTCCAGTTTGCTATGATTCCATACAACCTGATGCGCAAAAAAGCCGCCTACCTAAATACAGGTTCATGGTCTTCGCTGGCCATTAAAGAAGCAAAAAATTTTGGTGAGGTTGTAGAAGTAGCCTCTTCCAAAGATAAAATGTTTAACTACATTCCCAAAGGATATACAATTCCTGAAGATGCCGATTATTTCCATATTACTACAAATAATACCATTTACGGAACCGAGATCAGGGAAGATTTTGATTTGAATATTCCGCTTGTTGCCGACATGTCGTCCGACATTTTCAGCCGCCCAATCGATGTTTCAAAATATGCTATGATTTATGGTGGTGCCCAGAAAAATCTTGCTCCGGCAGGGGTAACATTTGTTATTATAAAAGATAGTATTCTTGGACAGGTCGATCGCGTTATTCCTACAATGCTAAACTACCAAACCCACATTAATAAGGGTTCAATGTTTAATACACCTCCTGTACTGCCTGTATTTGCAGCATTGCAAACTTTAAAATGGATTAAAGCCAAGGGTGGTGTTGCCGAGATGGAGAAAATCAACAAGAAAAAAGCAGCACTTTTGTATGATGAAATCGACAGAAATCCTATGTTTAAAGGAACTATCGAGAATCCGGCAGATCGTTCATTGATGAATATTTGTTTTGTGATGAACAAAGGTTTCGAAGAATTTGAAAAAGAATTCCTTGAATTTGCAGGTGGCCGTGGGCTTGTTGGACTGAAAGGACATCGTTCAGTTGGTGGTTTTAGGGCATCTACTTACAACGCTTTGCCAATCGAAAGCGTGCAGGCACTGGTTGATGCCATGCAGGAATTTGAAAAAATGAAAGCTTAAAAATTGAATGGATATGAAAAAGATATTAGTAGCTACAGAAAAGCCATTTGCTCCCGCCGCGGTTTCGGCAATTAAAGATGTGGTTGAAAAAGCCGGGTATGAATTTGCATTGCTCGAAAAATATACTTCAAACGATGAGCTGCTCAAAGCTGTTGCCGATGCTGATGCGATGATAATCCGCAGCGATAAGGCCACGAAAGAAGTAATTGATGCCGCCAAAAATTTGAAGGTTATTGTAAGGGCCGGTGCCGGATACGACAACATCGACTTGGCAGCATGCACAGCCAAAGGCGTTGTTGCCATGAACACCCCCGGTCAAAACTCAAATGCTGTTGCTGAACTTGCAATAGGAATGATGGTTTTGATGGCTCGGAATAACTACAACGGCAAAGCAGGAACAGAACTCAAGGGGAAGAAAATTGGTATTCATGCCTACGGAAATGTTGGAAAATATGTTGCTGACATTGCCCGTGGTTTTGGAATGAAAATTATGGCCTTCGATCCTTTTATCGAAAAAAAGACCATGATTGATGACGGCGTAATTCCTATGGATTCAATTGAAGAACTCTACGAAAATTGCCAGTATATTTCCTTACATATTCCGGCCAACGACAAAACCAAAAAATCGATAGGTTTTGATTTGCTTTCGGCAATGCCCAAAAATGCTGTGCTGGTAAATACTGCACGCAAAGAGGTGATTGACGAAGAAGGTCTGCTCAAAGTTTTTGCTGCAAGGTCTGATTTTAAATACATTTCTGATATTGCACCAGATTGTTCAGCCGAAATTGAAGAAAAATTTGCCGGACGGTTTTTCTTCACCCCCAAGAAAATGGGCGCTCAAACTTCCGAAGCCAATATAAATGCCGGTATAGCAGGAGCCAATCAAATAGTTAACTTTTTCAAAAAAGGAGACACTACTTTCCAGGTAAATAAATAGGATAATAATTTTATTAATTTTGTGCACCAGTCAGACCTGATAATCATCCATTGTCAGGTCTGATTTTTAATTATTTAAGATACTAATATACTTACTTATTTTTGTACTATGGAAGACAACGACAAGGTCATGACTTTTTTCAGGTTTGAAGACCTGAGGGTGTATCACAAAGCTCTTGATTACGTGGGGTGGGTACATTCGGCAACAAGTTTTTTCCCCGATAATGAAATGCAGAACCTTACAACAAAATTCGTAAATGCTGCTCAAGCCATCGCGCTTCAGATTGCCGAAGGATCATCACGCAACAAAACCCAGTTTATTTATTACCTGAAAATGGCGAAAAGTTCCATTAGGGAATGTGTGGTTTATACCTCCATTGCTAAAGGATTGAATTACATGACCGATACTTCAATAGACGAATCGCGCGGACAATTAATGGAACTCACCAAAATGATTGGTGCTTTGATTGGATCCTTGCAGCGGAGTACAAACAATTATGATGATAAATAATTAGCAAATCCGGTTTAATAAGCCACTGATGCACGGATAATATTTTTTAATATACTGATAAACTGAAACGTAAATTACATGAATAAGGTGCTTCGTACTTTTATAGACTGGTCTCGATAGTTTTTCATTTTATTTTTCTCACCAATAAAACAAAGAATTAATGGCTATTTTAAAAGCTTTTAAAGGAATTAAACCACCGCAGTCAATCGCAGAAAAGTTGGCTTCACGTCCGTATGATGTGCTCAATTCGGAGGAGGCCAAAGTTGAGGCCGAGGGCAACCCGTATTCCCTGCTCCACATTATTAAACCCGAAATTGACCTTCCGGCAGATGTAGATCATTATTCGCCGGCTGTGTACGAAAAGGCGAAAGACAATTATGTTCATTTCCTCCGTGAACGTTGGCTAATTGCCGATGATACGCAGAACCTCTACATATACGCGCAAACCATGAACGGGAAAACCCAGTATGGCCTGGTGGGTTGTGCCGCCGTTGAGGATTACCTTAACAACGTGATTAAAAAGCATGAACTTACACGCAAGGTTAAAGAAGAAGACCGCATGAAACATGTGCGCATCACCAACGCCAACATGGAGCCGGTATTTTTTACTTATCCCGCCAAAGCGGAAATTGATAAAATAGTTGCCGAATGGGTAAAAAACAATGAGCCCGATTACGATTTTACCGCTGTTGATGGTTTTGGCCACCATTTTTGGACTGTGAACGATGAAGCCGTGATTGAAAAACTAATCGCGCTTTTCGCTGAAATTCCATCAACTTATGTTGCCGACGGGCATCACCGTACCGCGGCTGCCGCACTGGTTGGACAAGAAAAAAAGCAAAACAACCCCAAACACCGGGGCGATGAAGAATACAACTTTTTCCTGGCCGTGCATTTCCCCGACAACCAACTCACCATTATCGACTATAACCGTTTAGTAACGGATTTAAACGGTATGTCGGACGATGAGTTTATGGCGATGTTGAAAAACAATTTTGATGTTGTGGAAAAAGGTACCGAAATTTACAAGCCTGTAAGCTTGCACAACTTCGGCATGTACATCAATAATAAATGGTACTCGCTCACCGCCAAAGGAGGCACATACAACGATAACGACCCGATTGGCGTATTGGATGTTACCATTCTTTCCAAACTCGTGCTCGACCCCATCGATATCAAAGATTTAAGGACTTCCGACCGCATTGATTTCGTGGGTGGAATCCGTGGCCTGGGCGAATTGAAAAAGCGCGTTGACTCCGGCGAAATGAAAGCAGCTTTTGCATTGTATCCCGTTTCGATGAAACAACTCATCGACATCGCGGATACCGGAAACATTATGCCGCCAAAAACCACCTGGTTCGAGCCTAAGCTCAGGAGTGGTTTGGTTGTACATTCGTTGAGTAATTTTTAAAACCATCAATAATGGAAATTAAAGAAATTGTACTGAAAACATTGCAAGACTCCGATCAGCCGCTCAAGGGTGGCGAGATTGCCGAAAAATCGGGGGTTGACAAAAAGGACGTTGATAAAGCGATTAAACAACTCAAAGATGAGGAGTTAATCTTTTCGCCCAAGCGCTGCTTTTACGATGCTGTAAAATAATAAAACAGCTTAAAATAACAAAACCTGCTTTTTGATAAAAGCAGGTTTTTTTTTGGGTTTCACTATTCTAAAACAATAATTTTATACCCCTGATAGCTGTTTTCATATCTTATACCAACAAAATAAATTCCAACAGCATAGTTAAATTCTATATTTATGGGCTCATCATCGTCAGCTTTGCGGCTTACCAGCAATTTTCCCATCGTATCAAAAATCAGTATTTCCGAGTTTTTGGCTTGCCCCTTAATTTGAATATATCCGAATGAAACGGATATTTTAACTTTGTCTTCCATTTTGTGATCATTGCCCCCGGCCGATTTAAAAATAACCTGAAAGCGTTCGATCGCATCGCCATCATCTGAACTAAAATTATACACAGGATTTGTGTCCAGGTTGTGTTCGATGTTGAGTTTTTTGTCGAATAGGATTAGGTGTGCGTTTTCCATTTTCTCAATTATTTCCAGCGAAAAGTCCTTACTACTATTTTTTACAAAGCCAAGTTGGATTATTTCATTTTCTGAAATCTCATTTACAGTGTTCAATGCAAAAGATTCTCCATTCGAAATAGAATAAAATCCCGGAGCAAAGCCGGCAACAAAATAACTATCAAAATCCAAATCAAACCCCGGGTTTGCTTCGGAATTGAAGCCAATAATTGTGGATTGTGAGGTTTCACCTGTGGCATCATTTACACGCAAAACAAGCCGATTTTCGTTTTTTGAAGATTTGTACCACGATTTTTCTGAATGAACTCTTGAGGAGGCAGGCAAAGTTAGCGATCCGTTTCCGGGGGTGTAAACCATAAATCCGTTTATTTGAGGGATAATATCATCAGATGCAAGCACATCATAGCTTGCAGTAGCTTCGTTCCAAATTTGGCAGTTCGAGGCCACGTTTACAAGACTCCAACTTCCGCCAGTATTATTCCATTTTATTGCACTTGCATACGGGTTGCCCAATAAGTGCCAACCCTCATTCGAGCTACCCGCAGTGTTGGTCAACCCGGATATTTCGACATCTTCAACATTTATTGAACCATTAAAAACAGGTGTTGCCGTGCTTTCTTTCGCCATCATGTAAGCACTGCCAAGTACGAAATTGGTTTCAAAGTCAGGGTTTAAAGTTCCATTTTCCAGCCTGCGGTTTATCCATTCGCCATCTGCTTCGCTCCATTTATAAAAATCATCGTTGGCACTTAAATCCTGAAAATCGCTGATGGTTTGCCCGGCAACCGGGGCACTAAGAAAATGCCAGCCATGAATTTCATCTGTATGTTCCTGAATGTAGCGTTCGATATTTGCAGAAATAGCTGTGGTGCTATGAATCAGCGAGCCGGTACCTGCACTGGTGCTTTTTATGTCGATATTACCCTGATTGCTTAAAGTGCCATTAACTGTCAGTGCTTTTCCGGGGTCGATGGTAAGCGTTGCTCCCGCCAAAAGACTTAGGTTTGAACAGAGTGCCGGGGCATCGGGGTTTGATGTGATTATTGCCTGATTTGCTGCTACTGGAATTGTAACATTGTTTGTGCTATCAGGAATTAAATCTACACTCCAGTTTTCGTTAGCTTCCCAACTTGTTCCCGAACTGCCGGTCCATACATAATCATTACCAAAAAATCCTTTCAGGTTTTCGGAAACTTCATTTTCGCTGGTTTGAAAGCCTGTCCAATTGTGATATAATCCAAAGGCATTCCCCTGGTACGAAAAATAGAAACGGCTTACAGCAGT
>Ga0208900_1000945_pt1 | contig 16750 bp, 13 predicted proteins | sample AntAceMetag02UKK_FD_184763 | JGI IMG/M metagenome (GOLD analysis project Ga0208900, IMG submission 184763) | Saline lake microbial communities from Ace Lake, Antarctica - Antarctic Ace Lake Metagenome 02UKK (SPAdes) (version 2) | ecosystem: Environmental > Aquatic > Non-marine Saline and... | reverse complement strand
TCAAAATGGTAATTTTTAACCGCTGGGGCAGGATTGTAAAAACCCTGAATCGTATAGATGAAGAATGGGACGGAAAAATCAACAACAGCAAGGCCGCCGAAGGCGTTTATTTTTGGGTGTGCGATTATAGTGCTCCCGATAAAACAGGCAAAATTAATTTTCATTCAAAACAGGGAAGTGTAACTTTGATGCGATGATTTTTATGAAAAAATATTTTTATCTCATAATTGTATATATCTTTTGTCTTTCAATTAATACTCATGGGCAATACCCGGGTAAAATCTGGTACTTTGGTGCGTATGCCGGCCTGGATTTTAACAACAATCCTCCAATACCTCTTACAAATGGAAAGCTATACTCAGGCGAAGGGTGTGCAACCATGTCTGATCAATTTGGAGACCTGATTCTTTATACTGATGGAGTAACAGTATGGGATAGAAACCACGAAATCATGGAAAATGGTGAAGGTTTGCTTGGTCACCATTCTTCTTCACAAACAGCAATCATTGTTAAACTCCCCGGATTAAACCCATATTTTTATATTTTCACAACAACCCATTTTGCTGGTGCCGATGGCCTGTGTTATTCTATTGTTGACATTTCCCAGAATAACGGGCTGGGCATCGTTGTAGAGAAAAATACCCAACTTCTTACACCGGTAAGCGAAAAACTTACAGCAATTAAACACAGCAATGGAATCGACTATTGGATTCTCGCTCACAAATACAATTCAGACGCATATTATACTTACCTGCTCACCGAGTCCGGTATAGCCCCAAATCCGGTAATAAGCAATACCGGAACGCCCCATCAAGGTGGTGGAAATGGGGTGAACAATTCACTTGGTTATTTAAGGGCTTCCCCTTCGGGCGAAAAACTGGCAGCAGCAATTTTTGATATAAGGGTTTTTGATGTGCTCAATTTCGATAAATCAAGTGGTTTCATACAAATTCAGTTAAGCATACAGAGTGATGAGAGAAGCTACGGTGTTGAATTTTCTCCAAACAATCAACTGCTCTATGTAAAATTTCTCTATTCCGGAAAAATTTACCAATACAACCTTATGGCAGGATCAACAATCGACATCCTGAATTCAAAAACTTTGATAGGTGAGGCAACCAACAATCCGACACCGGTAAATTACATTTCCGGTGCAATACAATTGGGAAAGGATGATAAAATATATGTAGTCAAGTATGAGTATGAATATTTAGGCAGGATTGAGAATCCAAATGTTATTGGAGTGAATTGTAATTTTGTTGATGATGCCATTTATTTGCAAGGAAAAAAAGGTCTATTAGGTTTTCCTTATGCCGGACAATCGGTGAATTTATCGATTCAATCAGAAAATTTTTGTTTTAACGATACAACATTATTTTGGCCTGAGGGAATTGAAATACAAAACATCGATTCTGTATCATGGAATTTTGATGATCTATCTTCAGGTTTGCAAAATACCTCAAGCCTAATTAATCCTTATCATATTTTTACCAATCCCGGAAACTACAATGTTCAACTTACTATATATTCCTCGAGAGAGCAGATGAGCATCTCCAAAATTATTACTATCAATCCCTTACCCCAGCCTGAACTTGGCAATGATACTGTAATCTGCGGAAGCCAACAGGTTGTTCTTGATCCCGGCAATGGTTTTGAAAGCTACCTTTGGCAGGATGGTTCCTTAGCACCAACATATACCGCCGAAGAAATTGGCCTGTATTGGGTAGAAGTAAGCAATGCCTTAGGCTGCATCAACCGCGATTCTATCCAAATTACTTTTTCGCCCGGGGTTGAAATTTCCATTGGCTCCGATACTACTTATTGTTTTGGTGATACCATTATTATTAACCCAGGATCAGGATTTGAAAGCTACCTTTGGCAGGATGGCTCCACCGATTCAACTTATGCAGCCACACAAAGCGGAACTTATTGGGTGGAAGTTATGGATGAATATGGTTGCCCAGGCCGTGATACCATAAACCTGACTTTCCTCCCATCCCCCGACATTGCTTTTGGCAACGACACCATAATCTGCTACAACCAATTATTGACCCTCGATGTTGGTGTAGGTTTCGACAATATTCTTTGGCAGGATGGCTCGCAAGGACAATCATTCCTCGTAACTGAACCGGGTAGTTATTGGGTGAACATAAGCAACGATTGCGGTGCGGGAGGCGACACCATCACAGTGGATTTCTCTGAACCCTTTTATATTTGGCTGGGAAACGACACTTCATTTTGCTACGGCCAAAGTTACTTTTTGGATGCCGGTGAAGGATTTTCCCACTACTTGTGGAATGATGGCTCAGTTACACAAACAAACCAGGTTTCAAGCGGGGGCTACCATTGGGCAGAAGTAACAGATTCGCTGGGCTGCACTGCTGTGGATTCTGTCTTTGTTGGGGTTTACAACGATTTTGAAATTTCACTCGGTGATGACAGCACACACATCTGCGAAGGCGAATACATTTTTATTACCGGGCCTGATGGCTACGAAAATTACTTTTGGCAGGATGGCTCCGATTACCCGTCCATTCTTGCTGATACTGCCGGCACTTACTGGCTGGAAGTTACAGATGAAAACGGCTGCGCCGCCAGGGATTCGATGGTTTTGATGGTGAATATTATCCCCGAAAACCTTTTGGGCAACGATACAATAATCTGCCCCGAAAGCGAAATTACGATTCAGGCAGCACCAGGTTATTCAAATTATGTTTGGCACGATGGTTCAGGCGGAAGTTCATTCACCACAAACCATGAAGGGATATTTTGGCTTACAGTTCAGGATGAGATAGGATGCACGGGAAGCGACACCATCATCATTTCTGATTTTGAAATTCCCGGGCTTGGAATCGCTAACGAAGAATTGATATGCCCCGACGACACAATGTTGCTGGATGCAGGCCAGGGCTACCTCTCCTACCTGTGGAGCAATGGTTCGCAAAACCAAACTTTGCAAGTTTCACAAGCCGGATTTTATAATGTAGAGGTAGAAACTGTTTGTGGCTTGTATTCGGATACTGTTGAAATAAAATTGTACCAGGGAAACCTCGATCTTGGCAACGATACCATTTTGTGCGATGGCGAGATTTTGTTGCTTAATCCCGGCAACGGATATTCAAATTTTTACTGGAGTAATGGATCAGCAGACAGCACGCTAATGGTTGGTGAACCGGGGAACTACTGGCTGAAAGCTTTCGATGGTTTTTGCACCATCACCGACACCATCGTGGTGGATGCCTGCGCCGAAATTAAAATACACAATGTGTTTACCCCAAATGGCGACCTTTACAACGAAACATTTTACGCGGTAACAAAAAACCCTGCTGGCATCATCAATTTCAAAATGGTGATTTTTAATCGCTGGGGCAGGATTGTAAAAACCCTGAATCGTATAGATGAAGAATGGGACGGAAAAATCAACAACAGCAACGCCGCCGAAGGCGTTTATTTTTGGGTGTGCGATTACAGTGCCCGTGATAAAACAGGCAAAATTAATTTTCATTCCAGGCAGGGAAGTGTTACGCTATTACGCTAATTAAATTACCCCATTCATCCATCAACATTACTGCCTTTATTTTTTCCTGTCCTCACGTTTTTGTTTTCGTTCTTCTTTCCTGTTTAACTTCTTTTCCTGACGATCTTCCTTATCTTTTCCCTTTTCGTACCTCTTTTTATCTGAACCAACTCCGGGGATAATGGTTGTTTTGATGCCAGTAATTATCGCCTTCGCGAGGTAATTAAAAATCCCTTTGTTCTTGTCTCTTTCAAAAAATATTGTGGCAGGCTCAGGCTCCTCTTTACTTTTGCGTGGAGGATTAAAACTGCGAATTACTACATTTGCTAAAGCACTTAAAAAACCCAGTTCTTCTTTTTCCTTTTCCCTTATCTTTCTTAGCCCGGCAATACGAAGGCTATCATATTTCAATACTAACTCACCCTCCACAAAATTTTCGTCTGCATCAGCATAAAAAGTCATCGAATTTATAATTCCATGTTCAATTCGTATATTCTCAGTATTCTCAAGCATACGATTGAATGCTGTCATATCCATCTCACCCATTTTTCCTTTAAAGCTAAAATCAGGATTATGAATGTTGCTTGTAAACAACACTTCGACCTCAAGTAATCCTGCATCAAAAAAATTGGCCCGAACATCCCATTTCATCGGCCCCTTTTCTTCGATTACACTTTTTATATTGCTAACATTGGTGATGGTAGCATACAAATTATTAATCGGAACTTCTCCGGGAAATTCAGCACCTTCAGCCAATTCCTCGTATAAAACCGTAGAATTTCTAATTTCGATTCTATCGATATTTAAACCCATTTTAAGCACTGCCAACGACTGCTGCGGGTATTTCGGGAAACGTGAATAATCGAAAGGCACACTTTTATCGCGATAAGCATTTAAGTAAAGCCCTTCAATTAAAATGTTTTGAATGTAAATCTCATTATCGAGCAGAAGTTTTTCCGGGTCAAAGCCGTCAATTTCAAGGCTTGTTATTTGCAAACCCAACCTATCGGTTTGTTTTCCAAATTTTTTACCAAATTCCGACTTATCAAATTGAGGCACCAACTTTAAGCCATCCACGCTTAATTTTTTGTTGCCAACATTGTTTACTATTTCATCAACTTCAAGGGTATAAAATCCGTTTTCCAGGGGATAGCTAATTTCCCCAAGACTTATGTATGCGTTTTCAAAGGTTTTTGTTGCCAGGGTTTGCAAAATATGGCCCGGGCCTAATTCAAGGTGTGCAATTTCAATATTAATTTTCCCGGCAGTAAATACGGTCGTACTCTTTATCCTGCTAAAAAAATTAAAGTTCCCGTTTTTAACTGAAAACCCGGACAGACTAAAACTCCCCAATCCTGTCTTTTTTTGAGCGCTATCAGTTTTACTGCTTTCGGCATATCGTGTCGCCAACTTTTTCTCATCATCAGATAAATGATCGATCATTGTAATATGCGGAGAATTAATTTTGATTTCATCCAAAACTATTTTGCCAAGATTAAGTGAGAAATTTTCAGTTAATCCACTTACCGAAAACTCAGGAATCTCAACTTTATAAACCAATAAGTATTTATACCGCAATGTATCAGGTGCTGTGAAAAAAGATTCACGGGGAGAAATTAACAAATCATCAACAATTATTTTCCCCGACACAAGGCTAATCTTAATATTGCTGTAGCTAATTTCGTAAACCTGGCATAATGCCGATTTTTTAAATTCTTTTTCAAGAAAATCTTCGGCAATTTTTTCGATATTCTTGTCAAGATAGATCAGCCCGCCAACTGCAACCAAAATTAATACAGCGAGAATAACCCCAATTATTTTAAAAACCCTCACATTTATTTTTCTTTTCACCGGATTTCATTTTTATTAAAACTGTTTCAAAAATAAACAAAGATTTTAGAGTGAATAATTTATTATCGGATTCAAGTTGTAGATTTGCCAAAATAATTAAACAATCAACAGGATTTTGCTTTTATCAATCAAAAATATAGATATCGGTTTCAATGGAAAGTCGTTGATTTCAGGGCTTAGTTTTGATATTGAAAAAGGAGATAAGCTGGTATTTAAAGGCAAATCAGGTTCTGGGAAAACCAGCCTCTTAAATATGATCACCGGGTTTGTGAGGCCAACTTATGGATCTATTTTGTTTGAAGGGAGTGCTTTACAAAAAAGCAATTTAAACGATCTCAGGAAAAAACTGGCTTACCTGCCCCAGCAACTTAGCTTCAACAGCCTTGGGGTTAAGCAATTCCTGGAAATGCCTTTTGGCTTTGCAAATAATAAGGGTCTCACACCAACTCACGAAAAGGTGCTGGAATATTTTTCTATTTTCGATTTAAACCATGATCTCCTGAACTCAAAAATGCAGGAAATATCGGGGGGAGAAAAACAGCGCATAGCTTTAATTTCGTGCCTTTTGCTCCAAAGGGAAATCCTTTTGCTCGACGAACCCGTTTCGGCATTGGACAAAAATTCAAAGAAAAAAGTAATCGATCATCTTTTTGGGATGGATGATCTTACCGTTATTTCAGCCTCACACGATCAGGATTGGTTTGATGCCTGCAATAAAATTGTTGATCTCGATACCCGGTAATTATGGAAACCATAGAAATTAGTTGGGGAAATTTATTTTTTGGATACCTGCTGATGGTTATTCCCATCGGAATTATGTGGTATTATCGCACAGGACTGGCAAAGGACACGCTAATTGCAACGTTAAGAATGACGGTCCAGTTGCTGCTCATGGGACTTTACCTTACGGTGCTTTTCGATTTCAACAGTGCCTGGATGAACCTGCTATGGCTTTTGGTAATGATTGGCGTATCGACCGGCACCACCATAAAACGCAGTGAACTGGGTTGGAAAAAATTTGCAATGCCGGTAACCATTGCCACAGTGATTTCAATCGTGATTGTTGATGGCGTTTTTTTAGGGATAACCTTAAAGCTCGACAACTTTTTCGATGCACGCTATTTCATTACCATTACCGGAATGATTTTGGGCAATTCGATGAAACATAACATTATAGCCCTCAACGCATTTTATACAAGCCTAAGCGACCAAAAAGCAGATTATAAATATTGTATTGCCAATGGCGCAAGCAGGGCCGAGGCTTTAAAACCATTTATGAAATCGGCAATTAAACAAGCCTTCAACCCACAAATTGCAACCATGGCTGTAATGGGGCTGATAGCCATGCCGGGAACTTTAACAGGGCAAATTCTTGGCGGCGCAAGCCCTGATGGTGCTATTAAATATCAAATTTTACTGATGCTCGCCATTTTTATTGCCTGCACGATAACCGTGGTAATAACCATCAACCTGGCCAATCACTTCCTGTTTGATGAATGGGACAATTTTGAGAAATTCTGATACACTGTACAACCTGCCTTTCCATTTATTTCTCCCGCTGATTAACGCAGATTTTATAATCGCAAATAAGCGAATCCTATTCGGCTTTTAACAAATATGGCAGCGTTTATTTTCTTTAATTTATTTTCCGCCCTTTGGCTTCATGGTATTCGAAATGCAAAAAAAATCCCGGAATCCATTGATAAATCAACGAAACCGGGATTATTGGGTGCCTGATGGGATTTGAACCCACGACCCCTGGAACCACAATCCAGTGCTCTAACCAACTGAGCTACAAGCACCATGTAATGAACTCGCCCGTAAAACGGAGTGCAAAAGTAAAACATTTTAGTTTTTCATGTAGTATTTATTAAAAATATTTTTTCAAAAGTCATAATGACTGCAATCCGGGGTGGGCTTATATCTTTTGCAAAATCCTTTTAATATGTGGAATTTTGCAGAAAAATAAATATCCATCCCGTAAAAATCATCAAATCCAAAAAAGCCTCCCAATTTGTCTGTTCCAAGTGTGAAATAGTAAAATCTCGCAGACAAACCAATACGCGGCTTTTTAAAATCGTACAAGGATACGGGAAGAGCAACTTCAAAATTATCGGTTTCGTAGCGAAGGCTTACCAGTGCCTGCCCCGGTCGGTTTATCTGTGCATCGCGCAGGCGAAGGGGCAAAACCACAAGGGATGAAATATGCCAGTTGGAAAAATAATTGTAGTCGGACTGGAAGCTGAGAGCGGCAGGCATTCCTAAAACAAATTCATCTGCTACTTTTGAGGCCGTTGGATCTCCTTGATAAAATACTTCACTTAGCTGACGTATTAAAGTATTGGTATTTGAAAACCCCAGTGTATCTACCTGCTGCCAGTTTATCGGATCAGTATCATAATAATGCTCCTGGGCATTTTCTGTAAATCGCAAACCCCCAATATTCAACAACGATACACCAACTTTGTAAAGGACTTCTTCGTATTCATACTGGCAAAAGTTTTTGTAGCTGTGGCTGGTCGATACACTTTGTTTTTTGGTATAGGTAAGCCCAACATCAATTACTGTTCCCCGTCCCCTGAATGTTTTCCCCGGGTCAGGAAAATCATTGGTTTCATAATCGATCGGAATACTAAATCCAATACCTGCATCAAGATTCCTGATTTCGATAATGCTATCGCTAACTATGGTATAGTCGGCATTTTTATTTGAAAGATATGCCCCCGCGTACCCCCATAACTGTCGTATATTGAAGCCAAACGACCACTTTTCAAACCTGCTTTTTTTAAAATCCCGTGCATAAGTTAATCCAACTTCCCACCATCCGGCGGAAGCCGCACTAAAGCGGTCATGATTTTGTGGAATACCATGGAGTGTATCATATTGAAGCCCCTCAAACATAAGCTCACCGAGGTATTCAGGCATATCTGTAACGGAGGTCATTGTAACTACCCTGGTGGACAAGCCAAAAGCGTGATCGCCTAAAACTATCGAATACGAAGGCCCCAAAAAATCTGTTTGTACAAACCCACGAATAAACTCATTCGACCTATTATAATCGAGGCCTTCACCCGGCACATCGGTCGAGGGAAGATCAGGATTTTTGTTTAATAGTTTAAAAAAACCAAAATCATTTTTATGTATGAAAAGGAAATTATTTTCCAGGAATATATCTCCGGCAAGCATGTTTACATCGTAATAAAGTTGGGAATTTACAAGATTTGAAGGATTTGATCTAACAGTATTAATCCCGCCATAATTACTCAAATTAATCCCTGACATTTCCTGACCCTGCATAGCAGGAGATAATAAAAGTAATGCACCAAATAATAGTATTTGGAAAGGCAGCTTGCAAGAAGATAAATTCTGATTATTATAAAAGAAACGAAATAGCAAGTCAGAAAGAGTTTTTCGTATTTTCAATTAATAAATAGTAAAAAATAGTGTCAGTATTTGCAGCCTTCCATTTTTGAATCCACTTCGGCGAAAGTAGCAAAATGACTGTTTATAGGCTTCGAATTGTAACAAGGGTGGCAGCATGTTATAATGTTTTAATGATTTTTAACATATTAAGAATGTTAAATTCATCATAAGATAAGTCTAAAAAAAAAACAAAGTTACTTTTGCTCAATTCAATGGAATTAATGTAATGATATGGAAGTAACCAGAATTTTTGATTTACTTGAAAGATACAAGGAATTGTACCACAAAGATGATGTTTTAGCTTGTAAAGAAAATGGCAAATGGATAAAATACAGTTATCAGGACTACATTGATAATTCAACTTTTTTCGCTTATGGCCTCTTGTCGATGGGCTTTAAACGGGGCGATAAAATTGCAACCGTTACCAACAACCGTCCCGAATGGAATTTTGCCGATATGGGAATGATGCAAACAGGCGTGGTTCATGTTCCAATTTACCCAACAATAAGCCTTGATGAATATGAACACATCCTAATTCATTCAGACGTACAGGCCATTATTATTTCTGATAAAATACTGTATGGTAAATTGAAAGAGTTGATTGCCGGGATAAAAAGGATAAAAAGAGTATTTACCTTTAACGATGTTGAAGGAGTTGAAAACTGGTCGAAGTTTATTGACACCGGGAAACTGAACCAGGAAAAATTCAGGGACGAACTAACTCAAATTAAAAATGACATTAGTCCTGATGAGATGGCTACCCTCATCTACACTTCAGGGACAACCGGCTCTTCCAAAGGTGTAATGCTTTCGCACCGAAACATAGTAAGTAATTTTATTGCCACTGCAAAAATACAACCACTCGATCACAAGCACAAAGTATTGAGCTTTCTGCCCCTATGCCATATCTACGAACGGATGGTGAACTATAAATTCCAGTACAAAGGCATAAGTATTTATTACGCCGAGAGTTTTGGTACGATAGCCGCAAATTTAAAAGAGATAAAAGCTGATGGCTTTAATACCGTACCCAGGCTGTTAGAAAGAGTGTTTGATAAAATTGTAGCCAAAGGAAAGGATTTAGAGGGTGCAAAAAAAAGGATATTTTTCTGGGCCTTAAACCTGGGGTTGCGTTACGAACTAAATGGTGCCAATGGTATTTTGTATGAGGCACAGCGTAAAATCGCCGATAAACTGGTTTTTAGTAAATGGCGGGAGGCACTTGGTGGCCAGGTAAAAATTATTGTTTCGGGCGGATCAGCGCTGCAACCAAGACTTGCCCGGGTTTTTTGGGCAGCAGGAATGCGGGTTATCGAAGGCTATGGCCTCACCGAAACTTCGCCGGTTATTGCCGTTAATCATGCCGAATGGCCAAATATTAAATTTGGAACCGTAGGCCCACTCCTCGAAAATGTGGAGGTGAAATTTGCCGAAGATGGCGAAATATTAACCAAAGGCCCCAACCTTATGCTGGGATATTATAAAGATTTAGACTACACCAAACAGGTAGTTGACAAAGATGGCTGGTTTCATACCGGAGATGTTGGGAAACTTGAAGATGGAAAGTTTTTAAAAATCACCGACAGGAAAAAAGAGATTTTCAAGCTTTCATCCGGGAAGTATGTTGCTCCCCAAATGTTAGAAAACAAATTTAAAGAGTCAATTTTCATAGAACAAATAATGGTTGTTGGTGAAAATGAAAAATTTGCGAGCGCATTAATATCACCCAACCTGGAATATCTACATTCCTGGGCCACCTTGCACAAAATACAATTTCGCGAAAACAAGGAACTGGTGTGTACCAAACAGGTTATGGATCGTTACCAAAAAGAGGTTGATGCTATAAATAAAACTTTGGGGGAACATGAAAAAATTAAACGTTTCAGGATTGTTTGCGAGGAGTGGTCGCCGCAAAGTGGGGAGTTATCGCCTACCTTAAAACTTAAAAGGGCTATTATTTACAACAAATACGATCCTATTCTTAGAGAAATTTATTACTATCCCAACTTGGACAAGCCAAAACCAAACAGGCTTCTAAATTAAGTAGCACTTCACCGGTTTTAGCTTGTCCAAGTTGTTAAGCAAAAATGGAAATTAGTTTAGCCATTTTTCAATATTCAAAAAAAAATTCCCGCAGATTTCGCTGATTTGCGCAGATAATATCTGCGGGAAACAGCACTAAAAAGACAGGCTATAATTAGACGAAAAATAAGCGCTCTCAAAATAATTCCCGGACTTCACTTTTCAAAAATTTGATGGCCAGAAATAAGGTATTCTTGTTTGAGCTCATTTCGCCACTAACGATTTTAATGGCAAGCTCGTTTGCAGAAGCACTTTTTTCCAAACCTTCAGCCGATTGGTTTATTAACTTCAAAACCCACAACCGGGCCTGGCTTATTTGCAACCAGACCTCCTCCGAAACATAAATTTGTTGAACCAGGTTGTGCTCGTACTCCTCACGAATATTATCAACCAAAATATGCTGGAGTTCAATTGCTGAAATTCCCTGATGCTGATTCCTGGTAACAATGTGCTGTGGCGAAATTCTTTCGAGAAACAACACCAGCCTTTCATAAGCCTGCAACCGAATTTTAAGAACTGAAGACGAATTAGAAAGCCTTAGCTTTTCCAATGCGCTGCGTTTTTGCGCTCCTGAATAAAAATACACCCCCCAAATACCCGCAACAAGAACAAGCAAAAGAGGAATCGAATGTCCTAAAACTGTTAAAAAACTTTCCATATTAAAGCGTATATTTTCGAATAATTTATTACCTGAAATTTTGGTTTCCAAAATAAAATGATTGCAAATTTATCCTAAAAAATCAAACATTCGTGTGGCCATTTGTAAATCACTTTTTTATACATTTGCGCTTTTTTGATAATTGTTAATACAAAAACAATAGAGCGTATGAATAATCACTTATCTAACAGAGTAAACAGTTTATCAGAATCTGCAACACTGGCAATGACCCGCCGTAGCAGGGAATTAAAAGAATCGGGAATCGATGTAATAAACCTCAGCATTGGCGAACCAGATTTCAATACTCCTGCTTGCATAAAAGAAGCAGCTATTGATGCGATTCATAACAACATTACACACTATCCGCCTGTGGCAGGGTATAAAGCTTTGAAAGAAGCTATTTCCAGAAAATTTAAAAAAGAGAATAATTTGGATTATAGCGAGGATCAAATTGTGGTTTCAGGAGGAGCCAAACAATCCATAACCAATACCATCCTTTGCCTTATTAATCCAGGTGATGAAGTGTTAATTCCCGAGCCTTACTGGGTATCCTATCCTGAAATGGTAAAGCTTGCCGAAGGAAAATCTGTGTACATTCCCTCCACAATCGAAAACGATTTTAAAATCGATCCTGTTGAATTGGAAAAGAAAATCACCGACCGATCGAAAGTTTTTTTGTTTAGCTCACCCTGTAATCCTTCAGGCACAATATATACAAAAGACGAGCTCGAAGCCATTGCTAAAGTATTGGCAAAAAAAGAAGATCTTTACATTATCAGCGATGAAATTTACGAACAAATAAATTTTACCGGCAAACACGAAAGTATTGGGCAATTTGATTTTATAAAAGACCGTGTAATTACTGTAAACGGTGTTTCAAAAGGTTTTGCAATGACCGGCTGGCGCATTGGCTACATTGGTGCCCCCAAAATTATTGCCCAAGCCTGCAACACCCTGCAGGGGCAATATACATCAGCAACCTCATCCATTTCACAAATGGCAGCACTCAAAGCACTGCAATCAGATCCACACACCATGGACGAAGTTCAGGAAATGAAACAGGCATTTTTGGAGCGTAGAAACATGGTATTAAAAAGATTACAAAAAATTAAAGGAATAAAAGCCAATATACCCGGCGGAGCATTTTATATTTTCCCTGACATGTCGTCGTACTACGGAAAAAGCAATGGCAAAGCCACCATTAATGATGGTATGGATCTTTGCCTGTACCTGCTCGACAAAGCCCAGGTAGCCCTTGTTCCGGGCTCTGCATTCGGCAGCCCCGAGTACATCAGGATTTCTTACGCTACTTCAATGGAAAACCTCAATACTGCCCTCGACAGAATCGAAAAAGCTTTGTATGATTTGAGTTGAGAAGGGTAATGAGTTAATGGTAATTGGTAAATAGTGTAGAGTTAATAGTTATTGGTTAATTGTTGAGCGTAGCGAAATCCCCGCTTTAGCGGGATTATTAGTTAATGGTTAATGGTAGTCATTTGTTGTCATCGGTAGTCATTAATTTCTTATATGTCCTTCTGTGAACTTTTGTGGTGAAAAAAAGTTATTGATGGTCATTGAAAGTCATCCCGAAAAGTAGATCCCGAAGCTTCGGGATGTTTTTTCGGCATTTGCTACTTTTGCAAAAAAAAGTATTTATGGATATTAGAAGTATCGAAGGTGCTACGGAAGTTTTTGAGAAATTCAAAAAGATGAACATCCTCATCATTGGTGATGTGATGATAGATTCTTATTTATTTGGTCATGTTGACAGAATTTCACCAGAAGCTCCAGTCCCGATAGTTGCAGTACACAAACGAATAAACCGGCTCGGGGGTGCAGCTAATGTAGCACTGAATGTTAAAGCAATGGGTGCCAGGCCGGTGCTCTGCTCTGTTATCGGACAAGATGACAAATCGGAAACTTTTCATCAACTCCTCAACGAAAACGATCTTTTTTCGGGTGGTATCCTCCGCAGTAAAAGCAGGATTACAACCACGAAATTCAGGGTGTTTGGAAATAACACTCAAATGTTGCGTGTGGATGAAGAAAGCACTGATTCACTTAACCAAAAAGACCTTACCACTTTTAAACACATCATTGAAGCAATGATGGGTGAACAAAGCATTGATGCCATTATATTTCAGGATTATGATAAGGGTGTAATTTCTCCTGCGCTTATCGAACACATTACTGCCATCGCGGCAAAAAAAAATATCCCCGTTACCGTTGATCCGAAAAAGAAAAACTTTGGCGCTTACAAAAACCTGACGCTATTTAAACCTAACCTTAAAGAACTTAAGGAAGGGCTTTCGATGGAGTTTGATAAAAACGACAGGGAAAAGCTGTTGGAAGCCATTAAGACGATCCATCAAAAACAGCATATCGAGCTGGTCTTGGTAACGCTTTCCGAAGATGGTGTATTAATTAGTCGCCGCAACGAAAACGGTGATTTCACGTACCAGGAAATTCCTGCGCATCGCCGCTCCATTGCCGATGTATCAGGAGCCGGCGATACGGTAATCAGTATTGCGGCTATGTGCCTCGCGGCAGGATTGTCTGATATCGAAACTGCCGCATTGAGCAATTTGGCCGGAGGACAGGTTTGCGAATTTGTTGGTGTTGTTCCGGTAAACCGTGATAAATTGCTAAAGGAAGTTTCAAACCTGGAATTTTAACATCTAAAACAAAACAATTTGATGACTACCAGAACAAGCGCCGGGCAAAATTCCGGATCACTCCTGAAAAATGGAAAACCCACCATCGCACAAAAAGATCAGGTGCGCGATATGTTCAACAGCATTGCGCCGAGGTATGATTTATTGAATCATGTCCTCTCGGCAGGGATCGACATCTTATGGCGGAAAAAGGTAATCCGGATTATTAAGCAGCACAACCATCAAACGATTTTGGATGTTGCTACCGGAACCGGCGACCTGGCAATCGCGGCGGCAAAACTTAATCCTGAAAAAATTGTTGGCATCGACATTTCGGGAGAAATGTTAAAATACCAGGCGATAAAACTGAAAAATAAAAACCTGGAAAGTCTGATTGAATTGAAGCTGGGTGACGGCGAATCGCTTCCATTAAAAGAAAGCACCTTTGATGTTGCAATGGTTGCATTTGGTGTCAGGAATTTTGAAAACCTTGAGCAAGGTCTAAAAGAAATGTATCGGGTACTTAAAAAAAACGGGATAATTGTAATTCTTGAGTTTTCAAAGCCAGACAAATTTCCGGTTAAACAATTTTATAATTTTTATTTTAAAAGAATCCTTCCCCAGCTTGGAAAATGGATTTCGCGCAGCGACCATGCCTATAATTACCTGCCCGATTCGGTGGGTCATTTTCCATCGGGCGAAGCTTTTAGTGCCTTTCTTCGTGAAGCAGGGTTTCAAAAAACCAAAACCAGGCCGCTTACTTTTGGTATTGCTTCTATTTACACCGGCGAAAAATAAAAATATACTACTCCCGTTATTCCACCTAATTTTTAAATCAGGCATCGTTTGAAGATACTAAAGGTTTTAGGAACATTTTTCATCTTATTTTCTACCCCATCTTTTGCACAACTCAATAAAGTTCCCAATCTAAAACTTTATGATTATGAGCAGTTGCACTTTGGCTTTACCCTGGTTGGAAACCAAATGGATTTTGTTATTGAAACAAAAGAGAATTTATACAAAATACCTTTCGATTCTCTCCCCAGCGACAGCGACCTTGCCGCAGCCTATGCTGCAAAGGTTTATGGTGTAACATCAAATCCCTCCACCGGGTTTGCAGTTGGCATTGTTGGCGATTTGAGGCTTGGTGATTATTTTAACCTTCGATTTATTCCTACCCTGTCGTTTGGAAGACGAGAGCTGCTATATGATGTGAGACTTTATGAAGAAGATGGCACTTTCAAATCCGAAAAAATAATCAACAAAAAAATCAGTTCCACTTTTATTGAATTACCCTTCTTGTTAAAATATAAATCGATGCGGGTACACAACATGCGGGCTTATGTTATTGGTGGAGTAAAATTTAGTTTTGACCTGGCATCGCAAGCCCATAAAGAAGAAAAAACAAATTACGATCCTAAACTTTACAGAACAGATACCTACGGAACATTAGGTGCCGGCCTCGATATTTACATGAACTGGTTTAAATTTGGCGTTGAACTCACCATGTCGTATGGTGTGAGAGATATGTTACTCAGAGAAGGCAACCTCTACACCGATAGCATTGAATCATTACGATCTAAAATTTTTATGCTTACTTTTACTTTCGAATAGCCGTATTGCCCATCAATAAACAAGAAAATGAAAACAAACAATGATAATACCGAGTTATTTGCTTCAATTGTAGAAAAAGCTTCAATAAAGCAAAACGTTTATCGGCACACTTACGAAACATTCAACAACTTCAAAAAAGTTATCAAACACCTCGTAAAAGAGTATCAAAACGACGATACCCAGAAAAGATCGCTAATCCCTTTTGAATATAAAAATCGTGGCGAATTTGAAGTTGAGTTAAAATTTGCCGGAGACATTCTTGTTTTCATTATGCACACCAACGTTTTTGAGTTTCCCCGCAACCATGAGATCATGAAACTGCCTTACATCCGCGAAGACAACAGCCGTTCCTATTGTGGAATAATCAACATCTACAATTTCCTTGGCGACTCATTCAAATACAAGCGGGTAAACGACCTTGGCTACCTTATTGGCAGGGTGTTTATCAATAAAGACCTGCATTATTTTATCGAAGGAAAAAGAGAAATAGGGCTTCTCTATCAAAGTTTTGATGCAGCAAAAATGAATGATGATGCTGCTAAAAATATTATTAAATCATCAATAAAATACACATTGAATTTCGACCTGCTTACCCCGCCTTATGAGGAAGTTAAGCTGCTTACTGTCCAACAAATTCAAACCAGCCTCGACAATATGAAGATTATTACCGGGAAACGTCTCGGCTTTAAGTTTCAGGCCGACAGGGACGAAGAAGACATCAAGGCATCAAAATAAAGCTCGATTAGCCTTTTTGTGGAAATTTATTTATTAGTATAGTTTTTTACTAATAATTAGTCCTCAGATGGCAGTCCTCAGTCTCCAGTCCGCAGTAGGCAGTCCGCAGTAGGCAGTCCGCAGTAGGCAGTCCTCAGTCTCCAGTCCGCAGTAGGCAGTCCGCAGTTGGCAGTAGGCAGTCCGCAGTAGGCAGTCCGCAGTCCGCAGTAGGCAGTC
>Ga0208900_1000943_pt1 | contig 16755 bp, 9 predicted proteins | sample AntAceMetag02UKK_FD_184763 | JGI IMG/M metagenome (GOLD analysis project Ga0208900, IMG submission 184763) | Saline lake microbial communities from Ace Lake, Antarctica - Antarctic Ace Lake Metagenome 02UKK (SPAdes) (version 2) | ecosystem: Environmental > Aquatic > Non-marine Saline and Alkaline... | reverse complement strand
CGGTATTTGATGGCCATTTTCCTGGAAACCCCATCGTGCCCGGGGTTGTTCAGGTTCAGATTTTAAAAGACCTGCTCGAAAAAGTTTTGAAAAATAAAGTGCTTTTAAACCACACGAAGTCAATAAAATTCCTGAATGTTGTTTCCCCTTCAATTTCAGGTGGTGTGGAATACGAAATTGCTTACGAACACAATCAGGTACATGAGCTCATCCTTAAATGTATCGTAAAAAGCGAAAAAACGATTTACATGAAATACTCAGGAAAAGGGGTTCTTTTGCAAGAACTTTAATTCGTTTTTAGGACGCTGAAAATTAATTCCACTTTTTGCTGTGAAAATTTTTACCTGCCGAAAACCCGGACTATAAATTCCTTTGACTTGGTAGCTGAAATCAAATTGTCCTCTGAATAATCCACCCATGCAATACTATGGTGTTTTGCAATTTCATCCTTAGGTAAAAATCTTGCTACCCTTTTTTCACCCATAATTGCGAAAACCGCTACCGATTTTCACCCATAAGGGTGAAAACCCCTACCGATTTTCACCCATTATTTAAATCCCGCTACACGCTAAAATAATGTTAATTTAAATTAACCTAATCATAATTTTATGGTATTTAAGTAATTACATGCTTAAATACCGATTATATTTTTCATTCATCCATTCTGGTATGGCAATTGAGAATCCAAAATTATAAATTATCTAAACTGCTATTTAACAATTATTTAACAAGCAATAAAATAACTTAAATAAAGGAGATTTGTTTTTATGTATAGAGAAAAACTGCTGTTCGTAATCCCAAACATTAATCATTTTTTAAAAATCCCATCACAATTTAAAACTACTATTATGAAAAAAAGGTTTACATTTTTAAAAACTGAAAATAGCCAAAAAATGGCTATATTTCTATTGAGCTTTAGTCTTTTTGTAATTCTACAATTGGCTAACAATAATGCACTAGCTCAGGTGTGTTGTCCGGAGTTTAAAATAAAAGATGCCGTGGAAATTTGCCCGGCGGAAGGAGCTTGCAATATCGACGTGCCGGGGGGCCAGGCAGATAAAGTTATGGCTGCCTGCAAGGAAAGTGCCCATGTTTACACGGTTTACCCCAACGATGCAGCCTATTCTTACACCTGGACGGTAAATGGTGGCATAATAGCAAATCCCACCCCCGATAATCCAAAAGTAATTGTTTGGGGCACTGGCAGTGTGGGCTACATCAAAGTTGTGATAAGCAACCTCGCTACCGGTGGTTCTTGTCTCGACTCAGTAACGGCACAGATTTGCCTGATCGACGGACCTGAAGCTAATTTTATTGCCGACCAGGATACTGTTTGTGTTAACACAGCAGTTCATTTTACGAATTTATCATTGGGCGGTAGTGTTTACTTATGGGACTTCGGCGATGGAATCACCTCCACATTGGCCACCCCCTTAGATCACCCCTACACAGCACCGGGTACATATACCGTAACCCTTACTGTTACAGATATGGGTATGGGCCATTGGGTGCAAGTATTCCAGCTGGAAGACAGTATCCTGATGCAGGTTCCCTGCGGTTGTTCCGACACGATTACCAAAAAGATAGTCGTACTGCCGGGTGAGGGACCAGTAATTGAAACCGATTGTTGTTATGGCACCGTGTGTGCCGGAGACACATCTTCGTTTTGCACACCGCCAGGTTGCCCGGATTATGACTGGCTTGTTACCGGAGGAACTATAATTTCAGGTGTGGGAACCAGTTGCGTTTCCGTGGAATGGTCGTCAACTTATGTTGGCCCTACAACAATTAGCCTTGAAACACCCGGCTGTGGTACTGCTCCATGCGAAGGGACAACAATTTTAAATGTGCCTGTTTTTTATCCAAGCTTTCCAATTTCAGGGCCATTAACACTTTGCCAGGGAGCTTCCGGAACTTTTTCATTACCTACCTTGCCGGGAACTTATTACAACTGGACGGTTAGTGGTGGCGGTTATCAGTTTAACCTGCAGGATCGGAATACACCCAGCGTTAACATCACATTTTTTGACGCAACATCTTATACCGTAAAATGTGAATACAATAATCCACTGGCAAATTGCGGCCCTGGTACAAGTACTTTTGATGTCGATGTATTGCCTGAGTTTGTTTTTACCTACGGTGAAGAGCAGGTTTGTGAAGGCACTACCTGGACCTATTATACCAATGGTGATGCTACCTGGAGTGTATCTCCTGCCGTGCCTATCGTGCCTGGCGTACCACCATCAACGGCTGATATTACCTGGAATAATCCGGGAACCTATACCATTACGGCAACAGCGGTAAATGCTGCAAACTTTTGTAACACCAATGCTATTAAGGTGGTAGAAGTAATCGCAAAACCTGTATTGAATCCTATTGCAGGCAACGACAGCGTGTGTCCGGGCGAGAATGTTACTTACAGTATTTCGTCGGATAAAAAAGACCAGACCTTTGTATGGTCGATAAGTGGAGGTTCAGGAACTATACAAACCGAGATGGGATCCATGCACGATTCGGCGGTGGTTCAATGGACGGGTGCCGGGCCATGGCAGCTTAGTGTTTACCAGAAAGGTGAGCCCGGTGTTTCTTGCGATTCAGATCCTGTGCTCCTAAATGTATTTCCTTTTCTTGCCCCTGTTATTAGTGGCGCCAGCACCGTGTGTGTAGATGCCAGCGAAGTTTATACTGCGGGCGGCTCCAACCCTTCGGGCGATTTCGATTGGAGCATTAGCCCGGCGGCGCAGGGAACGATACAAAGCGGACAGGGCACCAACTCGGTTACCATCCTGTGGCATGGTCCCTCGGCCAGTGCTACATTAACGGTTACTTCGTGTACCGGCAGCGACACGCATCCCATTAATATCACCGGGCGACCTGTTGCCGATGTTAGCTACAGCACCTTGCCTGTATTCTGCCAGGGCGATGTAGTGAACCTGGTACTTTCAACTCCCTATTTCGGAACATACAGCTACGACTGGTACGAGGTAACCACCGGAAGTGAAGGGGTTTATACAAACACACTGAACATCAACGTTGCTTCACTTGGAGTTGGCACACATCAATATTATGTTTTGGTAAAGGAAAATGGTTGTGAGTTTAAATCCAATATCGTAGATGTAGTCATTAAAAATTGCGTTCCCGGAACTCCGGGTGGTCCCCCCGGCCCTAACGGCTGCGGTGTGATAGCATGGTTCTGGCCTTATGTTGAGTGCGATAAAGTTACCCTTATCGACAAATCCACTGCTCAACCAGGCACCATCAACAGCTGGTTGTGGAGCGTTAGCCCGGCAGGCAGCTTCGATAACATGTTTGCTCAAAACCCGGTGCTCACGGTTCCGGTATCAGGACCTTACACCATCACACTGTTAGTAACTTCCACTTCGGGCTGTTCTTCGACTTATTCCGAAACGGTGAACGTCCTGCTACCGAATGCAAGTTTCACATACACAGCCCCGCTTTGCGATAATGCCCCTATCAGTTTTACTGCCTCTCCATCAAATCCATCGTATAATTACGCCTGGGATTTTGGTGATGGATTTACATCTTTTACACCCAACACCGAACATACGTATGGGTCTCCCGCTCCCGCCAACTACACTGTTAGTTTAGTTATAAGTAACGACAAAGGCTGCGTGGCAAATGCTTCACAAACCATTACGGTTAACCCTTCGCCTGTTTGCACCATTACGGCCAGCGACACTATCTTTTGTCCGGGCAGTTCCGAAATCCTCACTGCCTGCCCAGGCATGGGTTCGTACCAATGGTATAAAAACGGGAATCCCATTTCGGGGGCTAACCTCAGCACTTATCCTGTTTACGAACATGGAGAATATCATGTAGTAGTTTCAAATACAACGGGCTGCACTAATGCATCGAATAAGATTTATATGTATATGAAGCCCTTGCCTTTTGTGAAATTAACTGGCGATGGACATATTTGCGCATATCCCGGATCCCTTTCCGGGGTTTATTTAATTGCCAATTATAATATCAATTATACCTATACCTGGACTTGTAATCCTCCCCCGGCTACTTTTTCGCCGGCAACAAGTAATGCAACCTGGGCAAGCCTTATTTTGCCTGCTGTTTTGCCCGCCACATACGAATTTGTTGTACAAGTTACCGACACTACTACCTGGTGCGTTAACAGCGATACCTTGTGTGTAACTTTTTATGAAATACCCACGGTAAGTTTCCCCTTTATAGCACTTTGCGAAGGCACACCGATAACACTAACACCCACACTCGATGATTTCTCCAAATATACCTATCATTGGAATACCGGGGAAACCACGCCCACGATCGTGGCCTCAAATCCCGGCCATTACAGCCTTACCGTGACCGATATGAAAGGTGGATGTCAGACTACTGCCGATGCAGCCATAATTTTTTCTAAGCCCGATTTAAGCCTCTTCCCAATAGGTTGTGCCACTATTTGCCCTCCCGATATCTTGAATTTGTACATTCCTTTGCCACTCAACGCGTGGTGGCCAAACAATACTTATCCGAATGCTTACCCTAGTATCACCTGGTTAGATAACGGCAGCCCGGTAGGCTATGGCGAAACCTTTAATTTTCCGGCATCCGGAACCGGGAATCATGAGTTTTCGGTAGTAGTGCAAAACAGCTTTGGATGTGTGGATACAGCGGGTGTATTTTGCCTCACCGATAATTTGGTGTGTTGTGAAATCATCGCTGCGATAAACCAGACTGATGCAAGTTGCGTAAATTCAGCCGATGGGTCTTTTTCTATTTTCTTTGATCTTACTTCAACCGTTTCACCATTTTGGGTTACACAATTATCGCCACCCGGCCCAACATGGGGACCAATCCTGGCTGGATCTCAACTTACCGTGCCTGGTTTATCTCCTGGTGTATATGTATTTAGCATCACCGATGCTTCCGGTCATTGTGAAGATATTATTGATGTCGAAATCGGATTTTTACAGGATGAGTGCTGTTTTGCTGAAATAGACCCAGGTTTCGTACACATCTTAAATGACACCATCTTTTATTCAGATGTAGTTTGGGACAATAAATACTACATCGATGATGGCGTTATGGTTACAATGGACGGGGCAATGTTCGACATTACCAACGTGGATGTTGTGTTTGGCGAATGTGCAGGTATCGAATTTGTAAATGGCGGCTACCTTCGTGCCAACAATTCAGTGTTCAGGCCGTGCGATATCGATAAGAGCTGGAGAGGATTACGATTTGATTCCCCTGGCAAATTTGATAACATCGTGAATGAATCAACCTTTAAGAATGCCGAAGTCGCGCTCTATTTCAAGGGTGGTTCGGATGCTGTTGTATCCAATGGCCTGTTCTCCAACTGTAACTATGGCATCAGGGTTGAAGGCAACAACAATTTCAACCACCCCATCAGTGGCAACCGTTTTGTTACCGAAGACTTTTTCCCTGATTTTGCTTGTGATACAGCATATTGGTTTGTAAACAACTCCTCTACCTATGGCATCTACTCCGAGTATTCCAGGTTTATTGATCAGGTATCCCACAACGAGTTTATCAATGCAAAGGGATCTTCCTTTCCTGTAACTTTTGGGGTTTACCAATTGTACAGTGGAGGTGTATTCTCAGAAAATACCTTTACTGATATTGGAACTGCCGGATATTTCGGAAGCCAGATGTTTTACACCGGATTTGAAAACAACGAGATCGAAGCCAACCTTCAAACCTTAACTAACTTCGGATCCGTTTATGTGATTTCATGCAATGGCCCTGTTGTTGACATTGCCAACAATGAAATTACAAACAACTACAGCCAATGGGTGGGTTTCCTGGCCATTTACGCCGCTAACTCCACCAACATAAGTATTGTAAATAACGAGATCGAAGGTTTCTTTTTTGGCATAGTCGATATCGGTTCCATCAACCACCAGATTACGAAAAATGTAATCACCAATAGCCAGGTTGCGGGAATTTATGTGATGGAACAAGCCAACAGCAAGGGCTACATCACCTGTAATTCGATTAAAATGAAAGATTACAATGGTAGCTTTGGTATTATGGCATATAACATGTCATCAATGAGCGAGGTGTCGAGCAATTGCATTACCGACTGTTACACATCAATGAACTTCTCCGGATGGGGGGGGACAAAAATCTTACCCTTAATCCGAAATAATTTCTTGTACAATTACTCCTATGTTGGTATTAATGTTCAGGGACATACCGGCAATATTGGAACCGTTACCGATCCGGGCTTAAACACCCTGTGGAGCAATAAAAATACGGCAGTTGATATAAATAGTAGTTTGCCCATCACTGTAGCCGATAACTTTGGGATGTTTAACATTTCGTTCCCATCGGTACAAATCACAAGCAATAACCCCTACCATTCCACTGCCTCGTGCGGACATCAGATTTTTAATATGCCATCACAAGGCAACCTGAACATCAACTACAACTGCGATAATCCTTCAAGGAAATCCGGCCTAATGACAGGGGCTGGCGGAAACTTCTACCTGGAGCCCGGCTACCAGGAAACACTTAAATCATCGCCTACACCATTCGAGGATGCCAATATGCTTATGGCCTCGGTGGAAAATGCGGATTTGATGCTCCTGAATGAAATCATCCGGGTTACCGACCTGACACCAAACCAGGAAGCCTTGCTGATGTACGATTTCTATTACAGGAATGGCGATTACCATAATGCGCGTGCTTCCATGGGAATGTTTGCACCGCTTACCCGGGACGAGCAGGATTATAAAACCCTGTCGGTGTACGGCCTGGATGCCATAGCTTATGGCTGGGATGGATTCTCTGAGGGTGATATTGAAACCATGAAGATGATAGCTGCCGAAGAATCCATTTATGCCAATCTCGCTATTTCATTGCTCAACAACGTGTCGGGCTATAGGGATCATACCACCGAAGAAGTAGTTTTACCTGATGTAATGTGGACCGACAATATCAAGCGCGTTGAAACTGATGGGAGCTACCTTAATATCTATCCCAACCCAGTTACAAACACGGCTTACATCGAATTCATCGATAACAGCGATGGCAACAGTAAGATAGAAGTATTCGATATCCGTGGTAAGCTGGTAAACGACATCGACATCAGCATTATTTCCGGTGGAATTGAAATGGATGTGCAACAACTTCGTGGCGGAATCTATTTCGTAACGATAACTAATCCTGAATCAGGATATATCCAAAAAGGTAAACTGGTAAAAGTCGATAATCAATAATTAAATCTCCTCACCCTGGCCCTCTCCCTCTGCCAGCCGAAACTAAGTGAAGGCTGGTGGGAGAGGGGTTGGGGGAGAGGTAAAAAAAGGAGTTAATCATGAAATACATTAACAAAATAGCAATACTACTGATGCTGGCTGCATTTCTCCTATCAGACCCGGTATTTTCTGCCGGACAGGATGATGAGCAAAAACCCGGCTTTGATCTTACTGCTGCCGAAAATCAGACTTCATCTGTGCAAACTCTCACGCATAATCCTGAGCACTCGGCTCACAATTCCGGAGGAAATATAGCCTGGGGACACAATACCTGGACTCACGAATTATTCAGCACGGAAATATCAAGTACTAGAGTTTCTGCAGAGAATGACATCCCCGTTTGCGACGGCAAACAAATTATTTCTTCTTCTGACTCATGGCCTGATTCTATTACAAAATCTACCATGAATGAACACCATCCGTTTAGCATCTCCAAAGGTAAGCCGGGAGGTGTTTCGCCCAATGCTACTGATAACGAAACGTTAAGGCACGACAATGGAACAAATTTCACTGCCATAGGTTCGTCGGAAGGGGTAATTTATGCGGCAGCCTATTTCCCCGCTTCCACCATGCAACAACATACGGGTAAGAAACTTAAGAGTGGAGAAATCTACATTGGCCAAAATCCAATTTCGGTTATGTTAATGGTTTATGGCCCGGGAAGCAATGGCTCACCAGGCGATACTATCCATACACAAACTGTTGCTACTACTGCAAATTCCTGGAATATGATCGAATTATCTTCGCCTGTTTCCATAACGGGCGAAGACCTGTGGATTGGCTATGTAGTTGTGCATGATTCCGGCTCTTATCCAGCTGGTGTAGATGCCGGCCCGGCCGTTGCTGGCTTTGGCGACATGGTCTCGGAAGATGGCCAAACCTGGGGATCTTTATACGATTACGGATTGGATTTCAACTGGAATATCGCCGGGTATTTGGAGGATGGTGGAGTTCAGGCCAACGCCGGTCCGGACGATGCTATTTGCGAAGAACTTCCCTATTATCTTGAAGGGGCAAGTGCTGTGAATTACAGCTTCCTGCATTGGACAACTAATGGAGATGGCTTTTTTGATGATGAAACATTGTTAAACCCGACTTACACCCCGGAAGCCATGGATATTGCTGCCGGCGTGGTTGAACTTTGTATTACAGCCAGTAGCAGTGATGGTAGTGTAGTTACAGACTGCATGTTGCTGACTATCCAGTCGCCGCCAACTGCTGATGCCGGAGCAGACGCAACGATCTCCCAGTGGGTCTCCTGGCAGCTATCGGGAACTGTGCAAAATTCCAGTAACATTTTGTGGACTTCATCAGGTACCGGCACTTTTAGTCCGCCAAATGTATTGAATCCGCAATATTCGCCAAGTGCCGATGATATTTTAGCTGGAGCCGTTCAGCTATGCCTCACTGCGCAGGCCGCTGCACCTTGTAATGATGCTATTGATTGCATGACACTTACAATTCAGGCTGACCCGACTGTTAATGCCGGCAATGATACAACCATTTGTGTAGATCCCGCAAAGGGCAATGGTTCAAAACTATGCTTTCAACTTAATGCGACAGCAACAAATTCCAGCGATTTACAGTGGATTGCGATAAATGGATTTGGCGACTTCAGCAACGAGAATGTCCTAAATCCATGTTATAATATTAGTCCATTTGATATTCTACAAGACTCTGTAGTACTTTGTCTTAGTGCGGCTCCAAAACCTCCTGCCACCACTTATGGTAATGATTGTATGGTACTCTATTTTCAACAATATCCAATCGTGAGTGCCGGCCCGGATATTACAATTACATTAACAAAAACCAATAATAATCCACTGCTTGAAAATGGAAGCATTGTACTTGGCGGCTTTGCAACTAATTACAGTTCGTTGTTATGGACAAGCACTGGTGATGGTACTTTTGATGATACAACTATTTTAAGCCCAAGCTATACTTACAGCCAAGGGGATATGGCAAATGACAGCATACAACTTTGCCTGAATGCGCAGCCCATCAATCCTTGCACAACCGTAGCCACCGACTGCATGGTGCTTACCTTTGAACAGGAACCATTTGTTGATGCAGGGCCTGATACAACCATTTGTGTCAATCCATCAAAAAAAACCCCCGGTGGTAAAGGATGTTTTCCACTTAATGGTACAGCTTCGGGTTACACCGATCTTCTATGGACCACAAATGGAACGGGCTATTTCGATAATGCCCAATCTTTAAGCCCTTGCTATTATTATAGTCCAGATGACATCCTATCTGGTAGTGTGGAATTAGGACTTGCGATTAATTATAAAGGTGCTAAATCATCACTTGACGATTCTATGATACTCACTTTTCAGGAAAGCCCTACGGTCGATGCAGGTGCTAATGCCTCCATTACCGCTGGTATGGCTTATACCAACCCGGATGCCATTGCAACAAATTTTAGTAGCTTGCATTGGACCACTACAGGCGATGGCACCTTTGATAATACCGCAAATCTAAATCCGACCTATACTCCGGGTACTAATGATCAATCCAACGGAAGTGTAACGTTTTGCCTTGACGCATTAGCAATAAGTCCGTGCCAGGTATCGGCCAACGATTGCATGGATTTGAGCATTACCACCCTGCCTACAGGTATTGATTTTGGCGATGCCCCGGAAATGGGTGGGATATTGTTTTCCTTCCCAACAACACTGGCAAATGGTGGTGCAGCACACGTTATAAATCCTAATGTTTTTCTTGGGAATAAGATTGATGGCGAACCCGATGGGCAACCAACAGTTGGTGCCGATGGCGATGACAACGATATTCTTTATCCTTCTTTGGGTGATGATGAAGATGGGGTAATCCTACCTGCTTCGGTTTTTGCCGGAACAACAGTTACCATTTCCGTGAAAGCTTCAGTTGCCGGTTACCTCGATGCATGGATGGATTTTGACCTCGACAATACCTGGTTCAACCCAATGGAACATATTTTTACTATGCAGCCTCTTGTTGCCGGAAACAACATGCTCACGTTTATTGTTCCTGCAATAGCAGTCCCGGGTCAATCGTACTTGCGTTTTCGCTTTCGCGATGATGCTGATCCACTATCGTTTAACGGCTTTGCCAACAATGGCGAAGTGGAAGATTATACCGTGGTCATTAAAGAAAATACCATCGAAGGATGGGACTTTGGGGATGCCCCGCAGGATGATGATCTTTATGCTTATCCTACTTTGTTAAGCGACGATGGCGCACGTCACTATTTTGTTCCCGGCATTTACTTGGGAACATTGATTGACATTGAGCCCGACGGGCAACCAACACCAGCCGCCGATGGAGATGATACCGATAAATATTATCCCGGATTGGGCGATGATGAAGATGGTGTAACTTTGCCCGCGGCTGTATCGCCGGGTGCAGTTACAACAATCCAGGTGCAGGCTTCTGTTTCAGGATTTCTTGATGCATGGATGGACTTCGACCTTGATGGAACCTGGAGTGGGGCTAACGAGCATATTTTTACTATCCGACCCTTGAACCCCGGAGCCAACAATTTGACATTCAACATTCCTTCAGCAGCAGTTGCAGGGCAATCTTTCTTACGTTTCCGCTTTCGCAACAATGCAGCTTCATTAACATTTAATGGGCCTGCCGACAATGGCGAGGTGGAAGATTATGCAATGCAAATTGCGCTAACGCCAGGCAATGGCTGGGACTTTGGCGATGCCCCCGATGGAATTGGATCAAAGCTGTTTCCAACCCTGCTGAATAACAATGGTGCACGACATACAATTGTTCCCGGTATCCAACTTGGAAATATTGTTGATACAGAGCCTGATGGCCAGCCAGACCTTGCCGCTACCGGCGATGACATAGATTTGGTGTATCCTTCCTCAGGTGACGATGAAGATGGCGTAACATTTACCAGCCAACTCATTTCAGGTTCAACAGCCACCATTACAGTTGCTTCAAGTGTGGATGGCTACCTTGATGCATGGATGGATTTTAATGCTGATGGACAATGGACAGCCGCAGCAGAACATATTTTTACATCAGTTCCTGTTACTGCCGTAACCAACAATCTATCATTCAATATCCCAACATCAGCCATGCCCGGAACTTCCTATATGCGTTTCCGTTTCCGGGATTATGATAATCCATTAAACTACTATGGAGCATGTGAAAATGGTGAAGTTGAAGACTACCGGGTTGAAATCATGGATGGCTCAATACCTCAAATGGATTTTGGGGATGCACCAGAAAGCACCCAGCCGTTCTTACTTTCATATCCTACAACCTTAGCACACAATGGTGCTGCACATATTATCGATCCTGCTGTGCACCTTGGGTATCTGATTGATGCCGAACCCGATGGCCAGCCCAATGCTGCCGCCGATGGTGACGACAATAATGATGACATGGATGAGGATGGGCTTTCTGATGACGATATGGAGGCAGTAGTACCAGGATCAACCGTTACCATCGAAGTAATCGCTTCAGTGGATGGCTACCTCGATGCATGGATGGATTTCGACCTCGACAATACCTGGCTTGCTCCCAATGAGCATATTTTTGATATGCAGGCACTTGTTGCCGGATTGAACACCCTTACCTTTGATGTTCCTGCCGAGGCGGTTGCCGGACAATCCTATTTGCGTCTTCGTTTCCGCGATTATGCTGGCCCCTTGTCTTTTGGCGGAATTGCCAATAATGGCGAGGTGGAGGATTACTCCATACAAATCGAACAGGGTCAAGCCACTGGCATGGACTTCGGCGATGCTCCTGACACACCATATCCAACTTTGCTTGCCAGCGATGGTGCACGACATATCGACGATGGTGCCACCAGGCTGGGCTATATCATCGATGTTGAATTAGATGGTTTGCAATCGGCAGATGGCAAAGGTGACGACTTAAATTACGTTGATGATGAAGATGGTGTAAACTTCGTGAATACGATGTATGCCGGTGGAGTAGCCACCCTACAAATAGTAGCCTATGTTGACGGATTCCTCAATGCCTGGATGGACTTTGACCGGAATGGTAGTTGGGCTGAGGCTGGCGACCAGGTATTTACCGATGAATGGCTCACCGCTGGAGTGAACACGCTCAGTTTTACTATTCCAGCTTCTGCTTCGATGGGAAATACTTTCACGCGCTTCAGGTTTGCTTCCCAGGCAGGGCTCACTTTTACAGGGCTGGTACAGGATGGCGAAGTTGAAGATTACCAGGTGTCGGTTTACCCGTCATGGTCTGTCACTCCAACTTTTAATACCCATATAATTTCTGTTCCAACGGGAATACCACCATTACAAGCCGGCGATATGCTGGGTGTTTTCTTTATCAATGATAACGGACAGGAACAATGTGGTGGAACAATGTTGTACAACGGCCAGGCCAACCAGTTGCTTGCTTACGGAGACGATGAGTTTACTCCTGATGTAAAAGAAGGATTTGCTACAGGCGAAATGATCAATTGGAAATTATTCTCAGCAACTTCCGGCTCAGTGGAGAATGTGGAAGTTGATTACGACCAGAGTTATCCCGATAATGATGGCACATTCAGGCCCTTTGGCTTTTCGGCATTGACTGCCGTTAATTATATCACAAATCTTTGTGGATTACCTCCAGGCTGGGAATTTACCGTCACCGGACAGGTACACAGTATCAATATTCCATTGGCTGCAAATCCAAATATCTTTGGTGAACCATTGCAAATGGGAGACTGGATAGGCGTTTTTTATTATCGCAATGGTTGTTGTGATGACGACTGTGGTGGAGGTGGGCAATGGAATGGTTCCAGTTTGGTAATAAACGCTTATGGCGATGACCCTTTCACTCCTGAAAAAGATGGCTTCGCTGAAGGTGAACAATTAATGTGGAAGATCTATGATTGTGATGGAACGGAGGAGTTTTCTGCACAAGCAACTTACAATCCTATAATGCCATGCGAAGGCAACTTTGGAGATTTATGCCTTTCAGAATTACTCAGTTTAGAGGCGGCTTATTTCCAGAATTATTCGTTTAGCGAAGGATGGAACAGCATGTCAACGTATCTCGTTCCTATCGATCCGGATGTTGAGAATATGCTTGCAGCAAACATCAATGAGACCATCATTCTCAAAAACCTCACATCGCTCTACTGGGCCTATGCCGGTGTAAATACCATTGGCAACTGGGACAACGAGAGTGGCTATGCCATCAAGGTTTTTGAAGGTTTTGATATGCAAATTGCAGGAACTGAGTTTACACCAACAGCAATTACTTTGGCAGCAGGCTGGCATTACCTGCCCGTACTTAGTACATGCGATGTTGATGCGGATGAACTGTTTGGGCCACACGCGAACGAAATCAGCATCGTAATGGATTTGATCGGGACTAAAGTTTGGTGGTCGGGTGCGAATGTTTTCACCCTGGATTTCCTTGAGCCAGGAAAAGCATACAAAATCAGGCTAATTGAAGAGGTGACTTTAAACTTCCCTGCTTGTGATTTCAAATCTCAATCTATCCTATCGCAAGTTCAAAACTCAATAGCCTCTCCCTGGGGAAATATCAACATGACCCCAACGAACCACGTGGTTTCGATCATGGCGGATGCAATGATTGATATGGATGAGGGTGATTTCATTGGAGCTTTTGATCAGGCCGGTGCTTTATGTGGAGTTGTTGAGATTGCAAACACCAGCAGGAACAATGTCATAGTTTTGTTTGGCGATGATCCAACTACTGAAATTAAGGATGGTTTCGTGGAAGCTGAACCGATAGAATTCAGGTTGATGGATATTTCCACCAGCAAAGAAGCTCTACTTGATGTTAGCTTCGATTTATCGATGCCTAATGTTGAACAGGTTTTTGCTAACAATGGCTTGTCAGCTATCTCCAACACAAACCTAACAGGTCTTGAAGACCTGTTAGGTTTAGGATCTAAAATCAACATCTACCCAAACCCTTCAACAGGTCTGGTTTATATTGATGGTCTTGAAGAAGGTTCCTCCATCAAAATATTCAATGCTTTTGGTGAGGAAGTGAAGCAGTTTGAGAAACTATCATCAAATAATTTCGATCTTAGCAATCAGCCTAAGGGCGTTTACTTTATCAGGATTGAATCTGAAGCTGGAAACTATTTTGAGAAAATCATTTTGAATTGATCTAAACCTCCAGGGTTTTGAAAACCAAGGAGGTTATGGAGGATTACAGTTTAAGCCCTACTTCTACCGAATGGTGGAAGCAGGGCTTTTATTTTTGCTGAGAAATAAAAAAATATTTATTACTTTTGATAAAAATAATTCACATGAAGAATGACAAAATAATAATCCTAAATGACTTCAAGCAAATTCTTGCTACCAAGCTCAAAGATAATTTAAAGGATGTTGTTCTTTTCGGATCTCAACAAACAGGTAAAATAAATCGCGATTCAGATTTTGATATTTTAATTGTCCTCAAACAAAAACCGGATTGGAAAGATGAAAGGGAGATTTCTGATTTATGCTACGAAATCGACTTAAAGTATGGAATTATTTCTGATACCCACATTCTGAGCGATGAAGATTTTAACTCTCTCCGAGGTAAGCAACCCGTATATGTCAATGCACTAAAAAATGGAATATACGCATGATCACTGACCAGGACAGGAATTCGCTGATAAATTACCGGCTTCAGCAGGCAAAAGAAACTATTCATAAAAATGATTGAATCTTTGCTTCAGGGTGTTGTTTTAAAAAATAATCATCTGAGATTGAAGGAAGATTTCATACACTGAACCCTGTCAGTACCGCACGTGCGGTACTGACAGGGTTTTTTTACAAACAACATCCCAACAATTTGACTGATTTTGCCTAAATTTGTGGAAAAACATAACTATCATGAAATTTAAAGTAATCATCGAAAAAGGGGAGGATGGATATTTTATTGCACATTGTCCTTCTTTACGGAGTTGTTGGTCACAAGGAAAAACCAAAGAAGATGCTTTGTTGAATATTCAAGAAGCAATCCAGCTATATATAGAGCCAGATATGGATGATATGTTTGTAAACAGCGACCAGGAAATTTGTGAATTAGTGTTATGAAACCTCCCCTATTATCAGGCCGTCAGGTTCTATCAGCCTTGCAACACATTGGATTTGTCGAAATCAGTAGAAGGGGCAGTCATGTTAAAATGAAGCATTCCGATGGGAGGAAAATTGTGTTTCCATACCATAACGAAATTGACCGTTTCACCCTAAAAGGCGCATTAAGAGATGCTGAAGTGAGTATTGATGAATTTATTGCCGGCATCAAGTAAAATACCATGACCAACCTTGAATTGGTGTTGAATATGTTGGCGGAAGCCACCACCACCGAAATCTCCAAAAAAAAGGAGCCCAAAACTATTGGCCATAGCAAAGAGATCGCACGACAGGGAGGAACTATCGCGGGGAATGCCAGAAAGGAAATTGAAGAAAAAACGGGTGAGAGTGTGGTTTCACCAATGAATGCAATTGAGCTTGGAAAAAGAGTTGGGAATTAAACCACAGGGGAATAGAAAATTTCTTCGCGTTATAGAAGATGATAAGTATAACACCGCTTCCACCTTCCGATTATTCGAAACGGTGAAGGTGAGCTTTATCATCGAGCTTATGGAAGGTATTTAAGCAAGTCGATTATATAACTATTGGGAATGTCTTCTTGTTCTGACTTATCATAGATCGAAAGCAGGAAGATATCAGCTTGCTTAATTTTTAGATGTGTAATAATCCTGGCACCACCAGATTTCCCTTTCCCTTTGCTGGCAATGGCAATCCTGATTTTAAAACAATTGTTGCCCAGTGGGATCCCTTGTTCAGGATTTTTTCTCAAAGACACTAAAAAGGTGGAAAAATCCTTTTTGAAAGATGGGAATTTTTTGGACAAACGCTTTACTTGCCTGTTAAAAGGAGGTATCGGATAAATATTATAATTCATCGAGAAGTTCTTCTACAGGACGTGGTTTTAATTTCCCATCCGCCACTAACTTCATGTTTTCAACAGCTTCTTTTAGCTCTTCCAAAACTATTGCATTAGATGGTGTGAGCGGCCTTGCTTTTACATACTTAAAATTTTCCAAAAGTTCCAGGAAAAACGCTGCCTTTTGTTCTTGAATATCCAATATTAGTTTCATAATAAAGATAGTTTATGATACAAAGATAATTAATACATTTGAAAATTCAGCACGCTTAAAGTTAAACTTGAGACATCATGTCCAAAGAAAAAGCAATAAAACTATTTCACGACCAAAAAAGCAAGGGTGCAGTAGGATGAAGATCAGGAAAATTGGCACTTCTCCATTGTGGCGTAATACCGTATGTGATTCAAAATGCGCCATTATTTCATCTTATTCATAATGGCACTTTGAATCTACGACGGCATTAACTCCCGCACCTGCGCATAGGCGTTAACTTCGTTGCCTTAGCAGTTATAAACAATTGACCTGTTGGTAAATAAATTCGATACAATATTTTAATTCAATAAAAAAGAAGCTATTTGCAGTTAATTTAATTTGACCAAAAAT
>Ga0208900_1000942_pt1 | contig 16756 bp, 16 predicted proteins | sample AntAceMetag02UKK_FD_184763 | JGI IMG/M metagenome (GOLD analysis project Ga0208900, IMG submission 184763) | Saline lake microbial communities from Ace Lake, Antarctica - Antarctic Ace Lake Metagenome 02UKK (SPAdes) (version 2) | ecosystem: Environmental > Aquatic > Non-marine Saline and... | reverse complement strand
AGAAAGCGGCTTCTTTTCCCAAGCTAAAAAGATTGTTTTGACTCTTTTTTTTAGTAGGAAAACAAGCACGCCCAAGATACACGAAAAAACAATGTATTTGGTTACTTGACTTTATTATGACAGGGGAGTGGTGCCATATAGTGAAAGATTTTCTCCCCATTCTCCATGCTAAAGCCACTCTGTTCAGAACTGCCAAGTGCAAATGATTCGAGCCAGGGAATCTCCCATAAATAGGGTTTGTTCTCGGGACGCAGGGGCTTCAGACTGGTGATGTGAAAGCGAACCTGTCCTTTTTCTCGGCTGATTGCAGCAATTTGCCGGGTCATATAGGAAGGGTTTATAAGAGTGAGGAGGCGGCCATCTTTATCATGTATGGAACGTTTGTTCTCTGGCAGGTATGGGTTGAGAGGGCTGTTCTCGGTTGTATAAGCATAGACTCCGCCATGCATGAGATTCCAGCGTCGGGAGGCAATTATCTGATCAAAAAATGCCCTGGCGGTGCCGCTAGCGATATCATTTTTTTCCCGTATATCGTCCACTTTGTTCCAGGCGAACGAAGCCGCAACAGCCAGGAGCCAGATAAGAATGGCAATAAGACGAGTATTAGAAAACAATTTGCCCATATAAATAGTTGGAAGTCGGTAGGTGTTTGTTGTGTCGGTTGCTTAGAGAAGGCAGGTTTTATTCTGCAACTCTTTCAAAAAGACTTTTTCATTCTCAGAATAATCAACCGGAATTTCAATCAGGTGAACGCCGGGTGTTTCAAGGCATTCCTGTAGCATCGTTGCGAACATCCCATTCTCTGTGATCCGATGTCCCTTTGCTCCGTAGCTTTCTGCGTATTGTATAAAATCCGGGTTACCAAAATCAAGGCCAAAATCGGGTAAGTTCATTCCCCTCTGTTTCCATTTTATCATTCCGTAGCCATTATCGCGTAAAATAATGATGACAATGTGTAGTTCCAGTCGGACTGCTGTTTCAAGCTCCTGGGAATTCATCATAAAACCGCCATCGCCACAGACGGCGACAACCTGCTTATCGGGATGGACTAGTTTGGCACCAATGGCTGCGGGGAAGCCAGCTCCCATTGTTGCCAGGGCATTGTCGAGAAGCAGAGAATGCGAGTGACTTGCCTTAAAGTTTCTGGCAAACCAGAGTTTATACATACCATTATCGAGTGAAACAATGGAGTCATGGGCTACGGTCTGTCTGATATCACTGACAATATGCTGTGGTGTGTTAGGGAACTGGTCATGTCCCTGATCCTGAAACACATGGGCGTTGATTTCTGCATGGATCCGTTCAAAATAACTGTTGTCTCCGGGAGGCATATCGGAAAGGGCATCCTGAAGTGCGCGAAGAGAGTGAGCGATATCTCCTAGTACTTCATGTTGAGGAAAGTAGACTTCATCGATATCAGCTGGAGCAAAGTTGACATGAATCACTTTCATAGTTCCATGATTCATAAAAAAGGGAGGTTTTTCAACTACATCGTACCCGACATTAACAATAACATCTGCACGATCTATGGCGCAATGGAGATAGTCATGGTCGGAGAGTGCTGCCGTGCCAAGGCATTGAGGGGAGTGTTCATCCACCACTCCTTTTCCCATTTGGGTTGTGAAAAAGTGTAGGCCTGTTTCGCGGACAATATCGAGTGCTACTGGACAGATATGAGCTCTGTTAGCTGCAGCACCAAAGAGAATAAGTGGATATTTGGCCGCCTTGATGATTTCTGCAGCCTGCTGTATGGCTTGAGGGTCGGCAATAGGATACAGGAGGTCTGTCCGGGGAACGGGCAAGCTCTCTATTTCTTCTGCCGCAATATCTTCTGGGAGTTCCATATGTACTGGGCCTGATTTCCCATTGACTGCAATTCGAAACATATCTCGGGTCATGGCTGGAATGGTTCCAGCATTTACTACCTGTTTGGTAAACTTTGTCAGTGGCGCCATCATGCTGACCACATCAAGAATCTGAAAGCGGCCCTGCTTACTTTTTTTGATTGGTTTCTGTCCCGTGATAAAGACAACTGGCATACCGCCAAGTAGGCAATAAGATACAGCGGTTACAAAGTTTGTGGCTCCCGGGCCCAGAGTTGAAAGACATACGCCAGGTCTTCCGGTAAGACGACCATAGGTTGCTGCCATAAAACCGGCTGCCTGCTCATGGCGGGTCAGGATTAACCGAATGGATGAACTGCGGAGGGCTTCTAAAAAAGCGAGGTTTTCTTCACCGGGGATACCAAATATTGTTGTAACGCCTTCATTTTCCAGACATTGAACCAGAAGTTCTGCTCCATTCATTGGGGCCTCGTAGTAGTGTGATTTTAAATTTATTACGGAGGTGTGAAGCCGTAATAGATTTCAAGTAGATTCGATCTGAGACAGTGAGTGTTTTTAGATGCCGCAGATGCATTGCTCTACTACTGCACGTAATAGTTATTTTATACGGGGAGTAGAAGACGAATGAAGGTGTGGTCTCTGGGAACAACTCATCCTATCATCATTATGATACCCATTGCCGTCAGAAAGGCAAATGTGATTTGCAAATAAAGTTTACGTGGAATCTTTCCATAGCAGATAGTTCCAAGAACAGTTCCGAGCAGGACGAATGGTGCAGAGATCATAAAATTAGTAAAAATTTCAACGGTTGTGAGCCTGGTGACAGCATGAACAATCGCTATCAGGTAGGAATTAAAAAGAAAAAATCCATTGAGTGTTGCTTTAATAGTATCTTTATCCCAGTCATTCAACGTTGTGTATATAATGGTTGGTGGTCCACCGGCACTAAATGCTGCTCCTATTGCCCCTGATAGAAATCCTGCTAAATATGACCATGCACTATGCAAACTTCGGGGTTTTGGATTACTGAACAGACTATGAAACGAATAAATAACAAGAAAAACACCGAGGACTCGTTGGATAAGCGTTGAGCTAACCTGCTTTAAAATTGTTGATCCAACTAAAATACCTGGGATCGCAGCAATACATAGAGGGAGGATTTTCTTTGTATCAAGATGCTTCCGCATTTTCAGGGAAAGGTAGGTGGTGATAACCAAGCTGTTCAGGATACAGAGAGGAACGGCACTTTTGATGTCAATAATGAGGCTGAGCAAAGGAATTGCAATCAGGGCAGACCCAAATCCCGTCATTCCCTGAACAAATCCTGCTAACAGAAAAATGGCGCTGATGAACAATGGGGTAAGCATATATATAATTTCCTTGAACAGTCGGGCTGTTCTGTATACATTTCTAGCAACGAATGGTTTTGATAGTTTCGTCAGAATCTTCTGTGAAGATGTTATCGTATCATATACAGTGTTTATTTCTTTTTGAGGGATATTTTTTACGGCGGGATGATGGCAGTGAAGGTTAGGTGAAATTATATGTATAGTGATCAAAAAAATGAAGATTCTCCGTTTCAGGAAGCGTGTGATACCGGGAATTTTTTCGAAGGTGGTGGACGTGGTGCCATATTAAATGATATAAAAACTGCTTTTGACGAAAAAGTGAATTTTGTTACTTTGATCGGTGAAGAGGGCAGTGGTAAAACCATGCTCTGCAAAATGTTGCTGGAGCAGTGGAAAACCAAACACAGGGTCCTCTTTTTGCCCGAGCTTGTGGAATCGTTTGAAGATATTGTTCGCGTTGTTGCTCAGGAATGTGATCTGCAATACCCTGAGGATACAAATCGGGCTGATGCAAAAAAGATTTTTTTAAAGCTGGTAGCAACTCTTCGGGTAAAAGGAGAGTCGCTTCTCCTTATCTGTGATGAAGCGGAGACAATGTACCTGGCAACCCTTGAGAGAATGCGAAAGATTCTTGATGAGGTGAATGCCGAGGGTGGCGGCTTGCAGATACTTCTGGCAGGAAGAAAAAGTCTTAGGGGAAATCTAGAACAGCTGACTCTCTGTAATTTTGAAATGATTTCTGAAAAACAATTTTTTCTTTCCGCACTCGATGATAATGAAACATGGAATTATCTGAATTTTTGTGCAAAGGGACTTCGTGCCGAAGATCAGCAGGAGGTCTTTACCATGGAGGCATCGGCCAAAATTTCCTCCATGGGAAGAGGCAATCTGCGATTAATTAATATGTATGCGGAAGAATCACTGCAGTCATCAGGCGCAGATACCTCTTTTCTGGTACTGCTTGATCATGTTAAGGATGACGGCAAAAACGAAGACTTACTCTCTTCGAAATATGGAATATTAGAGCACCTCCCACTGCAGCCAAAGTATTTTTTTGGTGGAATGGCAGCCTGTTTAGTAGTGCTGATTGCTGTCTTGTTTTTTGGCGACGGCGATAAAAAGAAAAGCGCTGAGTCTGTAATAAATCAGCAGAATAGTCCGCTCTTCAAGGGGGGGGATGTCGGAACTGAGAATGGAAGTTCTGCTTCAGTTCCTGGAAAACCTGAAGAATCCGGAGCGGATTTGGCCGTTGTGGAAGAGGTTGTGCGGCTTCAAAAAATAGAATTGGTTGAAAAAACCGGTTCTTTTCCTGTAAATGTTCAGGAACCGCCACAGTACACTCCGGTGGATATCTCTCCAGTTGAAATTGTAGAGAAAACTGAGATTGACCCCACAGTTGCAAAAACTGGAATAGGGACTATTATTACCGCCGATAAAAGTAAACGTCTTGTCAGTACCCGTATTGAGCGTTCTCAGCAGAAAAGAAGACTCGAGACACCATCCGCTCTTTCTTCTGCAGCAACTCCTCCTGCTCACCTTTTAAATGATCCGGTTCTGGGGAAATTTTTTGCTGCCGGCCAAAAATGGCAGAATGGGGAAAAAGCTGCTAGTTTTAGCATACAGCTTATGGCGTTAAAGTCGGAACAGGCTAAAACTAATTTGAAACAGATTGTTTCCCAGTCAGACTACCAGGCAGTTGCCGATAAGCTGGTGATGCTGCAAAAACCGTCTGAACCTCCAGTGCTATTGGTTTTTTATGGCGTGTATCCAACCATGGCAGCGGCAAGAAATGCGAGAAAAAATATGCCCATCTTTCTGCGTGATCGTCATCCCTATCCTGTTTCAGTACGGGGTGCTGTCGAAAAGGCTCGTGTTGAATGATTTGAAGCACCCTTGAGTTAAAGGCGTTTTTCTTCTGCTCTGTTATTTTTGAATGGCTACAGGGAACCAGTTTTAAAAAAAAGTTGCCTTTGAGATCATCTCTTAGCTTCCTCTCTTCTTTTCAGTTTCAGCAGTCTCTGGAAGCTCCTTTTTTCCAGGACCAAAAACCCCCCCCGGCTTGCACCGAGGGGTTCCAAGATGTATCTCCCGACCGGGAGAGAAAGTATTATCAACCGCAGGTATCGGCATCGTTTGGATCGTATGTGTCATTGGCGTTTCGGTAGAGATAGTCATTTACTAAAATAATTTCATTTTTACTCAAAACGTCCCAGGATCCAGCAAGCCTGCATGATATTCTCCGTTTGGAGAAGACGTTGTTCCAACCCTCAGAGCCATAGGACTCCATGTAGAGAAATCTTGCCCCCTTGTCATTATCTCTGGTGTGGCAACTTTTACAAACCTGTACAAACTTTTCAGCACCGGTTCCCCAGTGATCACTTTCCCAGTCCAACTTTCCGGCGTCGATGAGTCGACAGGTTTTGGTGCCATCGTCGTAGCGTGTTCCTGGTCTTGCCTGTACGGAGTGTATTGTCCAGGTTAACACTACGAGACAGATAACTGACATTACAATTGGTTTGCGCATTTTGTCCTCTTTTGGGTTAGTGGGGATCTTGTTGACGGTTTTAACTGTAACAATGTGTTATATGTATACTATCGTTCAATTTCATTGAAAGAAAGTGTCACTAACGACATAAAACGGGTTCATATCGTCATGCAAAGTGAAATCATTCGTCCTCTGAATATAGCAATTCTCGCCTTAAACGATGCTGTCGCAACCAATATTACCGGGCCCATGGATGTCTTTTCCATGACCGGAGTTTTGTATGAAAGACTCCAGGGGAAGTCCCCAGTCCACTATTTTAATGTGCAAACCGTTACCACAGACGGGAAACCGGTTCGATGTTTTAATAACTTTCTGGTTACCCCCCACTGTTCCATTGATGCATGCACACCTGATTTGATCGTTATTCCAGGTATTCTGAATCTGGAAACCCTGAACCGTGAAAAGCCTGCGATGGATTGGATAAAAGAATCGTATGGGGGAGGGTGTCAGATTATGGCAATCTGCTCTGGGTCACTTTTTCTTGCCGCTACAGGATTATTGGACGGCAAGGTAGCCACAACACACTGGGCCATGGAAAATATATTTCGTCAATACTTCCCGCAGGTCAACTTAACTCCGGAAGAATTGATTACCGATGACGAGGGACTTGTCTGTTCCGGGGCATACGATTCCTATCTTGATGTGTCCATCCATATGATAAATAAATTTTTAGGCTCTGCAGTGGCACTGGAATGTTCGAAGGTGTTTCTGCGAAGCCCGGAACGTCATTCACAGCGCCCCTATGCAGTTTTTCTTGGTTTTCGAGGACATGGAGATCAACGAATTCTGAAAATTCAGGAACTGCTGGAAAAACGATTTGCCGATTCTTTTGATTTCGACGAACTCGCCAAAGAAAACGGTATGAGCAGGCGTACCCTGGAACGGCATTTCAAAAAAGCCACCGGAATCACACCGCTCACCTATCTCCAGCGAATACGGGTGGAGAGTGCCAAGGCATTGCTGGAATCTGGTAATGCAAGTTTTGATGAAATCAGCTATAAGGTAGGCTATATGGATAATAGTTTTTTTCGAAAAGTCTTCATTAAATGTACTAGTCTGCGTCCCAGAGAGTACCGTAATATGTTTGCTATGCGTTCGGATAATAGATCTCAGGTGGGAGTAATTCCTTTTTCTCCTTGACTTCTTTATCATAGATGTCTACAAACTTAATATAACGCAACGGGGATACAAACGGCTTTTAGGAGCTTATAATTACAAATTGTTGCTAACTGCTAATTTCAAATCAAGAGGAAACAAATGAGCAAAAAACAAGTAAAATGCGAAGTATGTGGCAAAAAGACAGATCAAGACAAACTCACACTCTGTATTGGTTGCAACAAAAATTTTTGTGAGGACTGCCATAGTCCGGAAACGAATGAAGAATACTGTATTGAATGCGTAGGAATGGGTGGAGTTATTCCCCAGTCATAATTTGTAGTGGCTGGAACCTGATCTGACAGTCACTGCCTTTCCAAGTGTACTGTCAGATTACCTTTAAATATGCATGAACAATAGGGTATATTTTTCCTGCCATTCTTTCCTGAGCAAATCGTTGTTCTGTCCAATCTTGAGTCTGTTACATTCAGATAGCCCATTGATCACGTTGAAACAATCTATTTATAAGCGAGACGGATTCTGTGGCACTACTTACCTGTCTCTTTGAGTCCGCAGTTTTCCATAGCAGAAACAGCACTGGTCTGGCTTCATGCTTGATGCCTGCTGGTAATACAATGAAAACACACATTCTTCCGAATGTTGCTGTTTTCCTGTAAGTGGAGGTCCTGAAATGCAATAGTGTGAGGGGCTAAAATATATTGTATTATCTGACTGTCTTCAACCAGAGTATAACCATTTCTTGCATTTCAAGACGTGCCCTTATGTTCTGCGGGGAAATGACTACAGGTCACTCTTTCTATTGGATATATGAAAAAATATCTGCCACATTCTTATCCGAAAGCTGCTCAGCTGAATAAGAAGGCATAATGGCCGATTTGGATTTTCTCACTTTGCTCAATAGTTTACGGTAAGTCAAATCGGTCTCCTGGATTTGGGGAGCTTTTCCCCCTGAACCCCTTTCCCCATGACAGCCATTGCAATGCTGCATAGCAAACCAGCGTTTACCATCCGAGCTGTCTCCCTCGGGAGGGGTGCTGCAGGACACCAGCAACAAACAGTTTCCCGCAAGGAGCAACAACACGCCCTTTGTGAGGCCCTCCCCAATACTATTCTTCATCACAATCTCTCTGCTGTATTTTTTTTCTTATCTAAAAGGAGTTTTCTATAACAAGCTCATCCAGAGATAGCTGTCCCGGCCGGGGCCAGGCCTCCTGAGTTCCTTTGCCAATAGCCACAAACATGGCGATCACATGATCATTAGGAAGCTTAATCAGTTCTGCAACCTTCTCAAAATCAAAACCATCCATTGGACAGGAGTCATAACCCATAGATTTTGCTGCCAGCATCAAGGTTTGCGCTGCAATACCACAGGATCTCATTGCCTCGTCCCTCTGCACCTGATCCTTGCCCCGATAGTACTTATCAATGGCCGGGATCATAAACTCTTGAACTTCCCCGGGCCCATCCTCCCAATAGCGGCCGGGATTCTCCCAAGCCTTCAAATTTGCACAAAGTACAATAAACAGTGATGTATCCGTTACCTGTGACTGATCCCAGGAAACGGCTCTGATCTGTTTTCTTAAATCAGGGTCAGAGACATGTACAAAACGCCAGTTTTGAATATTAAATGCAGTGGGAGAAAGCGATGCCAGAGAGAAAAGTTCTTTAATCTCATCATCACCCATCCGGTGATCCGGGTCAAAATGTTTGACAGATCTTCGACTATTAATTGCTTCTTCTGTTTTCATAAGTGGTCTCCATTAAATGAATGTTCACTACAAACTATGGCACGTTGCAGCAGGCGTCAAGTTACACCAGTGCTATTTCATTTTTCTCCAGGAAAGATCATCTTCTCCGGAACGATAAATTGATCAAATTGCTCAGCACTGATAAGGCCAAGTTTCAACGCTGCTTCCTTTAAAGAACAGTTGTCACGGTGGGCAGTTTTGGCTATTTCTGCACTCTTTTCATAGCCTATATGCGGACTTAATGCGGTGACCAGCATCAGTGAATTCATCAGGTTTTTTTTTATCTGCCCAAGTTCCGGTGCTATCCCCACAGCACAGTTATCATTGAAGGAGCGCATGGTGTCAGCGAGAAGGGTGGTGGACTGCAGGAAATTATAGATAATCACCGGTTTAAAAACGTTTAGTTGAAAATTGCCCTGGCTTGCTGCAAAAGCGATACAGCTATCATTACCAAATACCTGGCAGGCAACCATGGTCATGGCTTCGGCCTGAGTAGGATTGACCTTCCCCGGCATAATGGAACTTCCCGGTTCATTAGCCGGAATTGTCAGTTCTCCAATTCCGCAACGCGGACCACTGGCAAGCCAGCGAATATCATTGGCTATTTTCATCAGGTTTGCCGCAAGAGCCTTTAAGACACCACTTACCGTAACCAATGCATCATGGGAAGTGAGTGCCTGAAATTTATTGGGTGCAGAAAAAAAGCGCGTCCCTGTGTATTGCATAATTTTTGCGGCCACCCTGTCACCAAATTCTGGGTGGGCGTTGATTCCGGTTCCTACAGCAGTGCCACCAATTGCCAGTGGTCGTAAATATTCCAGAGTATCCAGCAACTGGCTGCGGTTATTCTCAAGCATTGCAACCCAGCCACTGATCTCCTGCCCCAGTGAAAGAGGTGTGGCATCCATCAGATGGGTACGGCCGATTTTGACAATATCTTTATACTGTTCCGCCTTCTCTGCCAAGGTATCATGGAGATGAGAGAGCGCAGGAAGGAGGGTGTTTTCTACTTCGCTAACCGCGGCAATGTGCATGGCAGTGGGAAAGGTATCGTTGGAGCTCTGCGACATGTTGACATCATCATTTGGATGAATCAGCTTTTTGTGACCAAGATTACCACCAAGAAGCTGAGAGGCACGGTTGGCAATCACTTCATTGCAATTCATGTTTGTCTGCGTTCCGCTACCAGTCTGCCAGACAGAAAGCGGAAATTCGTCATTATGTTTTTCTGCAAGAATTTCGTCACAGGCCCCGACTATACCTTCTTTCTTTTTTGCCTCAAGTTGTCCTTGGTCATGATTTACAGAAGCACAAGCCTTTTTTAACTGTGCAAATGCATAGAGAAGAGCAGACGGCATTTTTTCTTTGCCAATTCGGAAGTTTTGCAGGCTCCGTTGAGTCTGTGCTCCCCATAGCCGATCGACAGGAACCCGTATCTCACCCATGGTATCTTTTTCAATGCGATAGTGCATATATCCTCCACATATTTAGCAGACCAGACAATCATTATCATCTATCTTGACATTCAGCAATATACTCCATATTCGTTTGCTACAGGGTGGTACTCGCGATTCGTTCTATCTATTCTTTAAAAAAAGAAGAATAGTGACAAAGATAAACCATGAGGTGCAAAATGATACAGCAAGATTTTAAGACACTGTCCGCCCCAGCATGCAGTCGTCCAGATCCAGGTTTGTCGGGAGTAACACTTGTCGAATTAAACCCGGAAGCACCGCTGAAAGACTACCTTGAAGCAATGGAGCTTGCAAAAAAAGAGGCCTCCCAGCACCTCGAAGATTTTATGCTTATGTCATGGTATGACCTGGATCGTGATTTTGAATCGCCTCAACATGCCACTGAAAGTGATGCAGAATGTGCAGTACCAGGTTATGTGGAATATGGCATCAGCCACGGAGCCACCCTCAAGATAGACATTGAAAAGGGCAGATTCATTTTCTTTTTTACTCCAGTGGAGTGGTAACGGAATCAAAACTGCTTCAACAAGGGAATGTGCCTACAGAAAGCTCCATAGGTTTTCTGCGTCAACCTGAAGAACCCAGTAATTTTCAGGAGTTTTCTGTATCTTCAGGTGCAGAGCATCACTGATCTGGTGAGAGTCTTCTATCAGGTTGTAAAACGATGAGTCCATTCCAATAAAACCATCGAGAAGATGGACAAGAATGTGAAGGACTTTGGACTCATATCCCTGCTTCATGTCGACAAGATCATGAATCTGACTAAGGCCACTCGTTTGTAGTTCATCGATCAGGCCAGACACGCTCTGCCGGTTTTTATCAAGACCACTGGCAACCAAAGTCCAAAATTGTTGATCCACAGCAGAGCAAGATAAATCAGGGTTAAATTCAACCGGGTCATATTCAACAAGAGCAGTATTCTCGAGAAAATGAATGACCTTCCTGCAACCCTTTGCATAGCTGTTCACCTCAACCAGAAAAGATGGTGTCACTTTATTTTTACCGTTTTCGCTATTCAAAGATCGTCTCTCGGCAGCCATTATTCACTTTCTGCCAGTACTTCTGCCACGGCATCAAGTAATTCGTCTCCGTACAGCGGTTTAAAAACATATTTTTTTATTCCCAATTGCAGGGCCTCTTCCTCAGAAAAGATATCACTGTGTCCAGTACACATAATAACGGGCAGTGACGGTTTGATTGCAAGCACTTCCCCGGCGAGTTCCGAACCTGTGAGGCCCGGCATGGTCTGGTCGGTAATCAGGACGTCAAATTTTTCTGGCTGGCTGCGAAAGAGTTCCAGAGCTTCTCTGCTCTCTGTCGCTGTCGTTACCTGATACCCTTTGCTCCTCAGACGGCTTGCATTTATTTTCACCAGAAGCAATTCATCATCCACCACTAATATCGTAGCTGTTTTCACCGGCAGGTCCTTCATGTTTTTTTCCTTGTCAGCAAGGGGCTGAACAATTATTTGCTTTGTTATGGGGAAATAAACAGAAAAAACAGTTCCTTTTCCCATACGGCCTTTCAACTCTAAAAATCCTTTACAATCCTGAACCGCACCATGGACACCAGCAAGGCCAAGATCGGGACCACGCCCTATTTTTTGAGTGGTAAAATAGGGTTTGAAAATCCGTCCGATTGTCTCTCTATTTATACTTGTGCGGTTATCCCTGACGGTAAGGACAGCAAAAGAGCCGTAACAAACAGGGCAATTATAACAAAGAGTGCTGATTTTCTTTCTTCACCACACCAGCATCAGCTTTGGCAATAGAGCGGAGGGTATCTATGGCCATTCCCTGGTGTTTACCCTGTTTATTTTGCAAGGTAAAGGGGGGGGGGCTGTACACGCCACCCCATACAATCTCGGCCAAAAATCAAAATGAGTGTATGGATAAAATCCTAAAAGCCATCAGGCAGGAGAATGAAGGTTTTTTGTAATAATTCATTTATTCTCTATCCATTATTATCTAAAATAGAGCGGATAGACGTGAAAAGCTCATTGCCCATGATAGGTTTTGTCAGGTATTTTTCAATACCTGCTTGCATTGCCTGATCTTCGGTAATTAGATCACTATGCCCGGTACAGAGGAGAACAGGAAGGTCTGCTCTAATGTTTTTCACAGCTTTAACAAGTTCAAGTCCTGTGAGATTAGGCATGGTCTGATCGGTAATGAGCAGATCAAATGTATCCGAACCATTCGTGATTTTTGCCAGAGCCTCTTCACTACTGCTTGTAGCTGTTACCCGGTAGCCACTGTTTTCAAGTTGTCGTTGCGTTACTCTGATTAGGAAAGGTTCATCATCCACCACCAGAATATGCTCTCCTTGTCCCCGCAGGGTAGAATAATGGTCTGCTGGGTGACCTGTCTCTACATTTTCTTTCTGGATGATCGGCAGATAAATGCTGAACATACTTCCTGTTCCAGATGTACTTTTTACCCGGATAAACCCATGGGCATCAAGCACAATTCCGTGGATAACGGCAAGCCCTAGTCCTGTCCCCTTTCCAATCTCCTTGGTGGTAAAATAGGGATCAAAGATTTTATCCATGGTTGCTCTGTCCATTCCACATCCCGTATCGCTTACCGAGAGGAGAACAAAAGAGCCGGGAGAGATGTCTTTCTCTCCCTGTATATCGTCAGCACTGAGTTCCTGGCGCTGTAACGTGATCCGCAAAGTCCCCTTGTTATTGGACATGGCATGAAGACCATTGGTACAGAGATTCACCGTAATTTGGTGGATATTAGTGGCGGCGGCCAGAATTACGCCACAATCAGGGGCAATATCTTGTTCAATCGCAATGGTCGACGGGAGGGTGGCGCGCAGCATTTTCAAGGCTTCCTTAACAATCACATGCGGATGGATGGGGAGCTTATCCATGTCTGCCTTGCGGCTAAATGTTAGGATTTGTTTGACAAGATCTGCCGCTCGTCTTCCTGCCTGAATGATTTCTTGGATATCCTTGCCAACAATACTGTCTCGAGACACTTCATTTTGAATAATTCCAGCATACCCAAGGATAGCGGCAAGAATATTATTGAAATCGTGAGCAATACCACCAGCCAGAGTGCCTATGGCTTCCATTTTCTGGGCCTGAAATAATTCCTGCTCAAGCCTTTTCTGGTTTGTAATATCTTTGTTTACCCCCCTATATCCCAGCAATTTTCCTTTGCTGTCAATGATAGGGACACCGTTTGTGAGCAGGGTGAGTTCTGATCCATCTTTAGTGAGGACCTTATTTTCCAGATCAGTCATTACTTCGTGACTTGCAGCAAGTTCAGAGAATATTTTATGCGTTTTACTCTTTTCATGATTGCTCATGAAATTAAATGGGCTTTTTCCTATCAATTCATCTAATGAGTAGCCCAAAATATCTTCTACTGTATTGGAGACATAGCTGTACTTTCCATTTACATCAATCTCCCATATCCAGTCGGCCATACTATGACTGATATCCCGAAATCGGTTTTCACTCTCTCGGAGTGCTTCTTCAGCCTGTCTGCGCTCAACAATTTCAGCCCGTAATTCCGCAGTTCGCTCTTCTACCATGGACTCAAGACGTTCGTGGTAGATCTGTAATTGCCTTTCGTTCTGTTTCCGTTGAAGCGCAAGTGTTACCGTGGCAGGAAGTGTTGTAAGATAGTGTCCATTAGGATCTTTAATAAGATAGTCACAGGCACCAAGCTTCATCGCTTCAACGGCAACCTCTTCATTTCCGGTGCCGGTGGTTACAATAACCGGCATATCCTTGAAGAGTTCAAAGAGTTCAAAAGAGACTCCGTCTCCCAGCCAGTAATCCGAAATAACAACATCAAATTCAGTTGAATCTATGATCTGTTTGGCTTCGGCAATGGATCCCGCAATGGTATATTCATAGGGCAATGCGGCTTTTTTGACGAATCGTTCAAAGGCCATCTGATCGACCTTGTCATCTTCAACAAGCAAGAGACGAATCATGTTCTCAGTCATTCTTTTCTCCATCAGCTGTTCCGTATTTTTTTCTTCGTTATTAATCAGGTGGAAAATTGGCTGCAACAAAGCAGATGAAGCGTTTTTACGACGCCATCATTCATTTGACAATTCACTTAAGGTCCAATACAGGTCGATTGTCTTGATCACTTCAACAAATTTTCGGTAATCAACCGGTTTTATCATATAGCCAGCAACGCCAAGATTAAAACTCTCCACTTTATCCTCATCAGCTTTGGATGTGGTAAGAACCACGACGGGAATCCTCATCAGAAGAGGATCTTTCTTTGCTATCTTCAGGAATTCTATACCGTTCATCTTTGGCATATTGAGATCGAGCAATATTATGCCCGGTTTTTCATTACTAGGATCGTTCAGAAATGTTAATGCCTCCTCACCATTGCCGACAGTATCAAGTCTATTCGTAATGTTAATTTCCCTCAAGGCCCGCTGAACCGTCATGGCATCGACTTCGTCATCTTCAACCAGTAGGATTGATTTAGAGTTTTTCATCCTGCTCCCCTTTTTTTGTTAATGTGAAAAAGAACGTGGTTCCAAGGTCTTTTTCTGATTCCAACCAGATCTTTCCACCATAGAGCGTAACGATTTTTTTGACAAGCGTCAGACCGATGCCTGTACTTTCGTGTTCATCTCTGGAGGTTAGTGTTTGAAAAATCTGGAAAATCTTCTCAAAATATCTTTTTTCAATTCCAGGACCATTATCGGCGACACTGAATTTCCAGAACAGTCCATCATCAACACAGTCCACCGTAACAATACCATGATCTTTATTCATAAATTTTATGGCATTATTGATAAGGTTTTGAAAGATCTGTTCCATACGGGTGGGATCGCCTTCAATCATCGGCAGTTTATTTGCAATACTCACCTTAATAGTCTCAGGTGGTGCTAAAATTTCGATAATATCCTGAACAAGGACATGTAAATTCAGCTGTACCGTCTTTACTCTTATGCGACCCACTCGGGAATACTCGAGGATACCATCGATAAGGCCATCCATCCGTTTGACTCTTTGCAGGATCAATCCCATCTGTTTCTGGCCTTCATTATCAAATGCCTGGGAATAATCCTCTGAGATCCAGTGCGTTAGTTGACTGATGGCCCGGAGCGGTGCTTTGAGGTCATGGGAAACAATATAGGCAAATTCTTTCAGCTCCTGGTTTACGACGAGATAGTCATTATTTACTTTCTGCAGTTCTTCTCTTGCCTCACTGACATCTTCAAGTAGATAGGTAAGGGCTTTTCGAGACTCCATAATTTTATTTGTTTTATCAGTAAGTTCTTTTGTTCGTTGTTCAACCAGCTCCTCCAGTTTTTCACGATAGTTTGTAAGTTCTACCTCTGCTTCTTTACGTTCAGTAATATCGAAGGTGACACCCAGCGTCCCGTGTATGGCTCCAACACTGTCGAATAAAGGATGCAGGGTAAAAAGAGCAGTAAACGTATCGCCTGACTTTCGCACTAACGTCGCTTCTTCAAAGCTTCCCTTAGCACTGCTGTTAAGGAAGTGTTGTATCTCTTGAAAATCAGCCGCAGCATCTGGAAGATGGAGAACTGCGACTTTCTTACCGATAATCTCGCTGGCCTTATAGCCAAACATCTTTTCGGCGCCGGTGCTGAATGTCCCAATCCGCGTTTCTTCTCCATTGAGGTCAGTGGTAATAAATGCCACATTGTCCAGGGTTTCAAGAATTGTGCGTAACCATTCTTCACTTGCTCGCAGTGCCTCCTCTGTCCGTTTACGCTCAAAAACCTCTCTTTCCAACTCTGCTTTTGCCCGTACTAGGGTCTGAAAAGACTGTTCTTTATTGCGTTCGGAACGATAAAAAGCGACGCCAATGGACAGAAAAAGTAATATTGTGGCCCCAAGCAGAAAGATTTGGATAAATCTGAAATGGCGTAAATCAGCAGTCATTAACTGTTGCAGTTTGGTTTCAACTTCATCGGCCTCCTGAAGAAAATCCTGATAGATACGATCATAACGCTGGTCGATATCCGTGCCGACACCTGAAAGACGTTGTATGTCCAGCCTCTGTTGAGTAATTTTCCTGAACTCTAATAATTTCTTTTGAACATTGTTTATTTTCACGCGCATTTCAATATCTTCAAGGGGGATAAAAGTCCCCTCCAAATTTTCACCACCGTCCAGCATGGCCTGTGCATACCACTCGGCCTGATCCTGATGTTGCCAGACCATATTGATATCTTCATAACGGTCGCCACTCATGATCTCTTCAAACCAGAGATGAGCAGTAGTCGCTTCAAGCTTAATTTCCATGGCGGCATCGACCAGTGGGGCGTATGTTTCTGTCATTCGGGTGCCTTTAAAAAATCCATACCCCATTATGCTGGTTATTGTGAGGCCCACAAGAACAATCAGCAGGTACATTTGCCAATGAATTTGCCTCCCGTTCTTATTGGGCCCTGGATTATTCTTTTCTGATGTTGCTCTCATAAAAACAGTCCCTACTCGTTCTGTTCAAATTCCTTGATCTTGTCTCTCAGTTCTTTAATCCTGAACTCCCGCCCCACAAAGAGTTCATTCATTCTTTCAAGTTCCAATCAGTAGTGTCCGGTTAGGATTTTGCATGTTTTAAAATAATGAAATCTTCTCAAAACAAAGGTGTTTTTTTCTTGACAAATAAATAATTTTTCGCGGTCGACCTCCTTAAAAGAACTATCTTTTAAG
>Ga0208900_1000941_pt1 | contig 16763 bp, 18 predicted proteins | sample AntAceMetag02UKK_FD_184763 | JGI IMG/M metagenome (GOLD analysis project Ga0208900, IMG submission 184763) | Saline lake microbial communities from Ace Lake, Antarctica - Antarctic Ace Lake Metagenome 02UKK (SPAdes) (version 2) | ecosystem: Environmental > Aquatic > Non-marine Saline and... | reverse complement strand
TTGAAGATGAGAAAAAAGATTGAGATAATCATAAACAATCAGGCTGAAATTATTGATTAATTTTGCCGCAAAACAAAAACACTATGAACTACTTAGACCCAAAGAACGACCTCACATTTAAAAAAGTTTTTGGCCAGCATCCAAAACTACTCCGGAGTTTCCTCAATGCTACGCTGCCCCTGCCCGATGGCTCCCTCATCGAAAGCCTGGAGTACCTGCCTGCAGATTTAGCCCCCGAAAATCCATTGATGAAATACTCGATTGTTGATGTGCGCTGCAAAGACAACAGGGGACGGCAATTTATTGTTGAGATGCAAATGCAGTGGACTACCGGTTTTATGCAACGTGTTTTGTTCAACGCCTCCAAAGCTTACGTAAGGCAATTAGACAAATCGTACAAATACAATGCTTTGCAGCCCGTGTATGCGCTAAGCCTGGTAAATGAAATTTTTGAACCACTGAAAGATGAATATTACCACCACTACCAGATAGTAAACCTTGAAGACACCGGAAAACAATTGGAAGGCCTCGAGTTTGTTTTTATCGAGTTGCCAAAATTTAAAGCTAAAAACCTGACCGAAAAAAAACTGCAAGTACTGTGGCTAAGATTTTTGACCGAAATTGACGAAAACACTACAGATGCACCCGATGATTTATTGGAAAGCAGCGAAATAAACGAGGCGCTGGAAAACGTTAAAACTTCAGCTTTTAGCAAAGCCGAGCTTTTGGCCTACGACAAATACTGGGATAGCATCCGCACCGAAATAACCCTGCAGGCAGGCTACTATGACAAAGGGCTAAGTAAAGGTGAGGAAATCGGTATTAAAAAAGGAGAAGAAATTGGCATCAGAAAGGGTGAGGAAATTGGGATTAGAAAAGGGGAAGAAATCGGTATTAGAAAAGGAGAGGAAATCGGTATTAGAAAAGGGGAGGAAATAAAAGCATATAAAACTGCTTTGCAGGGATTAAGTATGGAAATGTCGGAGAAGGATATTGCAGCAATGACCGACCTAAGCAAAAAAACCCTGGAAAAGCTTAAAGCTTTAGTTAAAAAATATGGCGATGAAGCAGCAAATTACCTTCATGAAATGGAATAATCTTGGAAACTAATGTTATCTCAATGAACATCTTTATAGCAAGATATTTATCAACTACAAGTTTTAACATCATTTTTATCATCCAACGCAACTTGAGCATTCTGCTCATAAAAATCGCAACATTTTTACAAATTTCAATTACTCTCAGAGCTGAGGAATTAATGTCAATTATAGGGTTTTTGAAAAGCCCAATGTTGTATTGAAACTTCTATTTTGTATTACTTAATCGTAGAAAACTCATAAATTTTCCGGGTTAATAAAGAAGATCAGCCCATTGTGGTGGTGACAGTAGGTATGCAAATGGATATGACGGAAGTTCAGATCAAAGGGACTTGAAATAAACATTGCCGGTTATGAGTTTGTTCGCCTATGGAATATGCATATTTTGCCCGATCCACATGTGTGCTTTTCGGGGTAAATCGCGATGAAAATTTTTCAAATCACGATTAATATAGCTTTGGCGAAATGGTCATGACTATTTAATAGGTAGCGTTTTATTCATTTTCTTTATTCAATTTGTCAATAAAATTATATTTAGCTTGTCTTGTTTTCCATCTTTCCCGGGCAAATTTCTGCATATCGGTAATAGTATCTTTTTCGTCCACTATTTCAAGTCCTAATAATGTTTCAATTATATCTTCCATTGTAACAATACCATCTAATCCGCCATACTCGTCAACTATAAGCGCGATATGCTCTTTTTTTTCTAAAAGTTTTTCCCATAACGAAAACAATACAATAGATTTGGGAACAATTAAAATCTCACGTTTAATGTCTTTTAATCTTAAACTATGCCTATCTTCGGCTAAATACTCAAACACTTCTTGCCTAAATACATATCCTGTAATGTTTTCAATATTTTCTGTGTATATCGGGATGCGTGAAAACTTTAAATAATCTTTATTTTTTAAGAAATCATTTAAAGGCAAACTTTCATCAGCTAAGGCAACTACAACTCTTGGTGTCATAATCTCTGATACCTTGACATTTTTCAGTTTGAGTATATTTTGTATAATTTTATTTTCCTTGTCCGAAAATAACCCTTCATCAGCACCAATACTTGCCAAAGCAGCAATTTCTTCTCTACTGGTAGTCTGTTCATTTGAATTTTTTGAAAAAATCCTTGTAATTACAGCCGACATTAATACCAGAGGATATGTAACAAAAATCGTTGTTTTAATCGCGTAATACGCAATCATTGTTAATTTTCTCCAGTATCTGGCCCCAATAGTTTTTGGTATTATTTCCGTTAACACTAAAATCAGAATTGTTAAAATGACTGATACAATTCCAAAATATGCTTCTCCAAATACATTTACTGCCTGCGCACCAACTCCGGCAGCCCCAATTGTATGAGCTACCGTGTTTAACGACAAAATAGCAGATAATGGTTTGTCAATATTTATTTTTAAATCAATAAAAGATTTGGCCCAATCATGTCCTTTATCATGTTGTACAATAAGAAACGATTGAGGTGTAGAAAATAGCACCGATTCCATTATAGAACATAGAAATGAAATAAATAAGGCAATGAATAAATATACAATTAAAGCTATCATCTTTTTTTCACAAAAATAATCATTTTCTCTTTTGGCCGATGCACTTTCTGCGGCATGGGCTATGAACCGCTTGTTATAGTTTCGTGGCTTTCATCCGTCTGCCCCGGCGTTGGACAAGGTTTGCTTAGTTAGCTGGCCTCGTGGGTAATGTGGGCTGTGCGCCGGGTTTAGTCTATGAAATCTGCTGGAGGCAGTGTTTCGGTGTTGCCCTTTCACCAACTCCCGTCCCGATAGCTCCCGATGGCTATCGGGGCGGGAGCTATCGGGACGGGATCATTTTTCCAGATGCCCGCTAACCGGCTGTGAGCCATGATTTGCTGGTAGTAGCAGTTTAATTATTTCTAAATTTTCATAATTGCCATAACAATTCCAAACATCATATAGAAAAGCATATATGAAATAATAACGCCTAAACTTCTGATTATTAATGTTTTATTTGAATATCCATAATCCGAGAAGAATTGTTTATAATACCAAAAAGAGTATATTAGTGAAAATAGCATAACAAAACTGTAAATTGTTATTAATCCTTTTTGATTTGTGTAAAAAACAGTTATTATTATAAAGATTAATTCAATTATTGATTCTGCAACAGTTTTATAAGAATTTAAAACAAAATGCTCGGTTAAATTTAGTTTTGATTTTCTGAACCAAAGAAAACTAAAAACTGAATAAAAAGGGATAGTTAATATCAATGTAAATTTAGGATATTTTTTTGTGAACTCTTCTATAGCGTTCATTGATTCTTTACTGCTTTCAGGCGTTAAATCCGAAAGTTTCACTTGGGAATATTCGCCAACAAAATGTGAAACCCCGAGAATAATTAAAAGTAAAGTTAAGGCACTAAAATATCCAACTCTCTTTCCATTGATAAATTTTCTGATACTATGACCTGGTCTTGTAAGTAATTCTTTAATTGTAAAAAAAAAACCATTGTCAATGTTCCAAATTCCGTGAATTAAATCGTGCTCAATAAAATGTTTGAAAGAATATCTGTGAACGCTTGTTTTTTGCCCGCAATTAGCACAGAAATTTCCTGTTATAATTTCATTGCAGTTTTGACAACTTTTCGCCATTTTTTTATTATAAGTTTCGGGATTTTAATTCTTTTTGTATTTCTTTTTCTAAGATTTTATTATTTGTCGAATTTCTAACTATTATAAATGCTATTATTAATGGAAAGAAAGTGGAAAATCCAAAACCATTTTTTACTGAGCTATAAATTGCAATTCCAAACGTAAATCCAATAATTGTAGCATCAATTATTTTATTGGTTTTTATTTTTTTCATTTTCTGTAAAAGTTCTTGGTCACTTAATTCTGTCAAGTTTTTAGGTTTCATATTTATAATTTTTTTAAGAATGTTTTTTATTTGAACGTTGTGCTTTTCTGAAATTTCCGCTAACGGATGGCAATAAGAAACGTAGGGCATTTCCAAGCACCTACCTGCCAAGCCACCGAACTGTTTCTTAAATATTTTATCGTTCCAATTTAGCACCTTCCGCCCTATGTTTTTTATTGCGTGCTACCCAAGGTAATTTATTCCATTTTTTGATTTATAAAATTTTGTGTCATGCCTGAATAAATCTTACTGCAACTTCAATTGAAACCCAATAATAGAAAAAAATAAGCGAATTATTTCTTTAAGAATTTATTGGTTCTGTTTTCGGCATTTTCCCTAAGGTTATAATAATAGAAAGGAAGGTCAAAACTGTGATAAACACCCAATCCCATTCCACTTGAAAGATGAAACATGGCACTGTCATTCACGCTGCTGCAAATTAAAACACCTTGTGCTAAATCAATACGGGCATCTGCAAAGTCGAGTACCTGCTCAAAGTTTGTTGTATTGCCGACTGGCATATAGGAACCCAAACTTTCGCTGGCAGTTGCCAATGTCTCATCCCTTTTCCAGTTGATAGGGTTTATCACCAGGCCAATATTATCACCAACCACGAAGTTAGTCCCTGGGGCTATATCAGGAGACTGCGTATTGTAGGAAATTATCACTCCCGTATCATCGGGTCCTTCAGCATATTTTAAATGAGTGTTGGCATCCATAAAATCAGCAGTTACCGGATATCCTATTACGTAGGCTGCAATCATCCGATTGTAAACATCCGGATTTTCATACATATAATCTTTTAGCAGGAACAACATGAGGTTTGCGCCCTGTGAATGCCCGGCAATTATAAATGGTCGGCCATTATTGAAGTTATTTATGTAATAATCAAATGCAGCAGAAACATCTTTGGCAGGAACATTTTTGAGAATATCCCAGCGTTGGTCTTCAGGTAAAACCAGGGTTCGACTAGCACTGGCCTGGCGGTAATAGGGTGCGTAGATGTTTGCTACTGTTTCAAATGCAGTTGCCTGCCTGCTGTAAGCAGATGCTGAGCCTGCAAGCATCGTGGGGTCGTCAATCTCACAATAAAGTGGGTTTGTCAAACTATCCGGGGTCCAGGCGGTTGGATAAAGATAAAAAACATCAACAGCTTTATCGTGATTTAAAGGCGTAACAAGCCAATGATCAGGTTTCGAGTAATCGGTTACATCTTCAATTATAGGATCCACTTCATTTTTACAAGATTCGTTGACACTGATTAGTAGAATCAATGCTGTTAATGCGATTACTGTTCGAACAAACTTTAATTTTTTCATGATGAATTGTTTTGTTTATTTTTCGGTTTCAAAATTAAAATAAATTTGTTTGGTCTTGGCAAATATGCTGTGCAATTAAACATTTGAAGAAAAACTCCATTTTGAGTGAAATGTAAAAAGCCCCTATAATTCTTTATATTCTAATTTTCGGTCAAATGCTATGTCATTAGCCATTGTCATAATATTATATTATTCTGATTCGTAATGTCCATTTATTATGTTGGGTAACGCTCGGCGGCGATGGCCTGTGCCGCAATTACCCCCAACCGTTTAGCACTTTTTCTGTTCGTAAAAATACACATTTTATCATTAAACTAGTGCACCCACCGCGGCATGGGCCATGAGCCGCTGTTAAGGTTTCGTGGCCTTTTTCCGTCTGCCCCGGCGTGGGGCAAGGTTTGCTTTGGTAGCTGGCCTCGTGCGCAAGGTTGGCCGTGCGTTGGATTTGGCCTGTGGCATTTGTTGGGGCTTTTGGGTCGGGCAGTGTGTTGGCATTGGCCTTTGGCCGTGCGGCAGGCCATTTTTCGTGCGGCAGGCCGTGTTTCGGTTTTGGCCTCGGGCAGTGTTTCGGACAGGGTTCGCCAGTGCGTTGGCTTTGGCCTGTGGCCGCAGCTAGTGCCTGAACAAACCTGTGCGTTGGCGAAAAACAAAGCACCCAACTTTCGAAGCCTTCACGAAACCAAAGAACTTGTGTTATTTATTAGAGGCGGCCATGAACTTTTAACGTTCAGAATATGGGGCGTTTGGCATTTCAAAGCACATATCTTTCAATTTACTACTATGTTTATTTGCTGCTAACATCTTCATATTTAGCATTATCCGCCAAATGCCCTATATTTATTGTTAGCACCTTTTATTTTTACCAATCGTCATTTTCAATTTCTTTCGATGTATTACCTTCTTTAATGGTTTTTTCAATTGCATCCATTGTCGCTATTGCTGCTTTATGAGATTTATAAAATGCTTTTCCCATTACTGTTTTAGCATAGCCTTTTGGATTAATTGGAAATTCTTGCTCAACTTTCATAGTTGAATATGAAGGTGGTGTGTTTCCGCCTACTATTTTCTTCTCATATTCAGTTAATGTTAAAATTATTCTGGCTTTACCTTCTTTTACATCAACTCTTACAATATGCCAACAATCGACATACGTTGTAATTAATGAAACTCCGACATGAACATCATTATACAATCCTTTTCCAACCACACGTCCCAATTCTTTGTCTTGTGTCTGTATAACTGATTTACCACTTCCATAATTATAAACAAAGTAGTTAAGCACTCTATTATAAATCTCATCATTTGTTAAGTCAGGTGCTTCAATAACACGAGAATAAGTTACATTTCCATTATCATCAAGACTCCATTGTCCGTCAATTTCTTTCAACATGCTTTTTGTTTTTGCATTCTGTCCAAAACTGAATGTTGCAATTAGAATTAGAATTGCTAAACCTGTAATTTTCTTCATTTTCTATTATTTTTAAATGTTAATTAATGTGCGATATTGCCTTTCTATAATTGGTGCTAACGGTTAGTATAAGAATAGTAGCCGATTGCGTGGCACTTTCCTGTCAAATTACACAAAAGTTGAAGCGGGCTACAACCCTTGAATTTACTGCTATTGCGGCTATTATTTTTATACATTGTTGTGTTTTCGTACTTTATTCACGCACTGTTTTAGAGATGGCGAGACATACTCTTTTGCAATTTTTGGCATAGCGTTGGCTAGTGCGAATTGCAAATGTGTATGGCTTTTAGCGTTGGCATTTTTCATACTTATTGTTCTTTATTTTTCTTCAAAGAGTTCAATAATTCATTAAGTATGTTTATCCCTAAACTTAAGAATGTCTCTGCTTCTCCATTGTCTATTTGGCTTATATGTGCTGCTTTGTTTCTAAAGTCATCTGTTAATGCTTTCAGGCTATTAATAAATACAGAATTTAATAATCGCTCTCCAGAAACTGAGGTAATATGTTTACGAAATTCTTGCAGTAAATTGGAAGATTTAATTGTTTTTCCATTTTCGTCTGCAACATAGCCCAGTATGAAAACCATTGTTCCTAAAGTAAATTTATCTGTTTTTTTACTTAATAATTTAGCAAAAACCTTTGTTTTATTATTTCCAAATTCGATTTCTAAAACATTAGAATCTTTTTCTAAGATTCCTTCTAAACTTGGATAAAAAGAAACGAATACTTTATGCAACAATTCATTTTCTATTGCTCTAGAGAATTGTAAAATAAACGGCGAGAAATCAAGCACATTATTAGACTCAAATTTGTCTTTTAAGAAAAAAGAAGATGCCAAAAACATTTTAGAATTGTCAATTAATAAATCGTAGTTCTCTATGCTATTTTCAACATTTGAATAATAAACTTGTAGATTACTTGATTTAGAATTCTCATCTAAAATTTTATAAATAGTTTCTATTCTATCGTCTCTTTCGATTGATGATTCTTTTATTTCATTGAACTGAACAGAAAGCTTAGAGAAATAGGTTTCTACGGTATTTCTCAACTGGAAAACAACAGTTGTTAATTCCTTTATTTCATTAAGAGTATTATCTTTTGATTTTATTTCAAATACATCTTCTATAATTTTTGCAATATCTTTGGCTGATATTCCGCCTTTTGCATCATCTTTAGTTATTATCAAAGAACCATTATCGCCTCCACCATCTTCAAATGGAAGTATATTTTTGGATTTGTACCAATCTAGTTTTTCATTCCATTTTTGAGCATAATCTGAATCATTTAACATTCCTAAATGCTCCCAATAATAATCGATACCACTATCATCATCGACAATGTAAAAATCAGGTCTTTTTATTTGACCGTCAATTTCTAACTTATGTTCATATTCTGGTTCTAAATCATTTTTCAGAAGTAATTCATAAATTATTACTTCTGATTTTGAACGCAAAAATTTTCCATCAGATGCACAATGGATAAGATTTTTTTCAAATAAAATTTCTTTGTATTTGGTAATATTCGGTTTGTAAAATAGGTTGGTTATGCGTTGTAAATTCGCTGAATGAGAATCATTGGTATAGTTGAAGAGCATTTGCGAATTACCTTGGTAAAGTAGTATAACTTTATCTTCTTGCCTTGTCATTGCAGTATAAAGAAGTTCACGAGACAATAAAACGCAAGGTTCTGGAATTGCCAATATTACAGTTTTAAACTGGCTACCTTGTGCTTTGTGAATTGTTAAAGCATAAGCCAATTCTAAAAAGTTCCCATTTTCTTCATCAAAATCTCTGGAAGTAAATTGATATTTATATCCAATTTGAGAAGAAAATTCTACTTCTAATTGATAAGGCTGTTTTCCTTTCCATTTAGTATTCTTCCAGTTTGTTCGCCCAACTGCAACTCCTATTTCTCCATTTGCTAAATAATTAATTCCATCGTTTGGATATGTTCCTTTGTCTCTTTTACCATTTTGTAGGTTAATTACCTTGTCGCCATAAATGATATTTTCTATTCCTAGTGGTTTGGGTGTCTTTTTTCCATTATAAGCCCAATGCAAAGCATCTTTTTTAAATTTTTGATGAAGTCCTCTGTTTAATTGATTTGTTCCAAAAACTTTAGATTTTATTGGGCTAAGCAATTGCCAATTTTCAACACTCTTTACTGATTCTCTCCAATTAAAAAAACCTGCGCCATTTGCTCCAATAGATTTATTAAAAGATGCTTCGTCTGTAATTCCTAATTCATTTTCCAATACATCAAAAAGCAAATTTTCAAAATCTGACTCATTATTCCAATTAAATATTTTTATGTTTTCACTTTTACCGCTAATTACTTTTTCAAAAATGCTATCAGCATTATTTTCTTTTATATTCCCACCGAATAGATTAGCGAAATCAGTATCAAATCTTTTTTCTTTATCCACTTGTACCTGTCGAGCAGATGTGGTTAGTTCAATATAAGATTCTCCAATTTTTGGAAATTGATTTTCAATGCCTTCTGGTTTAATATAATTAATGATGTCAAAAAATGGTCTTCCAGCACCAATTGGTGGAAGTTGTCTATAATCTCCAACAAGAATAAGCCTTTCAACCCTTTTTAAATGTTGTAAAGTTGCAGCCAACATTTCTTCGGTCAACATAGAACACTCATCAATAATGACTGTTTTATATCCCATTTCTTTATCAGCATCATTTAAATGAAAAGTTTGTGTCGAACCTCTAAACCTTCTAGATTTAAATAAAAAACTTGCTATCGTTTTTGCTGTAACTCCGTGTTTTTTTGCTTTTTCCTCCATTCTAACACGAGCTTTTCCTGTAGGTGCTAAAAAGAGAATATTTCCTCGTTTAATTTCTGGAATAGATGCCAATGCTGACAATAAAGTCGTTTTACCTGAACCAGCTTGACCAATTAAAATAGAAAAACGAGAATTAGCCATTACTTCTAAGGCTTTAATTTTTTCTTCTTTAGCTTTTCTATCAGCTTCTGTGTCTTTAAATGAAATTTCATTTAAATATTGTTCCCAATTTTCTTGAAAATTATGTTTTTTAGCCTTTAATCTTTTTGTGATTACGGTGTTAATTAATTCTGCCGTTTCATTAAATCTTGATAATTGGTATGCTTTTTTATTATCTGCTGTGTAGTGAGTTATTATACTTTTATCAAAAATTGAAGATGCCAGATTAAAGTAATCAGCATTAATATTACATTCTGGTTCAATCGGTAAATTGGAAATGTTTTTGATTATCTCATCTTCTGGAAATAGTGTATGACCATTATTTGTTTGCTTTTCTAATTGCATTATGGTCAATGCTTTTATTCTTTCCTTGCTTAATTTAGAAAACTGTTTTGTTTGGCTTGGTTCAAGCTTTTTATTTCTATTTAGCATTAAGCCAGTATCTATTACTGAATAATTTATTGGCTCTGTTGAATGTATAGAGATTTCATATAGCAAGTATGGATTTTCAATTATCTCCGTGTCAGTTTTATGTTGATATTTTTTTTCTCTCTGTTCAATGTCAAATATTATGCTTGCTTGAGATTCACTAAGATTAAATCTACTTATCAATTGCAAAAGAGATAAGCGATTTATTTGTTGTTCTTTATAGTAATTCCATATTTCTACATTTTCTACAGAAACACTATCTTTTAAATTGTCTGGTAACAGATTTAAATTAGACAAAACTTTATCTAAATATTTCCAAGGACAATCCCCTTTTTTAATATTGTTGAAAATATGCTGTGCTAAAAAATGACCCCTTTCTATACCTAAACTTGTCAAGGCAACTCCAAAACCAGGATAATCGCCTCTCAGTTTTTTGACAATAGTTAATTTTTTACTTAACCATTCTAAAATGTTATCCCAATTACTGCCAATTTCTAACTCTTTTGCTAGCTCTATTTTTTTGACAGATTCTCGAAGTATATAAATTGCAAAATCGTGTGATACGTGTTCTGTTGCATATGAAAATTCAGACCTGAATTCATTAGGAATTATTACAGCAATACTCTTTGGGTCAAAATTGGGATGCTCCTTTTGGTACTCTATTGCTTGCTGATATGGGAATAAAAAACCTTCTTTACAATTTGGTCTAATACTGTGATTAACCATATGTTCCCAAGGCATAGAGATAAAACCTGTATCGTCTGATGTGTTAAAAGCCTTTTGCTCAATTATAGAAGTTATTTCGCCTAGACCAACTAGAACTCTATTGTTTTCTTCTACAAAAGGTACTTCTTTTGCGTAGAAAAAACTTAAAGATTCAATAGGATTGATATGTTCAAAAAAACAATTAAATACAGACTTTTGATTTATGTAATCTTGTACCCAATTCGTAGTAAATCTTAATGATTCATTATTCGTCTTTTTATAAGGTTCTCGATTTGAATCATAATCTAAGTCGTATTGTTCGGCAAATTCCTCAGCGTTTTCAGGCATTCCCCATCTAAATGGGATGGCAGTTGCACTATATTTTGGAAAAATTACTGGTGTAGGTTGAAGATGTTTGTAGTAGTCATTATAACTTGTTGCATATGGATGTTTAAGGTTTTTGGTAAAATCAAAATCCGCCATAAACATTGCACTTTCAGAAATACAAGGTGGCAATTTATTTTCATCTTTAATGTCACAAATTCTTTTTCCAGCTAATTCCTTTTCTAAATCATCATTTCTGTTTTCCGCACAATTTTTTAGAGCTAAACAAGCATCATTATTTTTTGCGTTTTTACAAATTGTTCCATTCCAAGCATTATCGTGCCAAGGAACTCTAATGGATAAATGCTTTTTTGTGTATTTTGGATTGTATTTTATTTTCATTCTTCTTTATTTTCTGAATTTAGCATTGGCAAAAAATTGCTCTTTTGGTTTTTTTAGTTTTGGCTTGTGTGTAGGCAAAAAACCAAATGTGCAATTTGTGCGGCTGGCTCGTTTTTGTATGAAACACAACGTTCCCGCGGTATGGCCAGTTGGCGTTTTATCCACAGTATGTTTTTTAATTTCTATTTCGTTCAAATTTACAATTCATTTTTTTAATACGACTGCACTGCCAATTGGCTATGACCGCGTGTTATAGGCTGGTTTCTAATTACTTCATAAGTCCCTTGTGGAACAAATTCTTTCCATTTCTGTCCAGTTAAAATCTTACTTCTGATAATTGTTCCAGTTACTGGTTTTAATGCATTCTTGTCAATGATATTAACCTGGAAGCCTTCGTCAATAAACATTCTTATCTTTTTCTTTTCCCACTCCGAAAAAATATTTACATGTTGTGTCACATTTTGGGGAACTGGAAGATAACATGACCACTTATTAATATCAAATAAATGAAATGGTATAAACATTACTTTTTTTAACTGTACATTTTCATATTCAAGAGATCTTTTAATCATTTCCATTCTTTGAAAATAATTAAAAGGATTTGAATCTGACTTATGTCTATGTTCAGATGTAACTTCGTAAATCAACTCTGATGGTTCTGGATTTGTTATACCAATAATTAATTGCTCAGATAATTCCAAAGCTTTTAGAACATACTGTAGGTGTCCAATGTGAAAAGGTTGGAATCTACCATGCACCATTCCAATTTTACATGTTCTATTCATAAAATAATTTTATTATCACTTTTATTCCAAAGAAAATCAAAAAGGTTATTTAAGCTTTCGACAAAAGGCCTTTTAAAATCTAATTCCCCTTCGTTTTTATCAAAGATCAATTGTGGTGCCTCGTAGCCATTATGAGATGGGTCATATTCGGCTATATATGCAATCTCTTTATTAACAATTTGAATTCTCATGGGTGGTTTTGTGTCATACAACCGCAACTCAATATTGCAATTACATTCTTTTGCTCTGTCCTTTAAAAGTTTAATGTTCTCATTTATAATTTTGATTGCTTTTTCTCGCTTACCTGTCTTATAAAGCCAGGTGCCAATTTTTTCCCCATCTGGATCTAAAAGCATAATTCTAATCTTTCTTTCATTTGCAAAGACTTTGTCCATGATAGTTTTATCTTTTAACATATCCTTTATAAACTTTCCGCCACCAATACCTAAAAAATCAAATGAACTATGAAAATCTTTTCTGAGAGCTGATAGTGTTGAAGTACCATGCTTAAGTTTTGGTTCAATTGATCTTAGACCAACAATTTGACAACCTTCAACAATTTTCACTAATTTATTCATCCAATTGTATTTTGGCAATGTACTATAGTACCAACTAACCAAAACAGAAATCACTATACCAATAATAGTTAATATGAAACTTATCCATTCAGTAACATCAAGTTCCAATAGGTGAAATAAGTAAGGTGAAATAATTAAAGCAAATCCAAAAAAGAAGAATATGATTAGAATTTGATTGTTAATTTTCATAGGTTCAATTTTATAATGTTATGTTTCGGTTATCTTTTTCAAACTTGCCTATAACGGTTTGGCTATGAAAATGTAGGCGATTTCGAAGCACATGTTTTCAACTTACGATGAACTTCAAACGGGCTACAAACCCTGATTTTACTACTAAACCGCCTATTTTTTATAGCCTTTGTTGTAGGGCGTTTTTCCTTCAATTTTTAATCAATTCATTATATAAAATTTTCAACTACGCCAAATTATTATTCGTGGAATTTATCAATAGTCATTTGCTTAACAATGTCTTGAATTTCTGTGGTTATTAATTCTTTAAGTTTTTCAATTCCTTGGCTTTTTTCTGGTTCAGGAACATTACTAATTTCTTTCTCGAAATCATCAAGTGCTTTGTTGCCAACTTCTAATAATCCATCAGTCAGTTTTTCTAATGTTTGTTGCATTGCTTTCAATCTCTCTTGAAGATTTTCAAATACATTTCCTTTTGACTTTGGTTTAATATTGCCAAAAATATTTTCTGCTGTTTCTGATAATCTTTTTTGTATTTCATTTTGAAACAATGCTTCTACTCTTTTTGTCAAATTATGCTCTAAATTACTCATTGCTATTTATTTTAAGATTAATACTCTTTTAGTTTTTCAATATTAAGGGTCAAATTAATAGGTGCAGGATAAGAAGTCGGTAAAAGGTCAATTTTAAATGGTAATTCCATGTCTTTTAAATCTTCAATTTTTTTATCAATTAGGTTATTTTCTAAACTATAACTAAATGTCAATTTCAAATACCTTCTAATTATCATTAATGGCAAAAACTTTTTACGAAAATCCATCCATTCCATTAAATCCTTTTTCCCTTTTGAACTGTTACAAGTCCTACACGCAAAAATTAAATTTTCAGCATTATCTTGTCCACCAAATTTTTGTGGAAAAATATGGTCAAGTGCTAATTTCTCAGCAGAGCCACAGTAATTGCAAATTTGTCCAGTTTGAAGTTTGATTTTTTCATCGTCAAATATTGTCCGCATATTCATAGTTCCTTCTTTAAGTCCTTTGAATAATTTGGCTCGTATCATATAATTAAATCGCTCGTATTTTGCTTGTTTTTTGTCAACTGCGGTGTGTGCCATTGCAAGATTTGCATATGACCAATATATTTGTTCTCTAACTGTCTCGATTTTCTGTTTTGCCATTACTTATTTTCTATCTGCTAAGTTTTTTTCAAATGCCCTACAACGGTTTGCAAATATGAGTAGGCTGGGATTTTATTAACCGTACTTTTCAAGTAAATACAAAATGTTTTTAGAGTACATATATAAAATTTTACACTTTTGCCCAGCTTACTTATATTTGCTGTTATGCACTGGCACTTTTTTTTAGTAATTTTCTTTTAATTTTCAACCGTATATTCAAGTTCGCCGTTATAATATCCAGTAACTTTCTTTCCGTTGTAATCAACACAGTCAATCACAATAGTATAGACATTATTTGTTTTACTAACTGTCACTTTTCCAGATTCAATATCCCACCATTGATTATTTCCTCCGTTATTTTCGTCCCAATTCTCACTATAACCGGCATCATCGTAACTTCCAATTGGATAGTGCGAATTAGAAGTATAAGTATATTCCCCAGAACTCAAGCCATTGTTTAGGGAAGAATACAATGAGAAGTAAAGCACTTGACCAGAACCTGATATTTCTACAGTTCCACTCGTATCCTGTTGATAACCTATTCCATTAGTTCCAAGAAGAAATTCATAATTGTAACCATCATAGTAAGTATCCTGGCCTCGATTCTCAATCCAGGCGATAGAAACATCATATTCAGTTTCTTCGATTTTGAAGTGATTATTAATGACTGCTGGTTGATTATTTTCATCATCTTCATCTTTTTTACAACCAATTAGTACTACCATTAATAGTAAAACAATCATTGAAATGCTGTGAAAACCAATTTGTCTCATAATAAACTAATTTTTGTTTTTACGTACTCTATTAGCTTTTCCGTATTCGCTCCATACTCTTTGATTGGATTTTCTGGGTACTCCATTATTTATCTGTGCTTGTGCATAACGGTCGAGGCTATGTGCAGTAAGGGATTGCGGGCTACTTTCCTGTCCACCTACACCGAAGTTTGAGCGGGGCAGAATGCTTGAATTACCACTAAAACCCTTATTGCATATAGCCTTTGTTACCTGCATGTGCTTTCATTCCGTCATCTGTTTTAAGTCGTCCAAATCTTTTTTTATTTGTTCTAAATGGTCTTTCTTTATCATTGGACCAAACTGGTTTGCAATTATTTCAAGTTCAACTTTTCTTGAACGTGCTATTAACTCAATCAATTTCTTGAAGCGGTCGTTTGTCAATTCAAATTCGTCTGTTGCGGTTCCTAATTTTCTGAGTTGGTTTGTTACTCTAACTCCTAATCTTAGAATTTCGTTTTGAATTAAAGTTGTAGGAGCGCCTAAAGAGGATAGAAGATTTCCGTCTGAATGCTCTTGAAAAGAGGCAAATGTTATTCCTGCTAAGTCAGTCGGTATTTTGATTTGCCTTGAACGGTCAAACACAATGAATGTCCTGTCCCTGCCAATACCACCTACAAAAAGTCCAAGTTCAAACAATACATTGTCACGGGGTGATTGTGTAGTTTGTTCTTGTGAAATTGTCATGTCGTCAGGAGTTAAAACAAGTATTGCGAAATCAAATTTATCCAACGCAAGAACCAAGGATTCCAAAGTTCCTTGGCTAAGCCCAAACACACCTTGACTCCAAATTGTTACTTCGCAACTTTTGTCAAGAAGCACTTGAATTGATTGAGCAATTTTTAGTCCTTCAGTAGATGAACCAATAAAAATTTTAGGTCTCATTTATTCTGCGCTTTTAATTATTCCGTTGTCCTGATGTTTGCCAAGTTCCATTAGTGGTTTGCCTGCATTTGTCCAAATTAATTCTCTAATTTCCTCGTTTGAAAAACCAATCTCCTTGAGAATTTTTATTCTGTCTACTTGAAGTTTATTGTCGTAATCAATAATTTGTTTCTGTATCAATTCATTTTCAAGCATGGCTTTTTCTTTTTCGCTGGTTTCTCTCCACTCGATATCTTTTCTTCTTTCATGTCTGTCTTTTAGATATTCACGAATTTGTTGCAATGGATTTAATGAACCAACAATTTCCCAAAATCCAGGGGATTGAATACTGATTCTTGAAATAACAAGAGTATCCACAGGTTTGATTAGGTCAGATGAATTGTCAAGTTTTAGCGATGAGTTTAATGGGAGTCCAAATTCGTAAATGAAATGTCTCATTTGTCTGCTACTTCTTGATTCTGGATGATTGTAATCAAGGAATCTATCAAGAGCATGCAAACTATTATAGGCATTCTCTAAGTCCGTTAAGTAATTAGTCAATTCCTTAACTGTCCCTGCCCTGTCAGCAAGAATTTTTATTGTCCTATTTTCTCGTGTCATATTTAATAATAGCATGGTTGTTTTATTTTAGCACTGTCTCCTAGCATTGCAGGTAACGGTTTGGCTATGAAAATGTAGGCGATTTCGAAGCACATGTTTTCAACTTACGATGAACTTCAAACGGGCTACAAACCCTGATTTTACTACTAAACCG
>Ga0208900_1000939_pt1 | contig 16773 bp, 5 predicted proteins | sample AntAceMetag02UKK_FD_184763 | JGI IMG/M metagenome (GOLD analysis project Ga0208900, IMG submission 184763) | Saline lake microbial communities from Ace Lake, Antarctica - Antarctic Ace Lake Metagenome 02UKK (SPAdes) (version 2) | ecosystem: Environmental > Aquatic > Non-marine Saline and Alkaline... | reverse complement strand
AACCCTTGGAAATTTAGGTTTGGATTACGGGATAAACAAAATTTATTTGAAATCCTGGTTCTGCGATTTCACAACCACCGCAGTTTACTCCGACACGATCCTCATCGATCACCCCAAGCCAGTCGTGGGTTCGGTTCAGTTCATCGATTTGAATCCAGGTTCCATGGATCCGGGGAATCCGGTGGCGGACACCCTTTTCGAAGACGAGGTTTATTTCAAAACACAAATCTACTACAACGACACCCTGAGCCACGAGGAAGAAATTGCTGTGTTGGTATTCCAGGAATTTGAAGGGGAACTTCTATATACTTCTGATACATTAAGGCGTTTAACAGACAGCATCAACAACCATCTGATTATTGGTGATGGAGGACAATTCCTTGATGATATCCAAGTCAGTTTAAATGGTTATTATGGGGATCATGAGATTTATTTTAAGGCTTGGTTTAATGAAAGTTTCACCAATGCTCTTGATGATACAATTTACTCAGGAAACATTAAAGTATACCACCCCAAGCCTAAAGTCGAATCCATTGTCTTCAATAGCACCATTCCGTATCAATTGTTAGATTCAATAAATAACATGGATAATTGTTCTACAATAGAACTTTACAATCCTGAAATTGAATTCGATATTAATGTACATTACAACGATTACTTAAGTGTAAATGAATCCATCAGATTAGATTTTATTTGGACATACTACAATTCAGTAACAGGTAATACAGCAACAACCATTGAAGAATACTCTGCCGAAACCCCAATTGATACAGTAACAAATATGCTGTTCTTCAATCCTGTGATGAGATCATTCAGGATTGGCACGAATGATTTCGATAGATATGAGTTCAGTATGTACGCTTGGTTTAATGAACCGTTTCCATCTGGTCTGGATACAATTTATGCGCAGGATACACTTAAACTAACCTATCGTAAAAACACTCCACCGGTTGTTACACAAATCTATCCTACTTATGATAGTATATCACTAGCCAATACAAGTATTCAAATTCAGGGAATTGTGGAAGACAATACGGGGATTGTCGATAGTGTATGGATACAGGTAAATGATCAAATATTCAATGCTTGTGTTCCATTTAAGAAAGCTCCCGGGCCATTCGCATTTTATGATACGATAGCTCTTGATGAAACTATTAATTACATCTTCGTATGGGCAAAGGACACAGTTCCATTCTGCCCGCCACCATATCCCGATACCATTTCAATGGTTTCCGATCCAAAACCGAGTGATTCAACTCGTATTGTTTATCTCCACTGGGACGATCCGGTAAATAATCCACCAGATACTTTATATCCGGTAAATTCGGATTTCAGGTTCAGTGCTTTACCCCCAGGCGGTTCATTTAGCGCGACACCCTCAATAAATAATTTTGAAGCAGGTGTATTTAATCCTTCAAATTTAGATCCGGGTAACTATACGATTAACTATACACTAACAACACCAGATGGTTCAGCTAATTTCCAGGAAAATATATCCAGAAATCTCGTAATCATGGAGTCAAGTCAAATTGAAGCGATTGGTGATGTGGAATTATCCACACTTGTTTGTGATGAAAGCTACTATAAGTATGGTATTGCAAGTGTTGATAGTGGCCAGCAGGTTAACTGGTCTGTACAGGGAGGAATAATTGCAGATTTTGATCTGGATAATCAGGCAGTTGAAGTTAGATGGAAGGATGGTCTCAACCCAGGAAAACTCGAAGCAACTGTATATAAAACAGATCCTGCATTGGGATACAAATCAAGTCATCTTTTAATGATTGATAATACAGAAGCTCCAGACAAAGCCTATATCAAGAATATCGACACTGTTTTATTCTGTAGCCTTGCTGATACAGCAGTGTTTAACTATCAATGGTACTATGATGATAACAAACCAATCGACGGTGCAAAGAAACCCTGGGTGTATTATGGCAAGTATGGGTCGAACCAATATGGTAAAATTGATAATTCAATTTTTGTAAAAGTATCATACAAATGCGATCAATGTGATGGATGTGAAACGATGTCCTACAAAATTTTAAAGGATGCTGGCAAGTCTGAAGAGTACACTGTAGATAGCTACCCAATAAATAGTTCATTCCCCGATGGTGAAAATATCAATATGGTTGACATACGGTTTACCATTCCCGGAGCTGAAAATTCAATCACATTACTGGTTAAAAATAGCGTTACAAGTAAAATTGTAAGCGAATTGCACATGAAAGGTAATCCAGGGGAATTTTCAGGATCTTACCTGCTAAGGTTACGGAATTTGAATCCAAACGAAACATACATTGTTGTTGAAAAATAGATTGAGATGATGAAAACTAAATTTTATAAAATTCTTGTCATATTTCTTTCCCTGGCTTTTGGTTCAAACATTTTTGCGCAAAAAGACTTTGATCCAACCCAAAGGGATCATATTGCTGATCATGTTGATAAACTGATAGGGGATTTTGCCAAATCCCTTGAATTTGATGTTACCATTGAAAATGTTAGGGTAGAGGATTTGAGAAATAAATATGGTGACTCGCTTGCAATAGTAAAAATTGATAGCATTATACAAGACAAAAGAAATCAGGTTCAGAAGAATATTTTGGATAACCTATACACAAAGAGGAATAAAGAATCTTCCGGTATCCAGAATTTTTTCTTCGACAAATCCATCATTTCTATTGAGGAATTTAGTCCTGAAGAATTTGTAGATCAATACACACACATATACAATAGAGCTGTAAAAGGTGATGTTCCTATATTTTACAATGAAAGTGATACGACCTTACGACCCTTGATGCGTAAATTGAGTATTGACAAAGTTTCGGGAGGTAATGCAGTGATTGTTAGCTTTCAAATTACCCGCTTACAGATGTTTTATGACACGGCAAGTAAAATGATGCAAAATATCCAACCTGGTAATAACCTGCCTGAATACTTTGAAACACGCCTTAATTTAGCAGCAAAAATACATTTTAAAGACCCGGACAACCCGGAATCATTTTCAATTTTATCTTTGAATAGACCAGGTGTTGGTGGAGGAATGAAATTTAGTAATGATGAGGTGAATGATTTTATCAATCAAAATTTGATAAAAAATTTCAGTTTATATTCAAATATCAGCCAAATGGATCAACCTCCTGATTTGTCACTTAGCGACCGATTAATAAATATGTTTAATGATCCGGATAAAAAATCAATACAGTGTGATTTATTTTTTAGTAATGAAGTTTGCGATGGCCAAACAGATATATCTGTTCGTGAATATGTTGATAAACTTGTTCAGCATTATGAACGTGTTTATCCAATAATAGTTCTCTCTGATTTTGACAAGCTCACCAGACTCTCAAAAACCAAAGCCTATTACTTATTTAAACTACCCGTTAGGTTTGCTTTTGAAGCAAAGATGCATAATGGAGATTATTTTAAAAATAATGATAAACCTCACACGGATAGCGATACAACCTCAACCAATATTTTTATCAAGTTAGATTACAAGAAATCACCTTTCTCGAAGGAAGAAGAATTTATTTCTGTAAAAATAGTTGATATAGCTTATTACGATAAAAAAATTGTTATTACAAATCCTCCCAAAAAAGGCAATTGGTCATTAATGGCTAAATACCAGCCGGGTATGATGTTGTTTAGCACAAATGAATCCTTTGATGCATACAAAAATGAATTTTCATTATCAAACGGAATTGGCCTATCAGGGCAGTATTACTGGTATGCAAATAAGGATAATAGGCTGAACCACGATATCTGCTATGGGGTTAGCCTGGGTGTAAATTATGAAATGTATAAATCGGTCATGGGTTTTGATCAATTTAATTACAGCGACATTGAACCAGGGAAAAATGATGGGGATTCTTTTCATGACCTGGATTTTGTGAACAGATTAAATATTGATATGGTTGACATCAGGCCGGAATTGGCAATAAATTCAATATCATTTCCGGTGATGGGGCATTACAAAAGGAATTTGGGCGAAACCACTTTCCTGGATTTAGCAGGTGGCGTAGAGTTTTCTATTCCAATGCAGGAATCTGTGGATTTTAAGATCGAAGGCACAACTGCTTATACAGGAACTAAAATTGTGGAGGGTTCACAAGGCGAGAGCAATGCGTATTTTATTGATTATTTGCCTAGCAAAGGATTTGATGAATACACTGTAAAAAGTGAATTACCGGAAACCAATTCCATGGTAACCTATTTAATACTTAACCCTTCCTTATCATTTTCGATAAATAATACCATAGAAAATGGATTTATTGACCTCGGGTTGAATTTCCAATACGGATTTAATGATTTATTCGCCCACACCGATTCGGATTTCATGGTTGACAGCTACGGAAATACATACAATGTGTTTTCAAATGGGGTGAAGGGTAATCATGTGATTGTTGGTATCTCCGTTGGCTTTAGGTATTTCAACGAAAAGAAAGAAAAAATATTCAAACCTATAAATGAATAAATATGAATTTTAGTAAAAATAGCCATTTAATAGATTTTGCATTAAAAATCGTGATCGGGGCATCAATATTTTTAACGTTCAATTCTATGTTTGCACAGTCTGTAATACCGGCGTTTACGCTTGATAATTCTGTGCCACCATGCGAAAACTATGTTAAATTCAGCAATACCTCTCAAAACGCCACAAATTATCTTTGGACTATTCAATATGGCAATGAGGAATTGGTTACCCCGACCTTTGAGCCCCTGATTTCATTGGAAAACATTGCTGATTCGGTTGAAATTTCAGTGTATCTTAGGGCAATGAACATTGAATTTGGTGGAGGTAGTTCCGTATCACAGAATTTTACGGTTTACTCCCGGCCAAAAGCATTGGAAATATCAGGACGAAAAGTGGTATGCAGTTTTGAGAAAAACACGCAATTCATTATTGAGGAACTGGAAGGTTTCACCTATTCCTGGGGGTCGGATAATTCAGTTTATTTTGATATTGTTTCGAATATCAGTTTGCCCAATGCTACCATCAATTGGAAAAAACCTGATACTAACATTCCTCAAACGGTAAAAATCTATTGCGATGTTACTTCTGATGCAGGATGTGAGAGTCGAATTTCCTATGAGGTCATATTGTTGTATTCTGAAATCCCGGAATCGGCAAAATTATATTGGAAAAAAGATATGAACACTTTTCTGTGTGTGTTTAATAACCCAATCGACAATATAGCAGAAAATTTTATCTACAAATGGGGTTGGGTTGAAAAGGGATTTGTGGATTCAAGTTATTTTAACAGTGAGGAAACAACTTTAATTGCATATTATCAAATTGACATCGATAAGCATGAATATAATCCACAGAAGTACGATTATTTTGTTGAAGTTATAAGCAAAGAATGCCCTATTTGTAAGTTTACCACAAATAATAACCCACCAGAAGAATATAAAGAACTCAAAGAAACCAGGTTTGCCGAAACAATATCCTTGGTTAATCTCTATCCAAATCCTGTTCATGGCACAAGAAACTTATTTATTGATATTCAAAACTTTGGAGATGGAAACCTGATAGTTAGTTTTAAAATTATCAATTTTACTGGAGAACTCCTAATACATGGAGAACATGAATTGACTTCAGGACTAAATCATTATCAAATACCACTTAAGGATTTGGACAATGGAAACTACTTTCTTCAATTATCCGGAAATGGTTTTCAGCGTGTAACCAAAAAATTTATTGTAGTTAATAATTAATGTGTTATGAAAATAAAGACTACGATTACATATTTTATAATTCCATTTTTGTTTATTTTTCAGGGTGAAATCTTAAAATCCCAAACTTTTGAAGAAATGGATTATGTTGTCTTAAATCGCTTGTATGATTTTTTAATAGATTATGAAGAATCGCTCAATGCAGAAGCTTTTGCGAAAAGTGAAACCATAAAGTTTTTCTATGATGATGATATTGAAGTTTATAATGACCTGGATAAAAACTCCCCTGAGTATCTCCCGGTTTATCAATATCTGAATATTTATGATACTATGAAATCAGGGAAACCTGAGTTTGAAGTTTTTCACTATAACCTGAGAATGATTAAAAATCAAACAAGGCTTTATTTTGATCTCATCCATATTGAACTACTTAAAGATGTGGTGGACAATAGTATATACCCAGATGGCGAGGTACTGCACATCGATAGTGCAAATATTATCGAAAGCAACTTGTTCAATTTTACAATCATTTATAACAAATTTGATCCTGACAACAGGTTCAAAATACTAAAAATTGAAAGGTCAGGCCAGTCATATTTACCGAGTGCATGGCATCGAAAGGAAATTCCTGATGAAATAAAGGTTTCATTTGGGCCAATGTTCACAGGAATTGATGGAAATGCCGCTAACAGTAATGTAAGTTATAAAGATAAATTCGGGTTTCAGGCAAAAGTAATGGTTATGAATAGGTTTGCCGGAGGCGAGAAATATGCATTTTCATGGTTTGCCGGTTTAGGGGCAAGGATTATAAATTCAGAATGGTCAATGCAATCTGACACATCATTACAATTAGAGCCCAATGAAAACAATATTAGAACCCAGGTTTTGTCGCAAGACATTAATCAGGAACTAAGTCTATTTTATTGTGATATACCATTGGGTGTATCTTTTAGGTACTTTCCTGTGAAAAAAATGAGTTTTTTAATTAATGCTGAATTGAAGCCCTGGATGCTGATGAATTCTAATTATTCGATAAATGAGGGGAGGCTTAATTATAGCGGATATGAAACCTATGCTGGCCAGGAGTTTCATTACGTGGATATGGAGAATCCTTATGGGTTTATTGATTTCGATGCAGTGAAAAACAATACTGGTGTGAATATGAGCTCTTTTGGAGTAAATGCCGGTTTTTCTCTCCAACTTAATTATCGAATTTCAAATTATTTCGACATTTTTATTCAGCCTTCATGGGAAACCTCGATAACAGATTTACTTGATGGAAATTCAAACACTAACCTTTACAGTTATGATGTGCCAAGCAGGGGTGAAGTAAATCCACTAATTGAGCAACTTGAAAATCCAACATTGGCAACCACTTCTTTGGAAGTTGGTGTAGTTTTTAGACTCAATAATATTGTAAAGTCCTACATTCCGGAAATAAGATTTATAGACAAAGAACAAAGGGATCAAAAGGATAATTTCTATGATTATTTAGTGAATCGCATACCTGAAAAAAAATATGAAAAACCTTTTGAAAAAAGAAAAAAATCTAAGATATCAATTCATCCACAGGATGATTTTGTTAAGTATCCGGGATACATACGTTATTCTTACGGCCCTGATTTGGGAATTGCTAAGAACGAGTTAAAGATTGGTAAAGTAAACCGAATAAAAGCAGAAAGAAGTGATATCTATATGTTTAAACCATTCCAATTCGAATTGGCAAGCGAGGCAAGTACTAATCCTTACAGAGTTAATCATAAAGTATTGTATGATTCGCTTGTGTTTTCTGATAGTTTGAAAAAAGTTCCTGTAGATATAACTATGAATTACCTACCGGATTTAAATGTTTTTATAGTTTCTAAAATGAATGAAGGAAAGAAAGGTGTGCGGGCATTATTAATTAACAAGTATAAAAACCTGGTTACAAAACTTGGTGAAAATATGTGTGCATTGTACTTTGAAGAATCTCATGGCCGAACAATTAAAGAGTTGTATGAAAAAGGAAACAAAACCGATTATTGCTTTGATTGTAACAATGCTTTTTATTCGGTTGATGAGATAGAGAAGAAAGTGCAGGATGGAGCTCCCACGGATTTCAATTTCATGAATGAACTTCGAATCTTATTAAGTAAGGATTTTAACCTTGAACGAAGAAATATTAACCTCCACTTTTTGCTCGGAAATGATGATTCTTTCACCGGGCTTTTTGAAAAATTGCAAATGCTTTCGGAAGCCAATACTATCCAAACAGCAGTTTGGACTGACCCTGATGATGACTTGAAAACCAAAAATGAACTCAATCTTTTAAAACAAGAATTCTCTAATTATACTGTTGATATAAGCCAGTTCAAAAAAATCGAATTCTATTTCTATTCTGATATGTTTGAATTTGACGATCAAATCATAAGTAATATCCAACATGGATTAATGGTAGATTATTTTAAATACCTATCTCAGAGTGTAGGAAACACGAAAACCTATAGCAGGTCTAAGGCAAATACATCAAAAGCTTTGTATAATTATTTGAAAAATGAAGACTTTTCTAAAAAATCGATTCGATTAAGAAACTTTGAGTTTAATGCTTTATAAAAAAGGAATAGAAATGAAGAAAATTATTGTATTAATAATAGTTTATATTGCTGTTGCAAATTTGTATGCACAACAAGTGAAATTTATGCCGGAAAAATACCTCCGGCCAGTTGACGGCATTGAAAAACCGTCTGCATCTGATATACTCACTGATAAACCCTGGTTTGTATATTCTGACAGGGTTCAAAACCCAATTTACAGTTATGAAAATGGAGGTTCCGTTGCAGAGTATGCGAATTTTCAGGATGAATTTGCAGTTTTGGATATCCCCTATTCAGGTAATAGGTTGCCTCTTGCACATAAATCCCACATTAAAGGAAATGAGTTAATGGCAGGCGAATCAATTTTAGGCTGGATAGATGTTGATAAATTGCTGTTATGGAATAATTCTCTTGCTGATCGGGAATATCAGGTAGAAAAGAAGGCAATGATCCTGTTTTCTTTTGATAAAGATAATCAGGTTAGGAACAAAAAAGATTTCAGGACAGATGTGGAAATTTTTGATGGCCCGGGATCTTCCGGTAGCTCAAGGATTAAATACCATCAGGGCATGTTTAGGTTTTTCTCTGTTTATAAAGAAGAAGGTGACTTTGTTTTGCTTGCAGATAATACCCGCATAAATACTAACGACCCGGACGGACAGCTTGAGGGATGGGTTAGTAATGAAAAATTATCAATGTGGAGTACACGTGTGGCATGGGAAAAAAACTGGCACGAGCCAGCGGTTGAAGAGCGGAAAATGAACAAGCCTGTAAATGACCTTGTTCAGGGGATTATGATTTTGGAAGACAAATCGGATGCGATAGATCTTGCAAGAATCAATCGAAAAGAATCTGTTTATATTCCCGAAGGAGAAATTACATGGGCTGAAGCAAAATTTGAGAATTTTAGAAGAATTGGCCCTATGGGAAGGTTTCCACTACTTGAAGTGTCGCAAATAAAAACAACAGACCAAATGGTTGGAAGACCTATAAAAGTGGGTGTTATAGGAGACTTGGAGAATTATAAAGGTGATAAAATAGACTATGAGTCAATAATTAAGGCATCAGAAGATTTGCGATCAGCCAGAAAAATAAACTTAATTTTCGTTGTGGATGCAACCGAAAGTATTCTCCCATATCGTAAATCAATTCAGGAAGGGATCAGAATTGCCATGACTGAAATAAATCAAATGTTCCAAAAAGCTGCTGAAAAGGATAGGAATAATTTTAGTTTTGGCTGTGTATTGTATCGTGACTATGCTATGCAAGACTCACTAGACCGTTTTGAAGGTGTGCTATCATCAAATATTAAACCACTATTTGACTGGCTGGATGAAAATATGACAAAACAAAAAAACAAGCACCGGCAGGGAGTTGCGAAAGATGATATGGAAGAGGCAATGTATATGGGCATGGCTTACGCGATGGATCATTATACTCCTAATCCAAATGAGTCAAACTACATGATACTCATTGGTGATTGTGGTGATCACCAGGATAGTATAAAAAGACCCACGGTGTTTACAAACATCAATGAAGTTTTGGAATCGCTCGATTTTTACCAAACAAACCTGCTTGCTTTCCAGGCCAACAATAGTAACCATCCCGCCTATGATTTATTCCAAACTCAGGTTAAGGAAATTCTTGAAAAACATGGCGACACAGTATTACGAGAAATAACCAAGAGCCATTTCCAACTGCCTGAAAGCTCATTGTATAAAGGGCTGTTTTTAACAACAGATAAAGGTTCATCCATGAAAGTTGAGACCATGGAAAAAGAAATTACGCAAACCATAAAACAAATTAATGATGACGTAAATGCAAAGGTTAGGGAAATTACTAAATTTCTAATTGGAGAATCGGTAGATGAAAATGATACTGACCCTTGGGTTGTGGCCTCAATCATAAATTATGCCTCAAAATATTTAAAAGATGCGGATAATGAAGATATGGATAATGATGACATCAGAGAATTATTAAAAGGTATGAATCAGGAGTATAAAGAGGGATATACCGTAATAAAGTCTGATGGGTATCAGTTCCCCTATTTTGAAACAGTTGTACTCTTTGAATCAAAAGAGATAGATGAGATAATTAATGCCTTCAAAGATTTTGTCTCAGTTAAAACATTCCCGACATCGCTTAAACGACAGCAGCTTGTAAAAACACTCAAAGATTGGTTTCCCAAATATTTTAGCGGAATGGATGACGATGCAATAAACAACATGGAAGTAGGCAAATTATTAAAAGCCATTACTGGTTTGGAGTTTGATGAAATCTACAATGATATTACTATTGCAAAAGTTGCGGATAAAAAACAATTGGAAGATAAAAAGATCGATGCTTTTGTTAACGATATAGAAATAAAACTCTCCGGGCTTCAAAAAGTATATGATATGCGAAAAACGTATGAAGCCCGCGTTCTAAATGCAAAAAGTGATGATCTGTTTTTGTATATTCCAGGGTCAGTATTTAAAAGTAATTAAAATATAGATTTATGCAAATCAATAAATATAAAATCTTCAGTAAGTGAAACTTAAAAAAGATGAGCGATGAAAAGGAAAAAATTATTTCAAGTGGCTAATGGTTCAAAATTTTGCTACCCGGGAAGAGGAGCCGTTTTAAATGTTTGTGAATTTGGTATATATGCAGGTGACGTTGTAGTAATCCTTGGGAACTCAGGGGCGGGAAAAAGTACATTTATCGAAACATTGGGATTAATGTCAAATACCCTCCAATATACTATTGACGATGAAAGTGAGTTTAAGGAATATGAAAACTGGAATCTTAAAGAATCAGATAATGTCCCGGATTTATCAAAAAAGAAAAAAGGGGCAAAAATAAAAACCGGGGAAATCATCTTTGATCCTGAACATCAAAACATAAAGTTTCCTGATATATGGAATGGAAAAAGTATTAATGTATCAAATGTAAGAAGGGAAAATTTCAATTTTATATTCCAGGATAATAATTTGATGCATAACCTGAGCAATGCTGATAATATTATCCTTGCAGATTTAATAGATAAAAGTAAGGACTATGAATCTTCATATAATGAAACCATTAGCACCTTTAAAAAACTCAATATCGATCAATATCAGGGTGACCCACCAAACAGTATATCAGGAGGTGAGCGCCAGCGTGTTGCTTTCGCAAGGGGTGTACAGCCTAAGCATACCGTACTTTTCGGGGATGAACCAACCGGCAACCTTGATGAAGCTGCATCTGATTTGTTAATGAAGTTAGTAAGAAAAGATATCGACAACTCCAGGAAAGAAACTGAGCCTGACAAGGCAGTTGTTATTGTCTCACATAATATCCCACTATCTCTAAAGTTTGCTGATAAGATCATAATTTTGACTAAGTCGTCCGGGAATAACCATTATGAAATTCTTCCGGATAATATATATCAGAAAACTCAAATAAATGAGCAGGATTTTTGGAGTGTATGCGAAACATGTGAATCACAAATACAGGGCAACCAAAATGATGAAAATAAAGAACCTGACGTATTATTTACTAAACAAAAATTTACAGAAAGAATAATCAATATACTTGAAAACAACGTTAAGCAAACTTCAGGTAAAAAAGGTCCTGATGAAAGTAATGGCCGTAACATTTTAATTGGTGCAATAAGTGCCATTGCTGTAAAATTTTTATCGTTTGCCTATGGTCTTTCAAATTTAATTAAAAGAAATAACAAAAAAAATAGTAAGTACAGAATTAGTAAACAGTTCGCAGAATTATTGTTTAAAAAAGAAACACAGGTTCTTGCGGGAATAAAGAACACGAACATTTGGGTTTTTTCGGCCCTTATTTTCGTAACTTTTATGGTACTGGGATTTGCCAACGGGCAAATGAATGAGCTCAAAGAAAAATTAATTTCAGATCCTTTTACAAAAACAATAAACGTTCAGTACAAAACAGGTGAAATTCAGAAAAAAACCCGTGAATATTTATTAGAATTATCCTCGAATGCCGACAGCATGGCTTATTACGGTATTTCTGACATTACAGAATACCATACAGAATACCTCACTTTTTTTGATGGTATTTACCACGATAGGCACGACTTTAAACGAGGAAGAACAATGCACCATGACAATCCATTATTGGATAAAATCATGGATCCAAATGTAAATGGCGCAGAAGGAATAAAATTTTCAGGTGAAAATGATATGGGTCTCATTGTTACCAAAGACTTATTAAAAGAATTACATTACCAACCGAATACCCCAGTTATATTCCTAAAAGAGTTCGTTGCTTCCGAAAATAAATCATACAAAGTACCGATACCTGTTGTTGCAGTAGTAAATTATCTTCCCGGAAAAGAAAAGAACTACTTTTTGTTTACCCCTAACTTCCGAAAATTTTATTTTGATAATAACATAGATTTTCCAATAGAAAAACATAACAATCTAAAAATAGCCCTTCATTTAGGCGGAAATGATAACAAAAAGATTATTGGGAAAGTTCAACAGGCCTTAATTAAGGAAAGTAATCAAAAAAAATACAAAAAGTTATTTCAAATACGCAAGGTAACGGTTGAATTGGATAGTTCAAAAATTTCAGAAACAGGTTTTGTGGAATTCTTATTAAAACCGAGGCCTCCGAGCGATAATTTAAGTAAACAGACAGCATTTATTGATACATTATTAAATTCTCGGCCAATTAATGAAATTGCGAAAGAAAATAATCTTAAAATAGGTCTTGACATTTTCCAAACCTTTTTTAGCGAAATACCAAATACAGAGTTCGATAACTCCGTAAAAAAAATTGGCGATCCATATTTGGATGAAGAAGCTGCTTACGTTTCGTTTTTATTTGTAGAGACTGACATGATTAGAGCGTTTGCCAAGAGATTTAATAGTGTCACACGGAAGTTTGAAGACAAAGGTGAAGGTTTGGCATTGGACATCTCAAAGGTTGAGAGTATGCATGTGTTTAATAAAGTGAGTAGTTTAACCACTATGATATTAATCTTCCTCATTTCATTTAGTATTGCTACCATCATGATCTTTGTTTATAATCTATTGAACATGCATTTGTATAAAATCAGGAAAAATATTGGAACACTTATGGCTTTTGGTGTTGATGTAACAATTATTTATCGCATTATGCTTTATGCATTTACAACTTTCTGTTTCATAGTTCCATTCGCGCTTGCAATTATTGTGGGTTATGCTATCCTTAATCCTTTCACGAGATTTTCGTTATTTGTGCCCTTTGATCGATTGATTTGGACTATTGGCACAATACTGGCAATTTTTCTGGGAACCTTAATTGTAAACTGGTTTGCATACTTGAATTATTTCCGCAAAACGCCAAGTGCACTCATCTACGGAAGAATCGGCAATAACTTTATTCAAGAAATTAAAAATAAACTAGCTAAGATATTTGGGATTAACTAATAATATCTTAAGCCTTGTATGCTAATGAGGTTTTAATGATACAAACTTGAAATATTTATGATAATTTTTTACACAAACTGGTATGAATGTCCGAAGGATTCCATTAGAGAAACAAAATACAAATTCTTTCGTGCATCTCCCGAAAAATCGGGACAGGTTGTTGCCATTTTTTATAAAGATGAAAATGATGTTCAAATGAGGTTGGTGCTGTAAATATCAAAAACGAAAATTAACAATAAATCGAAGAATAAATGAAACTACAAATGAGAGAATTTACAATTGTTATAGCGTTATTGCTCTTTTCAAGTTTTAATGCATTCACACAAGAAAAAATAGAAGAAGGTAAGTTTGGGAAATCATGGGGGAATGTTTCATTATATGCAGAGCTCGATGGAAAAAATACCATCAGCAAATTGTATCAACAGCATTTGAATGAACGGGCTATCACTGAACATTTCCCTAACGTTAACGGTAATCCTGCAGATTCTACCTGGATCATCTATTTTAATGCTGCTACCTTAAATGAACTTTCACTGGGGCAGGGAGATGAAATTGCCATTTTTTATGTTGAGCAGCAGGATACAATTTTTGTAGGTGCAAGGGCACTAACAGCCCAACCCTCCCCTCTTAATTTCCAACAATATGTTATCGCATTTAATGGGCTTACGAATGGAGAACAAGGATACATCCCCGGAAATGAATTCAAGCTTGTGTGCTGGGATTCGGCAGATGATGTTGAAAGCCAGGCCTTCGATATTGTTTTTTCAAACCCCTTTGGGGATGCCTACGTTCCTGTGGGCAACACCTTCCCGCCCGCTTACCAGCAATACAGTTTGGCAGCAGTTTCCTTTGATGTTGTTACCTGCCCCGAAGATTTTGAAGTTTGCTGTAATGAAGAGCCCTTTCTTCTCGACCAGGGAATGTTACCTGGTGGAACATATTCTGGAAACCATGTTTCAAACACGGGAGATGAATTTTATTTCACTCCGGAATGTGATTCCACGGGCGATTTTATAATCACCTACACGAAAGTATTTAATGAAAACCCATATTCTTGTAATTTTACCATCACGGTTTTTCCCGCTCCGATCATTGTTAATCCACCAAATGACACGGTGGTTTGTCAGTTCAGTAATTATATCATCTTCCCTGATGAAGATGGTATTTATACAGATGAGGATGGTTTTCCTGTTGCAGGTTTTGACCCGCTTATTGAGGGAATTTTTACTTTCACTCTGACGGTAACAAACGAATACGGATGCTCGGATGAAAATGCATTCATTATCAATGTGTCTCCTGCTGCTTATGTTGACATTTTATTAGATGAAACTTTGCTCTGTACTGATCAGGTAATGGACTTTACTTATTTGGTGGAAGCTTTATATAATATTGATATTCAATGGACTGTTATTAGCGGAACAGGCTCTTTTGATGATGATAAAATTCTTCAACCTGTGTATTCCCCCAGCCAAAATGATTTTCTAATTGGATACGCAATCTTACAAATTTTAGTTTCTCCGGAACTTCCATGCACAGAACCTGGTGTTGATCAAATCACAATTTTTTTTCAAAACACACCTGAAATTGATGCAGGTTACGATTTAACTGTTTGCGATGGTTTTGAAAATGGTGTTTATTTGGGGGAAGCAAAGGCAAAATATTTTGATTCAATCTCTTGGACTACAAGTGGTTTTGGGACTTTTGATGATAATACAATTGAAAAACCCACTTATTATCCTGGTTTATCTGACTTTGGTCAAACCATACAACTTTGCATGGCTGGTAATCCTGTAACACCCTGCGAAGGAGTTGTTTCTGATTGTTTAAATTTATCTTTAGGCATTTTCCCAGACCCGATTTGCCCGGATATTATTCCGGTTTGCGAAGGCACAAGTTACATCATGTTTCCCGAAGTTGAAGGTGGGGTTTATAGAAATGATCTTGATGAGCCCGTTGATGGTTTTAACCCAGTAATGGCCGGAACATTCGCCTTTACGTTGACAGTAAGTAATGAATTTGGCTGTACTGCTTCGTGTGGTTTTACCATCACAGTAATCCCATTGCCCGTGCCTACCTGTCCGGCAGACATGGTGGTTTGTTGCGATGACCCGGAATTTGTGCTTACAGGAGCAAGCCCTGCTGGTGGAACCTATTATTTAGAAGGCACACTGGTAACAAGCTTCACCCCTGATTGTGCAAACACCGGGGACTTTGCATTTACTTATTCCTTCACCGACCCGGGAACAGGCTGTGAAAATTCCTGTGAATTTACCATCACAGTAATCCCATTGCCCGTGGTTACCTGTCCTGCAGATATGGTGGTTTGTTGCGATGCAGATGAAATTATACTTACAGGAGCAAGTCCCGAAGGCGGAATCTATTATTTAGCTGGTGTTCCGGTAACAAGCTTCACCCCTGATTGTGCAAACACCGGGGACTTTATAATTACTTATCTCTACACCGACCCGGGTACAAGTTGTGAAAACTCATGCGAATTTATCATTACTGTAAATCCATTGCCCGTGGTTAGCTGTCCGGCGGATATGGTGGTTTGCTGCGATGCAGATGAAATTATACTTACAGGAGCAAACCCGGAAGGTGGAACCTATTATTTGGGAGGTACACAGGTAACAAGCTTCACACCTGATTGTGCAAACACCGGGGACTTTATAATTACTTATTCCTATACCGACCCGGGTACAGGCTGTGAAAATTCCTGCGAATTTACAATCACGGTAAATCCATTGCCCGAGGTTAGCTGTCCGGCAGATATGGTGGTTTGCTGCGATGCTCCGGCATTTGAACTTACGGGAGCAAGTCCTGCTGGTGGAACCTATTATTTAGCCGGTATTCCGGTAACAAGCTTTACACCTGATTGTGCAAACACCGGTGATTTTATAATTACTTATTCCTACATAGATCCGGGCACAGGCTGTGAAAATTCCTGCGAATTTACAATCACGGTAAATCCATTGCCCGTGGTTAGCTGCCCGGCGGATATGGTGGTTTGTTGCGATGCAGAAGAAATTACACTTTCGGGAGCAAGTCCCGAAGGCGGAATCTATTATTTAGCTGGTGTTCCGGTAACAAGCTTCACCCCTGATTGTGCAAACACC
>Ga0208900_1000938_pt1 | contig 16774 bp, 13 predicted proteins | sample AntAceMetag02UKK_FD_184763 | JGI IMG/M metagenome (GOLD analysis project Ga0208900, IMG submission 184763) | Saline lake microbial communities from Ace Lake, Antarctica - Antarctic Ace Lake Metagenome 02UKK (SPAdes) (version 2) | ecosystem: Environmental > Aquatic > Non-marine Saline and... | reverse complement strand
AGTAGACGGGACACCCTTCCCAAGGAGACGGTGCCAGCGCAGTCACTTTTTGTCATGGGGGATAACCGGGACAATAGCCATGACAGCCGGTTCTGGGGTTTTGTGGATCTTAAGGCAGTAAAGGGCAAGGCCTTTATTATTTACTGGTCCTGGAACAGTGAAGAATTCGGTGTTCGCTGGAATCGTCTGGGGCATTTTTTGAAATAAAAATTGTTTTAAATTATTATAATCCAACGGATCGTCACATAGGAACAATCATACCATGCGATTTGAACACAAAGATCTTCTGGACATCAACTCCCTTTCCCCCCAGGACATCACCATGATTCTGGACACGGCTGAGGGCATGAAGGAGATTAACAAACGGCCAGTTAAAAAGGTGCCCACCCTGCGGGGTAAAACCATTGTTCTTTTTTTCCAGGAACCCAGTACCCGCACCAAGCTCTCCTTTGACATTGCGGCCAAGCGTCTGAGTGCCGATGTTATTTCCATATCCACTGGCTCCAGCAGCATTGTAAAGGGAGAAACCCTTATTGACACGGTGAAAAATCTGGAGGCGATGAGCCCGGATATCATCGTCATGCGTCACTCCTCCTCCGGGGCTGCCCAGCTCATTGCCAGAAAATTATCCTCTTCCGTGGTCAATGCCGGTGACGGTCTCCATGCCCATCCCACCCAGTCATTGCTGGATATGATGACCGTGCGGGAGAAAAAGGGGAGAATCGAAGGGCTTAAAATTGCCATCATCGGGGACATTGCCCACAGTCGGGTGGCCCGGTCCAATATCAACGGGTTTACCAAGATGGGGGCCACCGTGAATGTCACTGCCCCGGGTACCATGATTCCCAAGGGCATTGAAACACTGGGGTGCCATGTGGCCCCGGATATTGAATCCTGTGTGGAAGGGGCGGATGTGGTGATGATGCTGCGCATTCAGAAAGAACGGCAGGAGAGAATTCTATTTCCATCGGAAAGGGAATATGCCTCTCGCTTCGGCCTGACCCGGGAGCGCCTGGCCCTGGCCCGCATGGATGCCATTGTCATGCATCCGGGTCCCATGAACCGAGGTGTGGAAATTGCCAATGGGGTGGCCGATGGTAAAAGATCTGTGATCCTGGAGCAGGTAACCAATGGAGTGGCCCTTCGCATGGCTGTATTTTATCTGGTGACAGGAGGAAAAAAATATGCTGACAAGGATTAAAGGCGCAAAAATTGTGGATCCCGGCAACATGGACGGTGTGTATAAAGATATCATCATCCGGGATGGCCTTATTGACGCATTAATTGAGCCAGAGGAAGCGTTTGACGCGGGAGAGGTCGTAGAAATTAAAGAAATTGACGCCTCGGGCATGGTTGCTGTGCCCGGCCTTATTGATATCCATGTGCATTTAAGAGAACCGGGCCACGAATACAAAGAAACCATTGAAACCGGTGCCAAGGCGGCTGTTCGAGGCGGGTTTACCACCATCTGTCCCATGCCCAACACCTCCCCTGTGAATGATAACAGCCAGGTTACCGCCTATATTGTGAACCGGGCCAAGGAACTGGGGTTATGCCGTATCCTGCCCGTGGGGGCCATCACCCATGGGCTTGAGGGGAATACCCTTGCCGAGTATGGAGATATGCAGCAAAAGGGCATGGTGGCCATTTCCGATGATGGCCGACCCGTGGCAGATGCAAGGGTGATGCGCCGGGCCATGGAGTACGCCAATGGACTTAATTTGCCCGTGATTTCCCATGCCGAAGATTTGTCCCTGGCCCGGGATGGTGCCATGAACGAAGGCATCACCGCCACAGTTTTGGGTATTAAAGGCATTCCCAATGCCGCAGAAAGTGTTATGGTCATGCGGGATATTGCCCTTGCCGAGCTTACCTGTGCCCGGATTCACATTGCCCATGTGAGCTGTGAAGAGTCTGTGGATGCCATCCGCCATGGCAAGGCCCGGGGGGTGAAGGTGACGGCGGAAACCGCTCCCCATTATTTTACCCTCACCGATGAGGCCGTGGCCCAGTACGACACCCATGCCAAGATGAATCCGCCCCTTCGCACGGAAAAAGACCGCCAGGCCATTATTGAGGGGTTGGTGGACGGTACCCTGGATATCATTGCCACGGACCATGCCCCCCATTCTCCCCTGGAAAAAGAGGTGGAGTTTGACCGGGCCGCCTTTGGTATTGTGGGGCTTGAGACATCCCTTGCTTTATCCCTTGGACTGGTGCAGGAGGGGAAGCTTTCCCTTTCCCAGTTAATCGAAAAAATGTCCAAAAATCCGGCCGCTATCCTGGGCATTGATAATGATCTTAAATCGGGTAATCCGGCGGACATAACCCTTATTGATCCGGAAGCCTATCACACCATTGACCCGGATACCTTTTTTTCCAAAGGGGTGAATACGCCTTTTGTGGGATTTAATGTCAAGGGGGAGGCCTGGATGACACTGGTTCAGGGCAGGGTGGTTTTTGAAAAAGATGTTTAATGAAAAAGCTGGTGGGGGAGGGTAGCACTGTAATTACTGTTTAACAAGCAAGGCAACCCGAGGGGTGATGATCATGAAATTTCCATACGGCATGGCCGATTTTAAATCAATTAGAACTGAAGGATATTTTTATTGCGATAGAACAGACAAAATCCCCTTGCTCGAAAAATCAAAATCGCAACTTTTTATCCGTCCCCGGCGCTTTGGCAAAAGCCTGGTTCTCTCAATGTTAGAAAATTATTATGATGTTGCAAAAACCGATGAATTTGACCCACTTTTTGGAAATCTTGCAATCGGCAAAAATCCCACCAAAGCGCGGAACTCCTATTTTATTCTGAAATGGGATTTTTCATGCGTGGACACCACCGGCAGTTTGGAAGATCTTAAACGGTCATTGTATAATCATTTAAATGTACCAAATGCCAGAAATAAAAAAAGCATTTGCGGAAGGTAAACAACAGGTAATTGACTACGGCAAAAAACTTGATGACAAATACGGCAATCTACGCCTTGAAAAATTTGTCGTCACCGCCCTTGGGTTTGAAAGAGTTTGTTTTAAAAAAATCAATCCACCCCAACTTACACTCTGAAAAGCTTCATGAGACCACGGGCATATCGATCAATAAACGAGTAATGTCACGCGTTGCATAAAAAATGATAATTTGATTTATTGATATAAAGGCTGGCTTCAGACAAGGCATTTCCTTGGCAGTTAGAGCAAAGAAAACGAGCGTAGCACTGTTGCCACTTTTTCATCTGTCCGGGCAAGTTCGCGCATGGCATTAATAAGGCGATTCAGTTTTGAACCTTCAGGGCTGGACAAATCAAGGTCATGTATGACATCCCTTTCAAGGCGATCAACTCTTTCAATTATTGGTTTTATCATGGTGCGGCGATCCCAGGCAATATAACCAAACAAGGCTGCGATCAAAACCACTAAAGCTGAAAATAGAGATAACATGGTATAGTTGAGTTCGCTCATTCGTTTGCTTAAATCATCAAGTCTTTTACTCAGGGCTTCATAACCTGTTTTCATTTCTGAGCGCAGGGAATCTTGACTTGTTTTCATTTCTGAGCGCAGGGAATCCTGACTTGTTTTCATTTCTGACCGAAGGGCTTCCTGTCCAGTTTTCATTTCTGACCGAAGGGCTTCCTGTCCAGATTTCATTTCTGACCGAAGGGCTTCCTGTCCAGATTTCATTTCTGAACGAAGATCTGTAAGTCTTTTGTTCAGTGAATTTTGGCCTGCTTCCAAAATAACAAGTTTTTCTATGACCTCACGATCCGATATCCGTGGAGCTACATCAATGGCCAATACTGATGCAGGAGGCAGGTAAGATTGAAACAAAAGCAAAAAGGATATATATAATATTTTATTTTTTATAATCATAATATAAAGATTAAATCATCAATCTTAAAAAATCAATTAAAAATTTAGTTTTGAGAAAATAATAGGGGACAGACCACGATTAATAAGAAGTTTATGCGATTAATGGATGCCGTTATATTTAGACGAATTGCTTGATTTACTGTGATCGTTCGATTACAATTACGTAATGTATATCATTAAACGAATGCCTGAATTTGATCAATGGATTAGCCATTTGCGAGATCGGCCAACGCGATTCCGCTTGCTGCGCAGACTCGAAAAAGTCCAAGACCCGGGGGAGCTATCAGCGGCATTGGGGCATATTGCCAGGGCAAGGGGGATGGCAGAAATTGCACGACTCAGTGGTATCAGGCGTGAATCCCTGTACAAGGCTCTGCGACCGAATAGTCATCCCCGATTCGACACCATACAGCGAGTGTGTAAAGCTCTTGGGGTCAAATTGACTGCGGTAGTATCAGTGTAAACAACACCCATCTAAAGAAAAAAAATTTTACGCCAATATAATGACTTGGACGACCTGTTTGGCAAGTGGAATGATAATGATGGTGCGTTTAAGGACATGACAGATTCCATAACCAGCCAGCGTCAAATGGATTCGGAAAAGGTTTAACCATTCCCCTGCCAGGTAACCCGCAGCACCTCTTCAAATGTGGTCTCGCCATTAAGCATTTTCAACACCGCATCTTCCCGCAGGGTTTTCAAGCCTTCATGGCTGGCCCGTTTCCTTAGACTGGAGACGTTGACATCCCCTGCTGTCATTTTTTTCAAGGATTCGGTGTAGGGTAACACTTCAAAAATGGCGCTTCTGCCTCTATACCCCGTGTTTCTGCATTTGATGCACCCTTTGCCCCTGTGGAGAATAATTTTTTTTCCCTTTAACTCGTCTGTCTGTCTGGCTTCTGGGTGTTGCATTGGTGTATTTACATCCATGGTACCAGGTTCTGCGGTGAGCAGTCTTTTCTTAATGTCAGTGCTTTGAGCCCTTTTTGTCTGGGGCAATTCCTGGTCCTGGGTTACTGGAAGTTGTATGCCAATGTCAAAAAGCTCCCGTTCATCCATTTCAAAGGATTCCCGGCAATGGGGACAGATACGCCGCACCAGCCGTTGGGCAATGATACCCGCCAGGGAGGACTGCAGCAAAAAAGGGGGAATTCCCAGGTCCAGCAACCGGGTAATTGATGACACTGCATCGTTGGTGTGCAGGGTGGACAGCACCAAATGGCCTGTGAGGGCTGCCTGCACGGCACTCTGGGCTGTGTCCAGGTCCCGAATTTCCCCCACCATGATGATGTCCGGGTCCTGGCGCAGGATATTTTTCAAAATGGTGCTGAAGGTGACATCAATAGCCGGTTGCACCGCAATCTGGTTAAAATCCTCATGGACCATCTCAATGGGATCTTCAATGGTGGTGATGTTCACCGCCGGGGTGGAGAGCTGTTTCAGGGTGGAATAGAGTGTGGTGGATTTGCCACTTCCCGTGGGGCCGGTGACCAGGATAATGCCATGGGGCAGGGAGATGATGTTTTTGTATTTTTCCAGATCTTCCCCGGAAAACCCAAGCTTTGGCAGCTCCTGGAATAAGACCTCGGGGTCCATGAGCCGAAGCACGGCCTTTTCTCCAAAGGCCACGGGAATGGTGGACACTCGGACTTCCACTTCGATTTTATCTTTCCGGGTTTTGATGCGGCCATCCTGGGGTCTTCTTTTTTCCGCCATATTCAACCCGGAAAGGGTTTTAATGCGGCTAAGAATGGCATTGTGAACCCGTCCCGGAAGGGTGTACACCGTGTGGAGAACTCCGTCGATGCGCATGCGTACCAGACATTTTTCCCGTTTGGGTTCAATGTGGATGTCACTGGCCCGCTGCTCCAGGGCATAGGAAAAAAGGTGATCCACGGCATTGACAATGTGCTGATCCGTGGCAGGCAGTTCATTACTGGATTTTAGCTGGACTAACTGTTCCAGATTGCCAAGTTCCCCTCCACTCTTGTGCGAAAACTGTGTTTCTGCGGCAGTGATGGATCTACGAAACCCAAAGCACTCGGCAATGAGGTGCATGACATCGGTTTTGGCGCTGACCACCGGGCAGGCCTTTAACCCTGATACCCTTTCAATGTCGTCCATGGCCTCATGGTTAAAGGGGTCCGGGGTGGCCACCCGGATGGTTTTTCCTTCTATTTCCAGGGGCAAAACCAGATGGCGCAGGGCAAAGGAGTGGGGAATGGTCTGGGTCACCACATTGAGATCCAGGGTCAGGGGATCAATTTTTTTATAGGGGATGTTCCATCCGGCGGCCAGGGTTTCATACAGAAGATCTTCGTCCAGCTTCATGCCGGATCCATCTTGTTTTTTCAGCTTCAGGGCCAGGAGTACATCCATGAAATAGATGGGGGGAAGGATGGTGTTTTTTGAGTTTCCCTTGAGTTTTGCCTGTTGTTGTTTTTCCAGGGCCTTGCGGATGTTTGATTCGTTTTTCAATGCGGCGTTGATCTGTTTTTTGGACAGGATTTCGCTGTTGAATAGGATTCTGGCTATTTCTTGTGAGGGTTTCATTCTATCCGCATATTGAATTTGCTTAATGGATTTCAGTCAGGGACTCGATGGATTTAGGGGCCAAGCCCGGGTATTTTTTCTGTTAAGTGACGTCCATTGATTTTAATAAAGTGCCATAAACATGGCTGTAAAAAAAATGATGATGACAATTGTAAACATATTAAGAGTGAAGCCCGCTGTTTGTCATCCCTGTCTTCAATCTTATCTGTCAGTCTGTTAATGGATGCAATGATTTGATCAAAGCGTTAATGCCCCTCTCTTTTTCTATGTCTTGACATTTTATCCTATTCTCCAGTTTGTTTCAAGCTTTACCGGATTGCCATGCTTTCTGCTTTTCTTTTTTTTTGAAAAAATTTGCTTTTTGAAACGGAGATGGGTGTAGATTCTAACGGGATGTATTGATTTTTCAGCTTATTATCAATGCTTGTGAAAAGAAAAAATCTGGTTTATACTGATTCTTAATGTCTCGGATTATGGATTTTCAACAAAAAATGTCAATCTTTTTGACAAAAAACGACTGCTATTGAGAAAATTAAAAGAGGGTTGGTATTGAGGACCTTTTTCATAATATGGGGGTGGAGTATTTCTCCAGACTCCTTTCAGCGTTTTTTTTAAATTGCGCCATTGTTTTATGTCAACATATTAAGGATGCACCATTCTTGCATTTTCTCTCTTAGGCACTGGTACCCTTGAATATGTAGTAAGAAATAATAATGCGATTTATACATATTGGATGCTAAAAAGCGTTTTCACATTTAATGCTTTTTCTATTATCCCTAAACGGACGGCAGGAACTTCTTTAGTCGTAAAGTGAGTTCTGACGTAATTATGAATAACCCAATATACATTCAAAATGCGTTGAATATTATTTTTTTATTTAGCATATGTGTTTGTTTTTCTTCTAAATGGGGAGCATTTTTTACGCATTGCGCTATTGTTTGCTTCAACATGATTGGCGTGTGTTTTACTATCTGAAATGTCATTTGAAGTTTCCGGGTGAAGTGGGCATGTTGTCTGGTATTTTGATTTTTTGCGCCCTTTTTTATGTGCTTGAGAACCTTTGTTTTTAATCCTAACAACGACGCCTTTTTTAAAAGTTTTTCGGAGACGTCCAACTTTACCGGTTCTCAAAAGCTCATGGCAGATTTCAAATAGAACTTTTCCATATCGGCGTTCCCCATTGATGTATTAATGCGGGGCATGAAAGTTGCTTTTGTCTTTTGATAAAGGAATAATAATTATGAATAAAAAAAGCAGAAATAGTGCTTTTACTCTCATTGAAATGATGATTGTCATTGCGATAATCAGTATTGCTGTGTCAATTGCCATACCCAATATCATTGATTGGTTGCCGGAGCAAAGACTTAAATCTGCGACAAGAGATCTTATTTCAAGTATGCAGGAAGCAAAGCTTCAAGCCATTAAAGAAAATGGGACTGTTACTTTGGTATTTGACCCAAGCGGCACCCCTCCTAATTATTTTTTTGATACTAAAGCTTCCTATGATGCTTGGCAGGCGGGTGAGAAAAGGGTAGACTTGGCCGATTACAAGAGTGGTATTGATTTTGGTTCGGGTGGAGCTGCAAATGATTGGAATACTACTCCTAAATCTATAGATGACTATGTTACGTTTACCAGTGATAAAGTCGGTTTTACAAGCAGAGGCTTTGGAACTTCAGGCACAGTGTTTTTGCATAATAAAAATAATGATATCTGCTTTGCCATAACAGTTCTTACTACTGGTTCAATTAAATTAAGAAAATATAATGGTGCAACATGGACAGACTAAAACATATATCATTTTTTAAAAAACATCCCAAAGGATTTACATTGATTGAGATTATGGTTTCCCTTGTGATCTCTACTGTTGTAATTGGTGCTATTTATGAAACTTTTATCAACCAGAATAAAAGTTATGTAATTCAAGAAGGTCTTGTCGAAATGCAGCAGACCATGAGAGGGGTATTGATAATACTGGAGCGAGATATCATGATGGCTGGATATGACCCCTCTGATTCGTATAAGTATGGGATAGTAAGCTTTTCTGAGCCTATATCTGGACCATTTCCGCCTACTTCCGCTCCCTATGGATCAGTATTGCGATTTACGGCGGACACCAATAACGACGGTAGAGCTCCCGGCAGCGGAGAGACTATACAGTATGAGTTGTATGGCCCGGAAAGCTATGCCGGAACAACGGTATATAACCTTAGAAGGACTCGCAAGGGAAGTCCCGTTGTTGAAAATATTGAAGATTTTCGACTGGCGTATGCCTATGATTCCGATGGAGATGGGGTTGTGGAACATACTGCTAACAATATTATTTGGGGATATCCTGATTCATCAGTCTCTCCGCCGGTCTGGTTTAATTTGGACACAGATAATGATGGTGATATCGATCTGTCCGATACGGAGGGCGGTATCAGTACTGGAACTTTGGTCAATGTGAATACCATAAGATTTGTAAGGGTCTGGGTACTCGTGAGAGCTGATAAGCAGGACAGGGATTACACCAATACTACGAAATATGTTGTAGGCTCCCATCATTTCCCCGCTGCCAATGATCATTTCAGACGGGTCGTGCTGGAAGCTACGTTAGCATTAAAAAATATGGGGATTAGAATTGGAATATGAAGGGAAAAAATTGCTTCTCGGAATCCGGTTTTACGCTTATTGAAGTTCTTATCGCACTGTCTATTTTCTCAATTGGAATTCTGGCCGTAGGCGGAATGCAGATATCTGCAATAAAGGGCAACGCTTTTGCCTCCGATATTTCGGAGGCATTGGTTCTGGCGCAGCGCAAGGTGAACGACCTTAATATGCTGGCATCTACCTGGAGTAACTGGGGGGTGACAACACTTGCTCCTCCAGATGGTATTACAGTAACTGCTACTCAGATTGCCGCTGCTGTAATCCATCTTCATCTTGTTCCCAACGCATCTCCCCATAGTGAATCCGTAAAAAAATATACTGTGGAATGGACTATTACCGATCGTAAATCAGGCGCTATAGTCACTGCAAAACAGGTCAAAATCACTGTTCGATGGCAACAGGGCACAAAAAGTATCAGTTTGGACTCTTTTTTGTTGCATCCCTGGTCATGATGCGTGGAAATGACGATTTCCTTAAAAGTTCATAAAGAGAGGTTACCATGAAGCAACATAGTTTAAGGCAACATGTTTTTTGTTTGACCGCTAATAATGAAAACGGCTCCGCAATTCTCATCGCCATGTTGATGCTTGTGGTGTTGACCCTTATTGGTATTTCTGCAACCAATACAAGTACCACGGAATTAAAAATAGCGAGTAATGAAAAAATATATAAACAAAATTTTAACAGGGCGGAAGCCGCTATCCAGGAAGCGCTCAAGATTCTTAAGGATACGCCACTGAAACAACGGGGCTCATTGACGTGGGTGAAAGCTGTAATTGATCCCCATGAGGATGCTTTTGATATGGATGATGTCTCGACATGGGATGCTGATCCGACAAGCTCGACTCAAAATGCGTTAATGTGCAGCTATATTGGAAGCGGTTTAGATCGTCCTCTATTTACCGCAGGGATGGTTCCGGTTGGCAGTATAAGTATGAATCAATCCATATTGTATCAATATACGGTTTTGGGGCTTTCCACGTCGAATAATGGAAAAGTACTAATCAGGATAGGCTTCAGACAAAGACAGTAAAAGGAGGCAATTCACAATGCACCGTACAAATAGAACTTTCTTTTTTTTTCCGGTGAAAGGAAAAATATCGATGAAATATTTTTTTATAATTGTTGTTTTGGTCTTCACTTCCGTTTTTCTCTCCTTTTCGAGGCATGCTGTGGGGGCAACAGCGATTGGTATTGCCGATGTACCCCTGGAGAGCTTGTTGACACCTGCTCCACCGAACCTCATGTTCGGATTCGATGATTCAGGGAGTATGGACTGGGAAACATTAACCTCCAATGGAGTTTTTTATATTGGCAGCAGTGGTTATTATTATGTTTTTGATAATCCTGGTGATGATGTTTATAATTCCAATCATATAACGGGGAATAATCGTTTGTACTGGAAATCCCAGTTTGCCGAGCACAATGTGATGTATTATAATCCGAAAATAAAGTACACTCCATGGAATGGATTTCCTGATGCAAACGTGTACAAGCCCAGATCCCACCCATATTATGATGATTATCCTACGGTAAGACCTAAACCCTATATTATTAATAGACCGTCGGATAACTATTTGGATCTATCTGGCTCTTATACCAATGTTTCTAATAATTCTTTTATTGTGGATGATGGGAGTGCATCAAAATCAGGTTATTGGTACCCAAATTACACATCATCTGCGTACAATGGCAGTATACATTATACGTTCTATAATGGAAGTTTAACCTTTACTCCTAATATTCCCCAAGCTGGGAACTATCAGATTTCAGTTTTTTGGCCATGCTATACTGATCCGGATAGGAACGCCAAGATCATAATTAATGATAATAGTGGTAATCCAACTGACATTTATATAAATCAAAATATATATTCTGGAAATGGAATTTGCGACACCTACCACCCTCTTGGTTCTTATGATTTTGCCGCTGGAACGTCTGGTTCTGTATCAATCAAACATCATAGTGGTAGCACAAGATATACTATTGGTGATGTTGTGCAATTTACTGAATTGCAATTTGATATAAAAAATGCACACTATTACACCTGGAATGATACGGATGCTGATGATATCCTTGATTCAGGTGAAGATGTTTATCTTGTAAACCTTGACGGAGCGATAAAATACTATAAGTTTACGGATGATGGTGATGATAAGGTGGAACCGGGAGAGTTGTCACTGACAACGACGCCTCCTGCTGGGGTCGTGCCGCCGTTGGATTTGACCAGTTTGCTCACTCCGTATCAGCAGGAGCTTCAAAATTTTGCAAACTGGTACTCTTTTTACAGAAAAAGGCGTTCCACTGCTGTTGCTGCCATTACGAGAATGATCCCCAAGTTGAAGGGGACACAAGTAGGTATTAGAAGTATTAACGGGCATATCGTTCAACCTGTTCTCTCTGTAGATATAGCCGCCAACATCTCTACTCTACTTAATGATTTTTATTCATATCATCAAGCGAGTGGGTCCGGTAGTACTCCTTTGATAGATGGTTTGTATCAAATTGGCAGATATTACAACAGGGCTCAGACCCAAAGTGATTTGGGTACGTCTCCCCTGGATACGACATCAAAAGGGGAGTGCCAGCAAAATTTTACCATCATGTTCACGGATGGAGCCTATAACCTGACCCCCCCCAATGTTGGGAACGTCGACGGCTCTTATGCTGAACCGTATCGGGATACAGTCTCCAACAGTCTTGCTGATGTTGCCATGCTCTACTGGGAAACAGATCTTTCCGCCTTGGATGATAAGGTTCCCGACAATTTTTATGACGATGCAACCTGGCAGCATATGGTTACCTACACCGTTGCATTTGGTCTAGAAGGCAATCTTACCGTAAGTGACTATGACCTGTACAACATTGATCCGGCCCAACGGAATTATCCCACCTGGTCTACCTCTATAAATACGGACAAAGAAAGGGTTGATGATTTGTGGCATGCGGCTATCAATGGACGGGGTAAGTATCTAAGTGCAAAAAATCCCCAGGCATTGATTGATGCGTTTGACGAGGTGGTCAATGACGTGGTTTCCAGGATTGGATCCGGAGCTTCGGTCTCAATCAACGGCGAGGAGCTTTATGCCGGATCCATTGTATATCAGTCCCGTTACACCACGGACGGCTGGATTGGTGACGTGATCGCCTATGACCTGGATCCCAACACCGGGGCACCAAACCTGGCCACGCCTAAATGGTCCGCCAGCGATAAACTGAATACGGCTCAGAGTACTGCCCAGAGTCTCAGCACCTGTTATCGTGATCCTGCTGATCCTGCAAACGACATAATTACCGATTGTTATTGGAATAAACGGATTATTGCCACATATAGTGGCACTCAGGGCGAACCATTTCGTTATGCTAATTTGTCCGCTTCCCAGCAAGCTCTCATCGACGCCAATCAAGTGGACTATCTCAGGGGAGATTCATCCAAGGAGGGAGGTACTTACAGATATCGGCTGCTTTCGACCAGTGGCATTGTACCAACGCCGCCCACCCTGCTTGGTGACATCGTGCATAGTGCTCCTCATTACCATGACGATGTTCTCTATGTGGGAGCCAATGACGGTATGCTTCATGCCTTTGACGCAATAAACGGCAGAGAGCTTTTTGCCTATGTACCCAATCTGCTATTTGCCAATTTGCCAAATTTGACACTTTCTACCTCTTTTGCGCACAAATTTTATGTGGATCTCACTGCTGTGGTAGTGGACATTGGTGCCGGTTTGACACCCAAAAATTTACTGGTCGGCGGATTGGGCAAGGGCGGAAAAGGTTATTACTGCCTGGATGTTACGGATTTGGATAATACGGATAGTGATCCGTTGTCCATAACCACAGAGGCCCAGCTTGCCAGCAAGGTGTTGTGGGAATGCCCTGCTGCCGCCGACAATGATATGGGTTACAGTTTTAGTAAGCCGGTATTGGTGTACTCCAATGCCCTGCCAACACCGACGCATACTTATGCGGGATGGGTTGTGATTTTTGGTAACGGATATAACAGCGTAAACGGAAGTGCGGTACTGTATGTAGTTGATGCAGTAACTGGTGATCTGTTGAAAAAAATCCGTACAAATCCGACGGGTACGGGAACAAGTTTCAAGAACGGACTATCCTCGCCCACTCCGGTGGATGCCAATATGGATTCTGTTGTCGACTACGTGTATGCCGGTGATCTTATGGGAAACATGTGGAAATTTGATCTGACTAATGCGGATTATAATCAATGGGATGTAGCTTACTATGACGGGATAACACCTAAGCCCCTGTTTCAGGCTGAGGATCTTCTGGGCACACCTCAGCCGATCACCACAAAGCCGGATGTGATGTATCATTGTACAAAACATGGGTATATGGTTATTTTTGGTACAGGAAAATATCTTGGAGCCGAGGATATTACAAGCACCATAATCCCTGCTCCTGTTCCCCAGGTACAGACTGTTTACGGCATCTGGGACTATGGGGATGATGCGGACAACAAAGAGTATCTCGGATCTTTTGACCGGGGGAGCTCTTCTGAGCTGTCTAATCAGGCCACTTCGGTCAAGTTGCTCAAACAGGCAGTTATTTTTAATAGTACTTACCGTGTATTGTCATCGGAGAGTGCGGACTGGAGTACGAATATTGATACCACCGTAGGTCAAAAGCCTGATCCTAAAGTACATGCAGGTTGGTATTTCGACCTTCCGGATAGTGGGGAACGGGTGAACAGTGACGTTATGATCCGGGGGGATAAATTGATAGTATCCTCAATCGTCCCCCAACTCAATTCTCCATGTTCCACAGGTGGTAGCTCTTGGCTCATGGAATTGGATACCTGCTCGGGTGCCAGGCTTTCAGAAACACCGTTTAAAGGCTCGACGATCCCTTCTACCATATCCATATCTGATCCATATAATACAAATTTACTAATTGACGTTCCCATCACCGGCATTCCCTTTCCCAGTATGATTTATCCGCCTGTGGTGATTAATATTCCGGGTAGTCCCGAAGAACTTAAATTCCTAAGCACATCTGCTGGAGGGCTTTCCACGGTGAGGGAGACAGCCCTGGGAGACGGCACATATTGGATAGAGGTAGAAGAGTAACCCTCTCTGAAAAAAAACTATGAAAGAGATTTTCAGGATGTTCATGCAGCCGTAGCAACAGTCGCTTAAGTACATGAGACGAGTATAAATCAATGGCATCTGACACTTTGAAGAAGGCCGGTTATATTTGTATTCCTACAGTTCAATAGTTGAGTGGATGAACGGGAGACGGTAATTTGAAGCTGGACGGATTAATATTGTATTATCTGTGGATATCTTTTATGGTATAGACATTATATCGATTTTTCACAACTTATTGATTTTACTGAGAAAGTGTTTTTTTAAAAGTTCAATAAAATCAAAAGTTTAGCCTAAATCAGTATAATGAATAATGAATAACGGAATGGGAGATAAAATGCATACGATTAATGGAGTCTTAAAACAGGTGTGGATAACCACGTTGTTCCTTGCTACTATTGTCTGGTCGTCAGGTATGGGAAATGCAGACGATATCATTGAAGTGCAACCCATAAGGCCAGTCCCCAATTTTATGCTTGAAGATCTTTCTGAGAAAGAACAGCTGGTAGGCTCTTACGGTCTTGTCTACAGGATTGGAAAGGACGCAGAAGGGCGGCAATTAATTGTAATTGACGACCAGTTGATGTATTATGCTCCAAATGTTGATTTTCATTATAGCTCAGGAGTTTTTGCGTCTCCCTTCCAGCTTAGTGTGGGGAGTCGAGTCGGTTACAGCATCAACACAAAAGATGAAGTCACTGATTTGTATATTCTTGATAATTAAACTTAGGAATGAGTCCGAAATAACTTTCCCAAACTCCCCTTCTCCAGTCATGGAGAGGGGGCTGGGGGAGTGAGGTAAATGGGCAAGTTCTTTAAAGACCGGTTCTTAGGCGATTTGCAAAAAAAGAATATTCCCCAAAAAACTGCATGAAGCTTTAGTGTATAGGCTTGGTTCTAACGTCGGCCAGTGAATATGCACCAAACAGTCAACAATTAAATATAATGTTAAATTTCAATTGTTTAATTGTTGCTATCTGATGTGCGCTGTCAAAAGTGGCCGAGCTTAGAACCAAGCCCCAAAAGATGATCAAGGCCCATATCAGGAACCGGATCGTGGTAAATTCACCGCAGAATGTGCTCAAAATTTCATGTGTTGATTTTTGGCAGTTTCATAAAATCTTCCTTATAACGGGGTGCAATCCCAAAATATGATTTTTGGGTTTAACCTATTGATTTAACTATTGGGCAAACATATGTTTTAACGACTCTGTTCTAATAAAAGCAATGGGTTATATTTTGAAGACATATTATGGGATTGCACCCCTTGTAACGTCTTGCACGCTTTTTAAAATAAGGAGATATCTATTTATGCGATTTGTAATTGTTTTGATACTATCTTTTATGATGTTGACGTTTTCTGTTTCAGCGGAGTATTATAGATATGTTGATGAGGACGGTGTGACTCGATATACAGATGATCTTTCTCAGATTCCTAAAAAAAATAGGGACCTACTTGAACGATTCAATGAATTGAAAGACACCAGTGTCACTCCCCTGAAAAGTATAATGTCCCAAATGGTCAAAAATGCTACATTCAAGGGGGATAAATCGGAAACCGATGAGCTGAAAAAGCGAAAAGTCGAACTTGACAAGAGTTTTCAGTCACTTAGAGAGGAAAAAGAAAATTTTATAGCACAGCAAAAGGAACTTACGGGAAAGAAAGATAGTGTTGAAGAATTGAATAATAAAGCTGTTGATTTAAATAAAAGAATTGCTGAATATGAAAAAGAAAAAAAGAAATACATTCAAAGCGTCAAAGCGTACAATAAACAATTTGAAAATCGAGATTGAGTTCCAAATCAGGTCACTGATAAATTTAGGTCTGTAAATATTTCAGGGATGAGGATGTTTTTCACAAAATTCAAGACTGTAAATCCTTATGATTAGCGAGCTGATATCCTCTTCTCTGAAAAGAAAATTACGTTATCCCTGGATTATTTACAGATCCAAATTATTGCTGACTCACCTTGTATTCCGGTGGATTTTTTCCGGATTTTTTAAATTTTTTAATGTGCCCCCCGGGCATGGAGGTAATATGAAAAAAAAGATCACCTTGAGACATGATGTGCTATTTGGGATTGTTTCTGCAATGGCGTTGATTCTGATGGTCGGTTGCACAACAAACGGCCTGGGTCAGCACCAACAAGACTCCCCCGAAGTTTCGGTGGAAAAAAAAGAACCCGTGGCAGTCTACTATGATTTCAAAGACGTACTGGTACCCGAAGAACTGAAAATTGATGAGGATGCCACGGTGATCATCAGCACACCCGGACTCACATCAGGTGTTCTGGCCCTGCGGGGGCGGGTGGAAAAAAAGTCCCTGTTTAATTTTTTTCACATTAACATGCTCAAGGATAACTGGAACATTGTCAGCCAGATCAAATCCCCCAAAATTACTATGCTGGTGTTCCGGAAGGTCAACCGCTGGGCCGTGGTGAACATCCGGGAAAATGATATTTACACCTATGTGGAGATTGGTGTGGCCCCCACCCAGGATCAGGCCTTGCCCATGGATTCCGGTGAAACCACTATCATTAATTGAATTTGGACCTTAATTGTGCCTTCCCAGGCAATTGGATGCTCTTAATAAA
>Ga0208900_1000936_pt1 | contig 16797 bp, 3 predicted proteins | sample AntAceMetag02UKK_FD_184763 | JGI IMG/M metagenome (GOLD analysis project Ga0208900, IMG submission 184763) | Saline lake microbial communities from Ace Lake, Antarctica - Antarctic Ace Lake Metagenome 02UKK (SPAdes) (version 2) | ecosystem: Environmental > Aquatic > Non-marine Saline and Alkaline... | reverse complement strand
CCTGCATGTTTTTATAGTGGTATGTAATTTCTCCATTTTTGTGTAATACTACCTGAAAAGTGTACAAACTACTTCCATTCAATGGTGGAACATCCTGGTATTGTACAATGAATTGCTCATTTTGATTATCATTGTAATAATAAATATTTCCACCACTCGATGCATCCAAATCATCCCAAAATGGCGCAATTATATCATGGGGATCAGACCAGGATGGAATAGGAAAATTTAAATATTCGGTTCCGTTATCCCCAAATGTTAAATATCCATTCGAAGAAACTTTAATAAGGGATTTCCCTTCGCCATAAAAATAGAATATAAACGGAAGTGCCAGTTCTTTATAGGCATCATCTGCACTATTAGTTGTGGAAGCGGTCCAATCTCCGTTTGTAATGATCTCAGTTCCTGTTGTCGAAATATCAGTCCAGTTATAAGCCGGGCCACCAGGCTCATCACTGTCTGTCCATGTATATCCGTAATTATCAGAGCCACCTGAACCTTTGTTTCCTGTTTTAGCTTCCGGGATGGTAATCGAAAATTCCAGGTCAGCACAATTAACTGCATTTTCGATAGTCAAGTGTTGTATGGATGTTTTACCAGAAATGAGGTTTTCGGTCAACGATGAAGGTGTAACATTGATGTTTGCATTTTCAATACCTTGTCCGCTAAGGATAAGTGTTATTTCAGGGTCATCAGGATCGTTACTTAAAATGGTAAGTGTATCAATAATTATTTCGAGAACCGATGGGGAAAACACAATTTCAATATCCTGGTTTCCATTTGCCTGAATAGTGCAGCTACTGGTTAATACCTGGTAATCGGGGTTATTATTCGTGATGTTCGACACAAATAAAGTGTCATTTCCAACATTAAAAATAGATAGCATTTTCGTTAACGACGTACCAACAAGTACTTTATCGAAATCCAGTGTATCAACTTCCAGGTTAATGTCTGGTTTACTCGACACTTGCATTGATACCGGAACAAGAAGCTCAGGAGTATCTGGATCATTACTTGATATGATGATATCTGCCGTATATTCTCCGGCTGTTTTACCTGAAGCATCGAAGTGCACAGAAATTATATCCGTTTCTTCGGCGGTACATTCACCAAATTGGGGATCAACAGTCAACCATGGCTCCATAAGGATTGTAATTGTTCCATCAATGTCGTGTGGATCTCCACCCCATTCATCCCCGGAGAGGGTCCATTCCAGTACAATATCTCCAACGAAATCATTTTCCACTTCAATATTTACAGTAGCGCTTGCGCTTTCGCCATCAACGATGCTTCCATTTCCACCAGAGGGATCAACCCAAGTTATGAGTGCCCCATTCCCGGTATTGTTATTGGTTTCCAAAATACCATACGAGCCTCCAACAAAATCGCTTGAACTATTTACAATTACTCCATTAGGGAAATCGAGGCTTGCACCATCAAGCCAATCCCCGTCGGTGCTATTATTTGTAATGGTGAACTCTATATCAAAAACAGCTCCCGGTGTATAAATCGATATATCACTTTCGAAGGTCGATCCTGAAATATTGTCAACGTAGCCCACGTCTGGTTCAGTAAATTCAATTTCAATAGAATAATTCAGTGTTGAGCCTGCTTCACCGGAATTGGTTATCTCAAGGTTTTGGGTGGTCGTTGCCCCTGAATATGTGAATTCAGATAAGGATAGTGGGTCAACTTCAATATCCGGTTTGGGTAATACTTCACTGTTTAATATTACTATGGAGGAAAGCTCGTCAGGGTCATCACATATTATGCTAAGCGTGTCGGTTAGTATCCCTGTGGTTGTAGGTGTAAAAGTAATTGGGATGTAGCGATTTTCATTTACAGGAATGTTGAAAGCAGTTTCGCTTATCGAAAAATCATTGGTTTTTGTTGTGATATCAGTAAGGTGTAATAACCCAGGGCCATGATTGATTACATTCACCGAATCTGTTTTTGATTCCCCAATTATAACAGCCCCAAAATTAACTGTGTCCGGCTCAACTTCAATGTCCGGGATCAGGTTTCTGCCAATCATGAATTGTGCATATTCGTCCAGGTTGTTAAATTCGGCTGCATTACTTGTTGGAATCACTATTGATGCTCCTGTTACAAAAGCCCAGGAGGTATCGGCATTGCTGCCCCTGGAGTATAGCTCTATCTGTGCAGGATGACTTTCATCTTCCGGGGTAATATCCTCCTGAACCGAAAATTCCAGGTTTACATTCATGGTTCCACCTCCAAATTTGTTTATCACCCAATATTGTGCATCAAAAGGTTCTTCGGTTTCGGATGGATTAATATTCGGATTCCATTCTATCCTGGTAGCAACAAGAGTATCTGTTCCGTTTTTCTCGCTTACATTCATCTGCACCCCGGCTTCGTTAAAATATGCCATACCCATCGTGCTGATTATTTGTGTAGCACTTTGCCCTCCACCAATGGCTACGGTGGATTCCTGCCAGCAGTTGCCTGTGTCCATATTGGTCAATATACCGCTGTTGCCATTGATAATATCAGTTGCACATACACCTGTACCCTCGTTGAACTGCCAGTAGTTCATCAATCCCGGCTCATTTCCGCTTAATGTTAAGTGCATTTGTTCCCGGATTTCGCTTATGTTGCGCTCATAATCCCACACGCTGAATTCATCAATTTTACCCTCGTACCACGCCGCAGTTCCCTGGTACGAACCAAAGTTGCATGGGGATGAACTCCCGGCATCTTTAAGCAAAGCATCCGGCACCGAAATTTGTGCTTTCAGTTTGCCGTTGACGTGGAGTTTTAGCGTACCATTTCTTTCCCAGCTTGATGAAACGTAGGCCCATTCATTTATTGTAATATCGGATGTCGCAGCCCGGTACCAGCCATATCCATCCAGGTTTACCTTGAAAACTAGTTCATCGTTGCCCAGTGAAAGAAAAAATTCTCCATTATCCCGGTGGTAAAAAATTAAGGCATCATCGGCTGTTGTGGGGTAAATCCAAGCTTCGATAGAAAATTCTTCTGGGCAGCTTCCCCATAAAGGGTCGATGATTACATGGTCGTCATCCCCCTGGAATTCCAAAGTATAAGCAGGGAAAGGCCCAATTACATTTGTACCAAATGATTCATAAGCCCCGATATCGATCCTTCCATTCAGGATGCGTGTGCCGCCCGACAGATCATAAATTCCCAAATCATTGCTCGTGGTAGCCGGATCACCGGTATTGATGCACGGGGATGTTCCTTCTATGTCGAAAGGGTGGTCTCCTGATTGGATAAACTGGGGATTTACCTGGATACAGTTGAGGTAATCCCCCGAAAAATTTGCACCTGAGCCAGTACCTACAAAACCATTAAGCCCTCCCTGGATATTACAATAATAAAAATTTGGGTCATCATTGTTACCGTCAAGGAAAACCTGATAATTTCCCCAATTATTATTATATAATATTGTATTTTTGAATATGGGATCGGAGTTGTTTTGACAATATATGCCCTGGTAGTTATTTACAATTGTATTGTTCAATACCAGGGCATTGCTCGCATCAAAATAAATTGCACCAGATCCTCCATCATTGTTACTAATGAGATTATTTAATACCACAGGATCGCACTCAGATATAAAGATACCACAACCAAGATATCCCCCATGATTATTGCTAATCTCACAAAATTGTATTAAAATATTTGCCTCATCACAATATATTCCGCCACCCCAGTGATCTGCGTAATTATTGCTGAATGTTGAATTTGAAATGAGCATTTTGTCAAATGCGTTTATAGACAATGCTCCTCCCGGATCAATTAAACTTTTACCATACTCCAGCCGACAATACACAATTTTTGATGAGTCGTTGGCAGCAGGTGTATCATCAAAAACAATCCGGTTCCAACCGTTATCATGGTCGGTGGTAGTAAAAGTGATACTATCGCTTGCGGTTCCAACAGCAAGTAAGCTTCCCTGCACATCCAGTTTGTAATGGCCCTGGAAGCTAACAATAGTTCCCGGTTCGATGGTGAGGGTAGCACCATTGTCAACATATACATCTCCTTCAATAGCCACAACATCCGACCAGGTGGCATCCACGGTAATATGCCCGGCAAAAGGTAAAATATCCGAACAAATAATAAACTGGCTAAAAGAGGTAATTCCGTTAAATGTAGCCGTATTGGCTGCTGTATCCACACTTTCGGCTGTGGTGAGTAAAGTCCACTCACCCTCCGAATTGCTTTCGCGGGTATATAATTTTACGTGTGCCGGATTGTTTTCGGCAACTTGCGTTAGGTCTTCGCTGATGGAAAATGTGAGGTTTGCTTCGAAGCTTCCTGTCCCGTATTTTTTTACCGCCCAGTATTGCTGGTCGAACGTTGTATTAACTCCCGATGGAAGTACATTTGGAGCCAGATCAATCCGTGTTACAACAATATCATCGCTACCCGTTTTGGCTGTAAAGTCCATTTCAAGATCAGTATCGGTAAAAACTACATTCCCGGTAGTGCTCACAGTTTGCGAATCGCTTGCTCCCCCGCCAACAGGAATAGTGGATGCTATCCAGTCGTCATCGGTCATATTATTCAGGGTACCAATGTTTCCACCGATTGCATCCACGGCGGATGTTCCCGATCCTTCGTTAAATTGCCAGAAAGCGATCAGCGTTTCTCCAAAATCCGGGTAGGTCTGGTTCATAAATACCGGGATAAGGTAATCGGGGAAGGCTATGTCCCACAGGGCAACTTCATCGAGGCTCCCCTTATAATAGTGATCGGTTCCTTTAAAACTACCAATGAACAAATCTTCGCTTACAAAATAATAGTTTGAGGCAAGTTCAGACTTTAATTCCCCATCAAGGAAAAGCTTCATCGAACTACCATCGTAGGTAGCTGCAACATGATGCCAAAGGGTATCCTGCCAGCTTAGGTCAATTTGGCTTGACCCTGAACTTCCATTAATATCAAAAGTAATGATTTTGTCCTGACCAAAAATCTGGCAGGTAATTAACCAGTTTGTTTGTTGGGAGCCACAAAGGCCAATGATAATGCTATGCTCGGTTAAAGGATCCGGTTTTATCCAGAAATCAACGGTGAATTCAGGGGTGTTAAACGAGGCCGCGGATGGCACTGAAATATAATCATCTGAGCCATCGAACTCCAGGGCCGTGCCTGGAAAGTTATCGGGTTGTGCAAACAGCACCGATGCGCTCATTGTTACGACAGATAGAACCAATGTTAATAGTACGTGTGTTTTCATTTTATAAATTTTTAGATGTTATTGTTTACTGAAATTTCTTGCGTTTCATCTATAATTTCAAAAGTTTGATTTTGGGGAAAGATGGCTTCCGATAGGGAGATATTTTCTACCTGCGAACCTATGCAGCCAAGCCGGCAAAAGCCGATAAATTGATCCAGGGTTTTTTCGTTACCGGAAGCCTCGATGAATACCGAATGATCGGGGGAGTATTTTACCAATCCGAAAATCCCTAACCTTTCGGCCATTTGTTTAACAAAATATCTGAACCCAACTTTGTGGACTTTCCCGGTGATGTGGATTTGGAGATTTTTCATTTCGCCGATAAAAGTAAGGTGGCGCAATGCCGAAAGCCAAATAATAGGTGGTATGATTCGTCAATACATGGTATGATTCGTCAATTTATTTTTGTAGAGACGCACGGCCTGCCCCGATCTTTCGGGGGCCGTGCGTCTATACTGCCATGGAAATTTGAATAGAATGTTGAAACGCACTGATATTCATTCAGTATTTTCTTTTTCAATTTCCTTTCCGGCAATCTTTTTTCGCAAACCATAAGCCGTTCCCATGGCCAAAAGCACCAGCAAACCATCTCCAACGGGAGCTCCCCCACCGGGAATCTGGTTTCCGTTTTGTCCGTGCTCGCCGGGTGGCGGTGGCGGGTCGCCATTTTGGGCGGAAGAAGATTGAGGGTTAATGGTTATTAAGTTAAAAGTTATTAGTGCAATGGTGAATAGTTTGATGATTTTGGAATAGTCTTGCCTTGTTGAATTTTTTCTTGTTTTCATATTTGTATCTTTTTGATTATCAAATAAAAATCTTTTTCGTTTTTTGTGCTTTTGTCTATTTTTATTACTATCAGATAAAATTCCGGCCTGCCTGATCTAAACTCTGACAGGGTTAAAAACCCTGTCAGAGTTCGTTTTCAGGGTTGAAATCCCTCCGCTTGAGCGGAGCAGGCTCTTCGAGGCTGCGAACCCTTGCACCTGGGTTAGCAGCCCTGAAGGGGATTGCAACCCTGGTATTTAGTCAGGGCTTCACTTAAAGTGAAACCCTGACTTGGAGTTACCTAACAAAAACTTTCTTCACTTTCATAGCTCCACCAGTCTTTACTACCACAAGGTAAAATCCCGGTTTGGCTGTCGTAAACCCTGACAGTCCCGAAGCTTCGTGGACTGTCAGGGTTCGTGATAGAACAGTTTGCCCCAATAGATTATAAACCGCAACCTGCGCCTCACCTGGCCCTTCAGTTTTAATGATAATCTTATCGCCATAGCTGTAAATTTTAATCCCATCATCTTCAACCTGATTTTCCTCCAAACCAGTTGCGCCATTAATCAAAATCAAAAATCTATCGGATGAAATACTGGGACTATGGTTTATGGTGATGGTAGTTTGAGTCCTTAAATCATAAACATTCCCACTTTCCAAATCCTTCAAAGAAATATCCACGGTTCCCCAGAAGGTATTTTCGCTTACAGAAATCGTGTAATCTGTTTCATTTCCAACCTTTAAACAAAGAGGGATTACTATTTCCTCACTGGAATAGGGCAAAACATTAATGCTGAGTTTTGAATCTCCGGCTTTGGTATAAAGCTGGGGTGCTTCGGAAATTCCGGAAAGTTTGTAGGCATCAAATTCGCTGTCAAAATTATGTGAAGCATCGCCATTGAAATGGATGTAAGTTTTATCAGAAAAACCATTTCCTTCTACATTCAGCACCAGCAAATCTTCAACATATTCTTTTTCTTTATAGAAATTATTTGCCGTATGTGTCCGGGCTGAATTGAGAATAGTTAATTCGGGATTGGCGGAGGCTTTGATGAAAAAGGCGTTCATGGGTGGAATGATGCCATCGGTGAGATTTCCAATTCCAGCACTCCAGCTCTTGTATTGCCCGGCATCACCATCGTAGGCATAAACAGCACCATCGATATTGGTTTTGGTGCAAAGATCCCAATCGAGAGCCGAAGCATAAGGATTTCCCATCAGGTTCCAACCAATGCCTCCATCGGCTGTGTAGGTGATGGCCGGGGTTGTTGTTCCGTCAAAAGTAAAATCCCCAACGTTTAGTTCTCCTGCAAAAGTCTTTATTTCGTTTTCAGCGTAAGCTACATTATACCCACGACCTATCGCAAAATTATCCTCAAAAGAAGTATTCCAGTTTCCATCATCATCCTTTGTATTTATCCACAGGTTTTGGGTTTCATCCCATTTGTAAAAATCGTTGCTTCCGGGAATGGGATTTTCGTTTGGGACAAAATTCGGGCGAATAGCCTGTGCCGCCACCGGAGAAGAAAGGTCGTGCCAGCCGGCAGAACCTACATACTCCGGGATAAATCGTTCAACGGTTGCATCCACAACTTTAGTTTCATGGATTAGAGAAGCCGTTGCTGTTTCGGTTGATTTGAGGACAAGGCCCGATATTCCGGCTTCATTAATGATGCTATCCGAAACCGTTAATGCTTTTCCAGCACCAAGCGTAAGACTTGCAGTGCTTTCAATTTTGAGTTTATCGCAAATAGCCGGGCTCTCTGCATCGTTTGAAATTATAGCTTGAGTGCCCCCTGCTTGCATGATTACCATGTCGTTGGAGGTTGGCTTGCTAAAGGTAGTACTCCAGTTTTCGGGGGTATTCCAATCGCTACTTTTTGCATCTCCTTCCCAGCGTTTCCAAATAGCACCGCTTTCAACCCAATCGGCGTTGTCCATATTTTTCAATGTGCCATTATTTTGTTTAATATAATCGTATGTTTTACTTCCAGAGCCTTCGTTAAACTGAAGATACGAGACCAATTGAAGTTCGGTTCCTGCTAAGGTCGTGTGCATCCTTTCACGAATCTGCACTTGCGACAAATCAGTTTTATAAAGCTCAACTTCATCAATCAATCCTTCAAATGCGTGTGATATACTACCCCCATATTTAGCTCCTATTGTAGTATTATTAAGGGCAACACCAAGCCTTGAATAATTAAAATTTGCCGGATCGGAAACTCCGTCGATATAAAGCACCTGGTTAAAAATCTCGTCAACCCAGGCAATATGGTGCCAGGTACCATCAAAGGCAATATTCTCTGACACTTGGTCTATGGCAATGTCACCATTAAGAGTGCGGACAAAAATTTTCACTTTTCCTTCGGGGCTTGTCCCGATTGAGAATTCAGAGTTTTCGTAATCGGAATGGCCTTCGCAAAACACCACTTTTTCATCCTGTGCTACGCCTTTAACCCATATACAAATTGTAAATTTACGATCAGGGTGATAGTAATAAATGGGCAATCCGCTATTTTGATCAAGATATACATAGTCGTCAATTCCATCGAATGAGAGCGCATCACCAGGGAAAGCATCGGTAGTAATCCCTTCACCTGTAAGTGTTACCTTTACAATGGCTTCGGCCGGATCGTTGCTGGTAATAAATAGCGTGTCCTTGATCTCTCCTTTTGAAGAAGGAGAAAAAGAAATGTTTAGCTCATAACTTTCGCCGGGCAAAACGGAACAGTTTGTAGTTTCCGGCAAAAAGTCGGGATTATTATTGGAGATATCTGTTACCGTTAAAGTTTCACCACCCGTATTCTGAATCGTTATAGTTTCCGTTGTGGTTTGACCCAACATAAGCTTGTCAAAGTCAAGCAAATCAACATCCACCGATATGTTGGGATAATAGCCCCTGACGATAATAAACTGGCTGAATGCTGTGATTTCATTGAAGCTTGCCTGGTTGTTGCCTGCATCAACGGTGCTTGCAGAAGTTTTATAAATCCAATCATCAAAAGCGTTGCCCTGCCTCGAATACAACTCGATGCCCTCAGGATAATTTTCATCATCAAGACTAAGATCCTCAGTTATCGAAAAGGTGATGTTGGCCGAAAATGTTCCATTGCCAAATTTATTCACCACCCAGTATTGTGCATCAAAAGCTTCTTCAACATTTTCAGGATTTAGGTTTGGGGCGCGATCGATCCGGCTGACAACAAGTGTATCTCTCCCGGTTTTTTCGATGATATCCATTTCAATACCTGTGAATGAAAAATCCGTAATTCCGGTATTGCTCACAACCCTGGTATGGCTAAACCCTCCTCCTACGGGAATTTCGGATTCCTGCCAGCAAGTACCTGTATTCATATTATTTAAAACCCCATCGTTATTGCTGATGTGATCTGTTGCTGTGGTACCTGAACCTTCGTTGAACTGCCAGTAAGAAAGAACATTGTTTTCGGAACCATCTAAGGTTAAATGCATTCTTTCGCGGATTTCAGTAATGGTCAGGGCTTTGTCCCAAATACGCACCTCATCTATCTTTCCATCAAAAAAACCATCCTTCCATTTACCAAAATAAATATCACCGCTTCCCGTATTTAAATTCCTTTCCCCTGAAGCCTTCAAATTGCCATCATAATAAAATTTAACTGTTGTACCATCATAACTTAGACAGTAATGGTGCCAGGCGTTTTTACTTCCTTCCAGAAAAACATCCATATCATCGCCATAGAGTTGCACCCGCCAGCTATTATCCGTTTCGTTGGTTCTGAATGAAAAATCATGAAGGTTGGTCCCGGTGATCCCTGTTTGGAATACTCCACCACGATTAAAGCTTTCGGCATAAGCCCAGGCTTCGATGGTCCTGGGCTTATCTCCCGTTATCCGGTCATCACCAGGGCATTGTACATATTCGTCATCCCCCTGGAATTCGAGGGTATATCCCGGAAATGGATCGATGAGGTTTGAAATGAAAGTTTCGTAAGCTCCTATATCTATCCTGTTGTTAAGTATGCGAGCTGTACCTGAAAGATCATGGATTCCCACATCTTCGTTGCTTGTTCCCGGATCGCCAAAATTGATGCAGGGAGAGCTTCCTAATATATCATAGGGGTGATAGCCTGATCCTACAAATTGCGGATCAGTATCTATACAATTTAAATAATCACCCGAAAAGTTAACCCCTGAACCATTACCTCCAAAACCATCAACTCCTCCCTGTATATCACAATAGTAAAAATTTGGGTCGCAATCATTGGATGTCATGTATATTGCCTCATAATTATTATTGTATATTATTGTATTTGTAATATCAGGATCTGAATTCCCCATCATCATTATTCCAAAATTATTATCAACCAGGGTGTTATTCAGGATTTCACCATTTGCATCATTAAAGAAAAAAGCATCACTTTGGTTTTGGGCAACAAGATTATTTACAAACGATGGGCTGCAACTCGCAACACCTATTACTGCTCCAGAGGAAACGTGTTCGCTAAACACACAATTTTTTGTCAATATTGAAGCATAGTTACAAAACAGTGCTGCTCCCTCATCCTTCGCACTATTGTTTTTGAAAGTAGAATTAGAAATTATGACTTTATTATACCAAGAAATGTAAACAGCTCCTCCCTGGGCATTAGGTCCGGAACCGCTTGCATTGCCATGTTCAAGTTTACAATATTGGATTTTTGTTGAATCATTTGGTGAGGTCGGCTCAATTAAAATTCTGTTCCATCCTATCCCAGGGTTTCCTGCCGTAAAAGTGATGCTATCGCTTGCGGTTCCAACAGCAAGTAAGCTTCCCTGCACATCCAGTTTATAATGGCCCTGGAAACTAACAATAGTTCCCGGTTCGATGGTGAGGGTAGCACCATTGTCAACATATACATCTCCTTCAATAGCCATGACCCCCGACCAGTTTACATCTTCGGTAATATGCCCGGCAAAAGGTAAAATGTCCGAACAAGTAATAAACTGGCTAAAAGAGGTAATTCCGTTAAATGTAGCCGTATTGGTTGCTGCATCCGCACTTTCGGCTGTGGTGAGCAAAGTCCATGCGCCCGCCGAATTGCTTTCGCGGGTATATAATTTTACGTGTACCGGATTGTTTTCGGCAACTTGTGCCAGGCCTTCGCTGATGGTAAATGTGAGCTTTGCTTCGAAGGTTCCTGTCCCGTATTTTTTTACGACCCAGTATTGCTGGTCGTATGTGGTATTAATGCCTGTTGGAAGCATATTTGGGGCCAGATCAATTCTTGTTACCACAATATCATCGCTACCGGTTTTGGCTGTAAAATCCATTTCCAGATCAGTATCGGTAAAAACCACGTTCCCGGTAGTGCTCACAGTTTGCGAATCGCTTGCTCCCCCGCCAACAGGAATAGTGGATGCTATCCAGTCGTCATCGGTCATATTGTTCAGGGTACCAATGTTTCCACCGATTGCATCCACGGCGGATGTTCCCGATCCTTCGTTAAATTGCCAGTAAGCGATCAGCGTTTCTCCAAAATCCGGGTAGGTCTGGTTCATAAATACCGGGATAAGGTAATCGGGGAAGGCTATGTCCCACAGGGCAACTTCATCGAGGCTCCCCTTAAAATAGTGACTGATTCCTTTAAAACTACCAATGAACAAACCTTCGTTTACAAAATAATAGTTTGAGGGAAGTTCGGACTGTAATGCACCATCAAGGAAAAGCTTCATTGAACTACCGTCGTAGGTAGCTGCAACATGGTGCCAAAGGGTATCCTGCCAGCTTAGGTCAATTTGGCTTGACCCTGAACTTCCATTAATATCAAAAGTAATGATTTTGTCCTGACCAAAAATCTGGCAGGTAATTAACCAGTTTGTTTGTTGGGAGCCACAAAGGCCAATGATAATGCTATGCTCGGTTAAAGGATCCGGTTTTATCCAGAAATCAACGGTGAATTCAGGGGTGTTAAACGAGGCCGCGGATGGCACTGAAATATAATCATCTGAGCCATCGAACTCCAGGGCCGTGCCTGGAAAGTTATCGGGTTGTGCAAACAGCACCGATGCGCTCATTGTTACGACAGATAGAACCAATGTTAATAGTACGTGTGTTTTCATTTTATAAATTTTTAGATGTTATTGTTTACTGAAATTTCTTGCGTTTCATCTATAATTTCAAAAGTTTGATTTTGGGGAAAGATGGCTTCCGATAGGGAGATATTTTCTACCTGCGAACCTATGCAGCCAAGCCGGCAAAAGCCGATAAATTGATCCAGGGTTTTTTCGTTACCGGAAGCCTCGATGAATACCGAATGATCGGGGGAGTATTTTACCAATCCGAAAATCCCTAACCTTTCGGCCATTTGTTTAACAAAATATCTGAACCCAACTTTGTGGACTTTCCCGGTGATGTGGATTTGGAGATTTTTCATTTCGCCGATAAAAGTAAGGTGGCGCAATGCCGAAAGCCAAATAATAGGTGGTATGATTCGTCAATACATGGTATGATTCGTCAATTTATTTTTGTAGAGACGCACGGCCTGCCCCGATCTTTCGGGGGCCGTGCGTCTATACTGCCATGGAAATTTGAATAGAATGTTGAAACGCACTGATATTCATTCAGTATTTTCTTTTTCAATTTCCTTTCCGGCAATCTTTTTTCGCAAACCATAAGCCGTTCCCATGGCCAAAAGCACCAGCAAACCATCTCCAACGGGAGCTCCCCCACCGGGAATCTGGTTTCCGTTTTGTCCGTGCTCGCCGGGTGGCGGTGGCGGGTCGCCATTTTGGGCGGAAGAAGATTGAGGGTTAATGGTTATTAAGTTAAAAGTTATTAGTGCAATGGTGAATAGTTTGATGATTTTGGAATAGTCTTGCCTTGTTGAATTTTTTCTTGTTTTCATATTTGTATCTTTTTGATTATCAAATAAAAATCTTTTTCGTTTTTTGTGCTTTTGTCTATTTTTATTACTATCAGATAAAATTCCGGCCTGCCTGATCTAAACTCTGACAGGGTTAAAAACCCTGTCAGAGTTCGTTTTCAGGGTTGAAATCCCTCCGCTTGAGCGGAGCAGGCTCTTCGAGGCTGCGAACCCTTGCACCTGGGTTAGCAGCCCTGAAGGGGATTGCAACCCTGGTATTTAGTCAGGGCTTCACTTAAAGTGAAACCCTGACTTGGAGTTACCTAACAAAAACTTTCTTCACTTTCATAGCTCCACCAGTCTTTACTACCACAAGGTAAAATCCCGGTTTGGCTGTCGTAAACCCTGACAGTCCCGAAGCTTCGTGGACTGTCAGGGTTCGTGATAGAACAGTTTGCCCCAATAGATTATAAACCGCAACCTGCGCCTCACCTGGCCCTTCAGTTTTAATGATAATCTTATCGCCATAGCTGTAAATTTTAATCCCATCATCTTCAACCTGATTTTCCTCCAAACCAGTTGCGCCATTAATCAAAATCAAAAATCTATCGGATGAAATACTGGGACTATGGTTTATGGTGATGGTAGTTTGAGTCCTTAAATCATAAACATTCCCACTTTCCAAATCCTTCAAAGAAATATCCACGGTTCCCCAGAAGGTATTTTCGCTTACAGAAATCGTGTAATCTGTTTCATTTCCAACCTTTAAACAAAGAGGGATTACTATTTCCTCACTGGAATAGGGCAAAACATTAATGCTGAGTTTTGAATCTCCGGCTTTGGTATAAAGCTGGGGTGCTTCGGAAATTCCGGAAAGTTTGTAGGCATCAAATTCGCTGTCAAAATTATGTGAAGCATCGCCATTGAAATGGATGTAAGTTTTATCAGAAAAACCATTTCCTTCTACATTCAGCACCAGCAAATCTTCAACATATTCTTTTTCTTTATAGAAATTATTTGCCGTATGTGTCCGGGCTGAATTGAGAATAGTTAATTCGGGATTGGCGGAGGCTTTGATGAAAAAGGCGTTCATGGGTGGAATGATGCCATCGGTGAGATTTCCAATTCCAGCACTCCAGCTCTTGTATTGCCCGGCATCACCATCGTAGGCATAAACAGCACCATCGATATTGGTTTTGGTGCAAAGATCCCAATCGAGAGCCGAAGCATAAGGATTTCCCATCAGGTTCCAACCAATGCCTCCATCGGCTGTGTAGGTGATGGCCGGGGTTGTTGTTCCGTCAAAAGTAAAATCCCCAACGTTTAGTTCTCCTGCAAAAGTCTTTATTTCGTTTTCAGCGTAAGCTACATTATACCCACGACCTATCGCAAAATTATCCTCAAAAGAAGTATTCCAGTTTCCATCATCATCCTTTGTATTTATCCACAGGTTTTGGGTTTCATCCCATTTGTAAAAATCGTTGCTTCCGGGAATGGGATTTTCGTTTGGGACAAAATTCGGGCGAATAGCCTGTGCCGCCACCGGAGAAGAAAGGTCGTGCCAGCCGGCAGAACCTACATACTCCGGGATAAATCGTTCAACGGTTGCATCCACAACTTTAGTTTCATGGATTAGAGAAGCCGTTGCTGTTTCGGTTGATTTGAGGACAAGGCCCGATATTCCGGCTTCATTAATGATGCTATCCGAAACCGTTAATGCTTTTCCAGCACCAAGCGTAAGACTTGCAGTGCTTTCAATTTTGAGTTTATCGCAAATAGCCGGGCTCTCTGCATCGTTTGAAATTATAGCTTGAGTGCCCCCTGCTTGCATGATTACCATGTCGTTGGAGGTTGGCTTGCTAAAGGTAGTACTCCAGTTTTCGGGGGTATTCCAATCGCTACTTTTTGCATCTCCTTCCCAGCGTTTCCAAATAGCACCGCTTTCAACCCAATCGGCGTTGTCCATATTTTTCAATGTGCCATTATTTTGTTTAATATAATCGTATGTTTTACTTCCAGAGCCTTCGTTAAACTGAAGATACGAGACCAATTGAAGTTCGGTTCCTGCTAAGGTCGTGTGCATCCTTTCACGAATCTGCACTTGCGACAAATCAGTTTTATAAAGCTCAACTTCATCAATCAATCCTTCAAATGCGTGTGATATACTACCCCCATATTTAGCTCCTATTGTAGTATTATTAAGGGCAACACCAAGCCTTGAATAATTAAAATTTGCCGGATCGGAAACTCCGTCGATATAAAGCACCTGGTTAAAAATCTCGTCAACCCAGGCAATATGGTGCCAGGTACCATCAAAGGCAATATTCTCTGACACTTGGTCTATGGCAATGTCACCATTAAGAGTGCGGACAAAAATTTTCACTTTTCCTTCGGGGCTTGTCCCGATTGAGAATTCAGAGTTTTCGTAATCGGAATGGCCTTCGCAAAACACCACTTTTTCATCCTGTGCTACGCCTTTAACCCATATACAAATTGTAAATTTACGATCAGGGTGATAGTAATAAATGGGCAATCCGCTATTTTGATCAAGATATACATAGTCGTCAATTCCATCGAATGAGAGCGCATCACCAGGGAAAGCATCGGTAGTAATCCCTTCACCTGTAAGTGTTACCTTTACAATGGCTTCGGCCGGATCGTTGCTGGTAATAAATAGCGTGTCCTTGATCTCTCCTTTTGAAGAAGGAGAAAAAGAAATGTTTAGCTCATAACTTTCGCCGGGCAAAACGGAACAGTTTGTAGTTTCCGGCAAAAAGTCGGGATTATTATTGGAGATATCTGTTACCGTTAAAGTTTCACCACCCGTATTCTGAATCGTTATAGTTTCCGTTGTGGTTTGGCCCAACATAACCTTGTCAAAGTCAAGCAAATCAACATTCACCGATATGTTGGGATAATTGCCCCTGGCGGTAATAAACTGGCTGAATGTTGTGATTTCATTGAAGCTTGCCTGGTTGTTGCCTGCGTCAACGGTGCTTGCAGAAGTTTTATAAATCCAATCATCGATAGCGTTGCCCTGCCTCGAATACAACTCGATGCCCTCAGGATAATTTTCATCATCAATACTAAGATCCTCATTTATCGAAAAGGTGATGTTGGCCGAAAATGTTCCATTGCCAAATTTATTCACCACCCAGTATTGTGCATCAAAAACATCTTCAACATTTTCAGGATTTAGGTTTGGGCCGCGATCGATCCGGCTGACAACAAGTGTATCTCTCCCGGTTTTTTCGATGATATCCATTTCAACACCTGTGAATGAAAAATCCGTAATTCCGGTATTGCTCACAACCCTGGTATGGCTAAACCCTCCTCCTACGGGAATTTCGGATTCCTGCCAGCAAGTACCCATGTCCATATTATTTAAAACCCCATCGTTATTGCTGATATAATCTGTTGCAGTAGTACCTGAGCCTTCGTTGAATTGCCAATAAGAGATAAGATTGTTTTCGGAGCCATCTAAGGTTAAATGCATCTGTTCCCGAATTTCGGCTATGTTGCGCTCATAATTCCATATACTGAATTCATCAATTTTACCCTCGTACCACGCCCCGGTTCCCTGATACGAACCAAAGTTGCATGGGGATGAACTCCCAGCATCTTTAAGCAAAGCATCCGGCACAGAAATATGTGCCTTCAGGATACCATTGACGTGGAGTTTTAGTGTGCCATTTTTTTTCCAGCTTGCTGAAACGTAGGCCCATTCATTTATTGTAATATCGGATGTTGCAGCCCGGTACCAGCCATATCCATCCAGGTTTACCTTGATAATGAGTTCATCATTGCCCAGTGAAAGAAAAAATTCTCCATTATCCCGGTGATAAAAAATTATAGCATCATCGGCTGTTGTGGGATAAATCCAACCTTCGAGGGTAAATTCTTCCGGGCAGCTTCCCCATAAAGGGTCGATGATTACATGGTCGTCATCCCCCTGGAATTCGAGGGCATATCCGG
>Ga0208900_1000935_pt1 | contig 16803 bp, 10 predicted proteins | sample AntAceMetag02UKK_FD_184763 | JGI IMG/M metagenome (GOLD analysis project Ga0208900, IMG submission 184763) | Saline lake microbial communities from Ace Lake, Antarctica - Antarctic Ace Lake Metagenome 02UKK (SPAdes) (version 2) | ecosystem: Environmental > Aquatic > Non-marine Saline and... | reverse complement strand
TCCTCATTTGCCTCAAGGCCGTCTATTGTGCAAAAGGCTTCATTCTCCTCTGACCCCTGGCACTCCCCCTGGGGGAGGATGAACCGACCGAACAAAACAAAGCAGGCAATGCCGCTGACCAACAGTGCAAGGCCGATGGGAGTAACATCAAAAAGCCCAAAAGGTTCTAAATTAAAGGGAATCAAAAGATCATTGAGCAGAATCAAAGGAGAACACCCCACCAGGGTGATGGTCCCGCCCAGAATGGCACTGAACCCCACGGGCATGAGCAGACGGCTTAGGGGGATCTTCTGCATTTTACTGATGCGCTGAATGGCTGGCAAAAACAGGGCAGCAGCTCCGATGTTTTGCATGAAACTTGAAATAATGGCCACAGTAAAGGAAATAGCCACGATAATCCGGGAGGTGCTGTTTCCTGCCACCGCCAGAACGGGTTTTACCAATTTGTTTATCATACCGGTCTTGTCAAGGCCGGCACCAATGATGATGACGGCGATGATGGACACCACCGCGTTACTGCTCAGCCCCACAAAGGCCTCTTTGGGGGTTACCAAGTGTAAAAGCGGCAAGGCCACCATCATCAGGATGGCCACCACATCCACCCTGATCCATTCCACAATGAACAGAAAAATAGCCAACCCTATCATAACGAGCACCATGATCATATCCGGTGTCAATTGTCCCATAGTTTCTCCCTTGTCATCTGTTAATTTTCTATTATTTGTTTGTGGGGCTTATTTCTGGGATGCCCCTCCCCTTATTTGATCAAATATTAATTTTTTGTTACTCGTTTTTTCACCGTCAGAAGCGGACATTCCAAATTTTTGGTTACCTGTCCCAGCCAATGTCTTCTTCCAGACGATCTACATGCAAAGGGTAAGTCCTGGTTGCTTCCCCAGATAATGACCTTAAAGGGGGGCCTGTCTGCCAGGAATTTCAGCAATTCCTGAGCTGGATCACCAATTCTCATGGCCGAATTAATTTTAAGACCATTTGCAAGAAAAGGGGCAGAACAGTCCTTTAGCAAGCGGTTGACCCGGGTCCCAATTCTTTTGATATCATGACGCCTGACGCCCAAAAGATTGGAACCGGAAAAGGACACGTAAACCAGCATGAGAAAGGTGACTTGGGCATTAATTCGCAGGGCAAATTTCCTGGCATAGTGCAAGGCCTCAGGAAACACCTGTTCATTTTCAAAAATAACCAACAAATCAGAATTCATAGCAGTATCCCTCCTGGCATGAAGGTCTTACAAATACTGTGCCAGAAGAATATCAGAAACAAACATCAGGATAACTATTTTATTTAATTGATAATAAAAAATAAGGTAAATTTGCTAAAAACTTTTTTAGAAAAATATTGGAAACAAGACGTTGCAGAATGCAACGAAGGAGGAAGGAGAAACACAAGATCTCCCGGGGAATAAGAAAGGAACAGGGTGTTGCAGAAACGAACGTCAGCGTTGCGAATACTCCCCTACTAAATCAAAAATTCAAAAGGAGAACTTGCAATTCAAAAATTTTATTTCTTGCTATTTATCAAAAAGGCCTTCCTGCTTACAAGCCTTAAGAAAAGGTTCTTTGAGAAAATTTGCTTCAGCATATGGTTTTCTTTTCGTGTGGCGTGACAGAGTTTCCAGGTATTCTTCAGGTGATCTCCCGTTTTCATGCCATTCATCCAGGACTTGTTGAATCCAGTACATTCCATCATTTTCTCCACAGCATTTAGCCTTATAGCGTTCTTCAATACCATAGACATCATTCCAGGTATTTATTTCTTCTTTGATTTCTTCCGGACCTGCTGATATTTGAATGTCTTCAGGTTTAATTGAACTCCAATCCGCGCAATCTAGTTCAAGTTTCAATTCAATTTGGTATGAATCCTCTGAATATGGGTAAAACGCTTTTCGCCTCCCATTGGAGGCATTCAGTAACGGATCTTTGGGATTAAAAACGGGATCTTTGATTAATTTATAGGCGCTGTTGCATTCATGACAGGTGGGGGCTAAATTCTTAAAATTAATGGAATTAAAGGGATAAACGCCCTTTGGCAGATAATGATCATAGGCTTCCCGCTTGCTGTGATAGATCCCCTTGATATCCTGAATGCCGCAAAAGGGGCATTTCCCAGCTATATTTTTTGCCATGAATTGCTGGTAATGGTCATCTATTTTTCCAATTTCCCCACGCAGAGCAGCTAAGTTCAAAAAGTCCTTTGAATAAAGCCCTTTAAAAAAGGATGCCAATGGTTCAGAAAGTTCTTTGTGAAATTTTCTTAGATCTTCGTACCGGACAATATTGACAGACGGATCATTGCAGCAAACCTTTTCAAGGTCATTGTTGTTGGTATACCAGGATCTTAACTGAGATACCTGCTCTGCCGAAAGTGTTGAAAAAATGCTGTAAATTTTTTCAACATGACCGTTAAAAAAATCCGCCCCCTTGGCATCGGAATAGTGAAAGGCTTCCATTATCTTTTTGAGGTCCGGCTTCCCGTTGAAAAGATCAAATGAAAAAATGCCTGACTCAGACGTCTTGCACCAGACCTCATAAAAAATATAGTCAATATATTCCTGCATTTTTTCCATTGAATGGGGAACATAAACATAGGAAAACAGCATCAAGTCTCATCCTTTTCCATGCTGTCGAGTATGGTCTTTGCAAACAAAATTTTTTCAACGGAATCCCCGAGCTTCTCATCCATCTCCTCAAGCAAGAGATCTCTGTCTTCTCCATTTTTAAACCGGCGTTTCAGGTCATCCAGAATGTTCTGGGCATAACCGCCAATAGTCTCCTTTTTGCCAAAGGTCTTCATGGTAATCTTATTGATGGAAGCGCCAAGGGTATTGTAATCCGGACGTTTAACAGTGATTTTTCTTTCTTTTTTTTCAAACACCAGGACTTTTTCAGGTTTGCTGTCAGAAATCAAAAACGGGGTATGGGTGGTGATCAGCATTTCCCGAAACACCTTCTTATACGCATGGCTAAAACATTCCCGTAATCGCGAAATCAATTTTGACCGCCAGTCCGGGTTGAAATGGGTTTCCGGCTCATCCAGTAAAAAAAGGCTGTTCGTATCTTTGTAAAGCAGGCACAGCCCCAGGCTGTGAAGAAACTGGTGTTCACCGTCAGACAGGGATTTTGCATAAAGGGTATCTTCCACCCCGTTTTTTACCAGCACCAGATCTTTAAACCGCATCACCCTTTCATCCGAAGCAAGGGTGGGAATGGTTTCATTTACATAGAGGCTCCCAGACTGATACAGATCTTTTTTAAGGGAGTCACTCACTGAATAAAGATTTAAGGTCAATAAAATTTGAAAGCTTTGAAATAACTCGAGAATGCTGGAAAAATGATTTTTAAACGCGTCTTGGGTCGCAGGATTTATCCAATAATCAAGAAAAAGCGAGTCTGTTTCATCCTCATAAAATGTGCAGGTGGCACACTGCACCAGTTTATCAATAATACCGGTTTTACGGATGGAACCATCTTTTCTTTGAATGTTTTTTTGAAGGGCCGAGGTTAAAGCCGTTGTTTGGGAAGTATCGTCTCGTTCATTGTCCTTAAGATTTTTAAGGATTTCCTGGTGAAATTCAATCCGCTGGTGCTGACGGATGATAATCCTGAATTGTTTTAACCCCTGTATGCCCACATCCTGTCTAAACGGCTCAAGCGTTCCTTCATTCTGGAACAAAAAATTGCAGACCAGGATGGCCTGGTTCATCTCGGTATCAAGAAAGGTCAGGTGGCCCTGGGGGCTACCGGGATAATCAGACTGGTGGGTGAGGTGATAGATATATTCATCAAAATTAATAAACCGCATTTTAAAAAACGGCAGACTTAATATTTCATTTGCCCCGGAGGAATACCCCAATACAAATTCCGGCAGCATCTCCCAAGCCTCCATCCGGGGAAGGGGCCTGGCATTGTCAATATCCGGATGGTTCAGCAGGTAAACCCTGGCGCCGCTGTCCGGTTCTTTTGCAATCTTGATATGGACAAAACCCTTGCTATCTCCATATTCAGACGTCACCGGTGGTATAATAAAATATTCCAGCTCAAACGCATTGGGAATGGCAATCTCTTCCCTGAAACCGTCTGGATTTTCCTCTTCATCATAATCAAAGGATTCAGGGCGGTTTACCAAGTACTGGCATTGAACATGATAGAAGATCGCTGCCAGGGCCTCCAGAACATTGGATTTGCCGCTGCCATTGGGACCGGCCAGGACATAGGGAGCAAACCCATCATCACCGTCCATGTCCCACTCCCGCAAAAAATCGAGTTCAAACCCTTTTTGAAGACAGCGAAAGGGTTCGTTTATTTTCAGCCGAAGCAGTTTCATACCTTTATGGAGATCTCCATGCGGTTTTCATCTTCATTAAAATCCTGTTTTGCACGGCCTGACTCCAACAGTTCAAACAACCACCCTTTTGCCATATCATGCTCCTTAATACCCAAAGGCGAACTTTCATCATCCATGATATCCATTAACTTTGCTTCTGCTTCAGGCCAAAAATCTTCCAAGAAAAAAGGCTTGCCATTCCTGCCGGAAAGAAAGGTATCAAACAATTGCCGCAGATACCGATCCCGGTCTTCTGGTTTTATTAAAATTTCTTCTTCTGGATTTGAAACAGCCTTTTTATTTTCAGGATCAATTGCTTTGTGTTGACCTTCTGTTCCTTTTTCCAATGGAATACCGCCCAAATCCAGTTCCCCTTTGAATGCTTTCTGACTCAAGGCACCATATAGACTCTCCAGTTCTGAGAGGCTTTGACGATATCTTTCTTTTATGGATTCCACTTTTTCGACAATGACGGCGAATTGGTTTTGGACGTTTACAGGTGGCTTTATCATCTTTATCTTTTGAAAATCACCTTTAGTAAGAATCTTTTTCATTCCTTTTGTTGCTTGAGATTGGACGTACTTTTTTGAAATTTTAAATAATTCATAAAGATAGAGAGAGTTTACCTTCTCATTGGGCTGTATTGCATTAATCTGCTGATTAAAAGCAATTCTCCGATTTGTTAATGCTGATCTTCCGATAGACTCAAGACTTCCGGCGATACACGCAACAAGCAATGCTCCAGCATCAAGAATTCGACCTTTTTCAGCACCGGTCTTTGATAAATATTCTCTTGCTTGGCTAACAAATAAAGAATCGGTTAATATATTATCTGTTTTAATCCATTCAATATATTCAGAAGAATAATTTGCCAAATCCTTTCTTGAAGGCGTGTTGCCAGTTATTATTTTTCCAAACCGCTTTAATTCAAGTTTATCCCATCCCTTCTCATTCCTCACCGGATCACCAAACATTTCCATAAAAATGCTTTTTAACAGTTCGTCCAAATCCTTCAGGGTCTTTGTACGTCTGGCGATCAGTGATTCTACCTTTTTCAGCAGGGTTGCTATACGAACTTGATCATCAAGGCTTGGCTTTCCATTTTTAATGGGGATGGGAATTTGAATCTTTTTTAAAATTTGTTGGGTTATTGCCTTAAATGTCGATCCTGTACCAAGATTAGCAATTTTCTGTTCATTTGATTTAAAGAAATAATAAAGGTATTCTCCATATACATCCTCAAATGGTCGAATTGCAGATAAGCCTCTTCCAATAATTGATGGTTGATCGCAGATATTCACGGAACCAACCGGTGCCCGGACTGAAATTAAAACATCTCCAGCTTTAGCCTCTTTTCGCTTTTCGCTTGTGCACCATATTTTGGTTTTTGGATATTTTTCTTGAAAATCAGATTTTCCTTGAAAAAATGGGAGACCATGACCATCTATATTATATGTCTTTGATGGAGGGGATTGACCTGCTATTACTTCCGCAAGTTGACTGAGTTTTAATAATTTCATCCCACCAGGCCCTTTAATTCAAGCAACTCCCTAACCATGCCATTTTGAATATTCTTCAAATCCTTTACTGCTATCTCACCCACTTCATTGGCGATCAATCGATCCAGAATCACGGATGGTTTTTCATACTCAATTTCTTCAAAGACCATCTCTTTATAGCGGTTGGGGGAGAAATCATATTTTTCATCCACAATTTCCCGGTAGGGGACAAAAAAACCCTTGGGATTTTTCCGGTCATTGTTTTTTTCAGAATCACAGCTGCGGAACTTGTCCACAATATCCTGCAAATCGCCATGATCTTCCAGCTTGTTACGCTTATCATCCAGGGAATAGCCGTCGGATGCCATTTCATAAAACCAGACATGCTCTGTGGCAGGTTCCGTCACCTTATCCTCTTTGTCATACACCTTGGTGAAAACCAATATGGCAGTGCTCACGCCAGCATAGGGTTTGAACACACCGCTGGGCATGGTGATAACGGCCTTGAGATCGCACCGGTCCACCAGGATTTTTCGGGCATCCACAAAGGCTTTACCAGAACCGAATAGCACGCCCTGGGGAACGATGATCCCGGCGGTGCCCCCTTTTTTAAGCATTCTGACCATATTTTCCACAAAGAGCAGTTCGGTCTTGGTGGTTTTCAGGCCCAGGTCTTCATTGATATCCCCCTTGTCAATGGAACCAGTAAAGGGTGGATTGGCCATGATGATGTTGTATTGGTTGGGTTCGTTAAAACTTTTACTCAAGGTATCTTTGTACTCAATGCGGGGCTCATCAATGCCGTGCATCATCATATTCATCATCCCTAAACGTACCATGGTACTGTCGATGTCATAGCCACACAGGGTTTGATTAAGAATTTCATTTGCATTTTGAGTAAGGCCTGCACTGACAGAGGTTCGGACAAAACCGTCTTCATCCGCCTTCAGGTTATCAGCCCCGGACTTTCTGGCAAGATCGGTCACGACATACTGATATGCCCCCAGCAAAAAGCCTCCGGTTCCGCATGCAGGATCCCCTATCTTGTGCCCCAGTTGGGGCTGGACTAATTCGGCGATGAGTTTGATGATGTGCCGGGGGGTTCGGAACTGCCCGTTTTTACCAGCCGTGGCAATTTCAGAAAGCAGATACTCATAGATGTCCCCCTGGATATCCTGGAAGGCCTGGCCCTTTTCCGATGAATCCTTTTCCATGATACCAAAAATTTCATCAATGGTTTTGACGGCTTCCACCAACAGAGAGGGTTTGGGGATTATAAACACCGCATTTTTCATGTGGTGGGTAAAGCCGGACGCTGATCCGTTCAGATCCTTTAAAAATGGGAACACCCTGTTTTGCACATGGGTCAGCATATCTTCCGCCGGTGCCATGTGCTGGAACTTGCTCCAGCGTAGATTGCTTTTGTCCACGGCAAAGAGTTTCTGATCTTCTGATGATTTGTCCCGGTGTTCCGGTGGAACCCACATACCTTCAAATTTTGAGGTATAGGGTTCCCCTGTAAATTCAGCATCGGATTGCTGTTTTAAATCCAGTTCATCCAACCGTTTCATGAACAACAGATAAGTGATCTGCTCAATGGCGGTGAGCGGGTTTGATATGCCGCCCGCCCAAAACTTGTTCCAGAGCTGCTCTATTTTTGATTTCAATTCAGAGTTATGTTGCAGCATATTGTTTATCCTTTATTCTTTGATGATTTCCCAGTGACCGCCTTTATCAGGACCAATGCGTTGTAAACGGCCTTTTTCCTTTAACTGGGCAATCTGCCATTCAATTCCTTTTGTAGTCACACCAGTCTGTTCTGCCAACTGGGAGGTTGTTATTTTGGGATCAGCCAGGATCAATGTCACGATTTTCTCCCCAGTTTTCTCCCTAGTTTTCTCCCTAGTTTTCTCCCTAGTTTTCTCCCTAGTTGCTTCCGAAACCAGGGTGGTTATATAGGTTGGCCTGGGAAATACAAGGATAAACATGGTATGGTACTCAATAATGACTTTGGGACAAGCATGATTCTCAAGGGCTTCATGAATCCGCTCAATGCCGGAACCCATTTTTTCGATATAGTCACACCGCAACAGAAGGCTTGCAATATTGGGATTACGGCATACGCTCCGACGACCGAACTCTTTTTCCGGCAACCCTTTGGGAAGCCCCCCCGGATTGTAGATTTCAACCCGGTCATCAAATATTTCCACCATGACCTGGGCGCCCTGTTCCAGGTAATCCCGGTGGCAGACCGCATTGACCATGGCTTCACGCAGTGCCACCTCGGGAAGTTCCAGAATCTCTTTTCTCCGGGTACTTTTGCGGGTGATCTCCCAACGCAACTGGAGATGCTTTTTTAAAAAAAGCAATGCATCTTCAATGTTTTCCAGAATATTTCCAAATAATTCCTTGCGATCAAGGATATATGCTTTGCCGACTCCCTTGAAAAGGGCGCAGACCACGCTCACATGAAACAACCGTTGGGTGGGCTCCTTAGAAAAGAACAAAACACCTGTCTGGTTCAGATAAAATTGACCGTTTTTATAATCACCTGTCCCCAGGTTGAGTAACAGGCTTGCCGTATCTGTTCTTTGGGTAATATTGGCCAGTTCAAGAAAATGCTCCAAGCGATTTTTATCCAAGACCTCTTCCCAGTTCTGGTCAAGCCTGAGTTGCTGATCAAAACGAATTCTGCCTTCGGCCTGGATAAAGGCTGTGATATCAAGGGTACTCATTTTCTGAGAGTTGGCACCGTTTCTCAAATAAAAGCCTTTGTTGCACCGATGGGGCCGGTTGGCACCTTCAGGCACATGAATGACAATAATTTTGTGCTGGGTCAGTTTTTCTAGTTTAATGGTAACCGGCGGGTCGCAGGTTGCTGCCATACTTTCAATCTGGGAAAAGACTTTATTAGAAAAGGAGCATCCCACAATCCGGTTATTATCATCCACCCCAACAAAGATTCTTCCGCCTGATCCATTGGCAAAAGCCACCATCTCTTTGGGAAGATCAGAATTAATACTCTGTTTGAATTCAAGGGTATACCCCTCCCCTTCTTCAAGGATAAGTGCCAGTTCATCGTCTGTGGTTTTTCGGTTTATCATGCGGCTAACATCTCTGTAAGTGTCAGAATTTCATTAATTACGGCAGGGGTGAAAACGCCACGAATTCCCTGGGGATGAATAACAGTAAAGGGAGATTGAATCAAATCCCGTTTTGCCACTTTTTCTCGTTCAACAATAAAGTCTTTTAACAATTTCAAAAACGCCATTTGACGGCTGTTAAGATTGGTGTGTTCCCTAAAAAACTGTTCAAACGCGTTTGCAACCGTATCCGGAAAACTTGTGAGTGTTTCAATTCCCAAAATATGCCGGATAAATTGAACAAACCTGGCCTTAGGATTCTGATAGACAATCTGCAACAGGTTTTCCGTAATATGGAGATGGGTATTACAAAGCATTTTTGCCAGCTTTTCCGTATCTTCAGAAGAAATTTCCTGTCCGTCTTTAATTTTCAACAGGATTGAGTTATTTTTTGTCAACTCCCACACCTGTTTCTCAACCATCTCTTTATACCGAGAAACAGTGACCGCCTCATTCTGGGGTCCAAATTCAATCATTTCCTTATTTTTGAGTTTGTCTGTCAGATCAAGCATTACAGGCCCAGGACCATCATCATCTTTTTCCCTGAATTTCATCAAAGGGGCCAGTTTATCAATAAGAAGGTCCAAGGTATTATCAAAAATTGTGGACCAATAATGATTTTGCTGGGAGGCCTTAATAAGACGTTCTTCACGCTTTACTATATTGACGGACAAGGGCAATTTGCTGATCTGGTCAATCACACCGATTTTAAGACTGTTTAATTTTTCTATTTCTTCACAAAGCAAGGCCAGGGAGGCATCAAGCACATCCTTTTCAAAGCGCATGGCTTTGAAATCCACCTCAGACACCGTCCTGAACAATGGTTTTATTTCAGCACGTAAAAATTCCAATTTATCATGATTGAGATAATTCCAGAAATTTTCTTCTTTTAGCCTGTAAAGTGTCGCGGCTGCTTCTTTTATGACCACGGATGACTCAGGAAGTTGTTCAATTTGCTTCTTTAGCCTTACAATCTCCTTGCCTGCAATTTCTGTCCTATTTAAATCCTGTGCCTTTTCAATCTTGTCAAGTCGTATACCGATCAATCTTACTGGAAGGGGAAGCTGGGAATTATATTTTTTCCCCTCGGGTTGGAGTTTAAAATACTCAAAATTATCCCAGCAATCCATAATCAGGAATACGTCCTTTTCAACACACCAGGGTTTGCTCTTAGCAACCTCCAGAAGTCGGGTACCACGTCCAATCATCTGCCAGAACTTGGTATATGAATATACAGGCTTTGCAAAAACCAGATTAACAAGCTCTCTTATATCAATGCCTGTATCAAGCATATCAACACTGATGGCAACACGGGGCATATCATTGTTGGTGAATTGATCCAGAAGCCCGCCCTTTCCATAAACCCTTGGATCATCCGACACCAGTACCTTGGCAAGTTCCCCATTGTACTGGGGATAGAGACGGTCAAAAACCGCTTCCATCCTCCGAGCATGTGCTTTTGAGGAGCAATAGAAAATGGTTTTCCCCGGCTTCACACCATTGGAATCTTTGATACACTCTTCCATGAACTCTTTGACGATGAGGGTATTGGTACCTTTGTTGATCACCTGCTTTTCCAGTTGAGAGCCTTCAAAATTAATTTCTTCAACATCCTTTCCATCCAGAATCAATTTCTTCTGGTCTTCCAAGGTAATGGTCCGCTTACTGATACCATCCATCTGAAATTTGGTTTGAATTTTCATGACCTGGAAATTGCACAGATAGGGAGGTGCATTGTTCACGGCTTCTTCAAAGGTATAGGCAAAGGTCGGCAATCCATTTGCACAGTCAAACAGATTAAAGGTATTATGGTCGATCATGTCGGTTGGTGTGGCGGTCAACCCCAAATTAATCGCTTTGAAATAGGCAAGGATCTCACCATAGGTGTTGTAAATTGAACGATGGCTTTCATCAATGACAATAAAATCAAAAAAATACGGAGACAGACATTGTGATTCATCTCGAATAATATTGAGCATGGAGGGATAGGTCGAAATATAAATTCGCCGATCTTTGCTGATCAATTTTTCTCCCACATTCGGCCAGCGCGGCTCGTTTGGAAGATGTTCTTTAAACGCATTTAAAGCTTGTTCTCGTAACGCAATGCGGTCAACCAGAAAAAGCACCCGTTCCACATGAGCGGATCTCATAAGTGCATCCACCAATGCAATACTGGTTCGGGTCTTCCCAGTTCCGGTTGCCATAACCAACAAAAAAGTTCTTTGTTTTTGTTCAATTCCTTCAAGCACTGAACGAATGGCCCGGATCTGGTAATCACGGCCTGCAATATCCGTATTGATCAATTCATGGGTGAGTGCTTTTCGATTTTCACGGATGTACTGAAACCGCTCCAGATCATCCAACGTTGGAAATCCAAAAACTTTTCGTGGGGGATAGCGACCTATATCCCAGAAAAAAGTCTCCAAACCGTTGGTATAAAAACAAAACGGAACTGTCCCGCCTTTATTCTTTTGGATATTACAACAATACTGTTTGGCCTGTTCTCGCCCCAGGGCAGCATCCTTGCTTGTTCTTTTGGCTTCCACAACAGCAATCGGTTTACCATTTTTACCCAGCAGAACATAATCGCTAAACTGGTGTCCCTGATATGGCGATTGCGGTTCAGCAACACCATCTGGAAGATCAATAAGGATATCATATTCCTGAACCACCTGTGTTGGATCACTTACATTCCAACCTGCTTTAGCAAGTTGCTTATCGATCAATTCAACCCTTGTTTGTTGTTCAGTTTTCATAGGAATATGAAATTTAAGCCCTCGCTATTCCGCAGTAATGACTGACTATCGGTCCATTGCCTTTATTAAATTAATGATAAGCCTTTTTTGTATGTAAGAAAAGATTTTTCCACACTGAATAATTAGTAAACTTATAATTTTAAATCAAATTTTTTGATTTTACGCCATAAAGAGGCACGATCAATGCCCAAAATCTCTGCGGTTCTTGTTTTTGCATTATTGTTGATATGTAAAAGATGGGCAATATAATCCCTTTCCAGTTCTGCCAAGGTCATCATGTCTTTTTCAGGTCTCTGGTAGGTATGAAGCTCCAGCTCTTCAAGATCCGCTGGAAGATCACAGGCCCGAATTTCATTGGATCGGCTGATGGCAACGGCCCGTTCCAGGATATTTTCAAGTTCCCTGACATTTCCCGGAAAGGTATACCCAATAAGCAAAGACATGGCCCGGGAGGAGATGGCTCTTATCTGCTTTAAGCCTTTGCGGTTCAGGCAATCCAAGATGTGATAGGCCAACAAAGGGATATCTTCACTGCGCTTGTTCAGGGCAGGGAGATTTATGTTAACCACATTGATGCGGTAATACATATCTTTTCGAAATACACCGGTTTGAACCTCGGCTTTCAGATCCTTGGCCGTGGCCGAGAGCACCCGGATATCAACGGGAATGGCCTGGCTTCCCCCCACCCGAACCAGCTCCCCTTCTTGGAGTACCCGCAAGAGTTTCACCTGCATGGAGTGGGGCATTTCGCCGATTTCATCCAAAAAAACGGTGCCCATGTTCGCTGTTTCCAGAAGCCCGGCACGGGCTTTCACGGCACCGGTAAAGGCCCCCTTCTCATGTCCAAAAAGCTCACTGTCCAGAAGGGTTTCAGTAAAGGCACCACAGTTCACCGCCACAAAGGAACCCCGGGATCGTGAGCTTGCAAGATGAATACTCCTGGCCACCAGCTCCTTTCCGGTGCCCGAGTCCCCGGAGATCAAGACACTGCAATCCGTGGGGGCAATCTGGTGAATCAATGTCTGTATGTCTCTAATTTTTGGACTATTCCCGATGATCACAGGGGGCGAAAGGCTGCATTCAGTGTCTTCTTGTATTTGGGCTGCCTGGGTTCTCAGTCTTTTACGGTTAAGGGCATTTTCCACGACTTCCAGAAATTGTTCTGGTGTAAATGGTTTTTGCAGGTAATGGAAGGCCCCTTCCCGGGTGGCTTCAATGGCATTATCAATGCTGGCATAACCGGTCATGAGAATGACATCTATGGCAGGAAAACGGGTCTTAATGGCAATCATCAGCTCCAACCCATCCATTCCGGGCATTTTCATGTCTGTGATAACGAGATCATAGGGGGACTCTTCCAAACGCTTGAGAGCCCCTGCAGGATGGGTATAAGAGGAGACAAGATACCCCTGCTTCTCCAGAATCCGCCTCAATCGCTTGAGAGCAATACCTTCATCGTCCACCAGCATAATTCTGGCTGTTGTTGCCATCTGAGCAATATCCTCCTTGTTTTTTTAGCGATACAACACGCCCATGGCCTGGCGAAGCTCCTGAATGGGAATCTGACCTGGGGCGGATTCAGCCGCTCCCATGGCAAAGGTCATATCAGAGCCGAAAAGCCCTCCGGCAAGGCGACTCACAAGACCCTGTTTCCCCATGGATATGGTGATCATGGGGATTTCAAGGCAATCTGTTCTGGCCTTTAAGGTGGCGTTCAACAATAAAAGAACGTCCTGGTAATTATTGGGCATGGCCGCCAGTTTGGCAATGTCCGCACCCAGATCCTGGGCCCGGCCCAATCGCTCCAGAATCATGCTTTCATCCGGGGTTTTTTCAAAATCATGGGAGGACAATATTAATTTAACACCGTTCTGGTTTGCACCATAACGGATGCGTTTAATAAAATCCACATCATTGCACAATTCAACGTCCACAATATCAACCAAACCTGTTGCCATGGCCTGGGTAATGACATCCAGCCGGGTATCACGATGCCGGGAAATTTGGCCCATGCCCCCCTCAATATCAATGCGGCAGGTAAATATAAGCGGAACCCCTTCCATGGCCGTGCGAAGATCTACAAGGGTTGTAAGAATATCTTCCACATCGCCCACACTGTCCAAGGCATCAACACGCCACTCCAGAAGATCGGGGGCAAGGGGCATGAGCGCCCGGGCCTGGCGCAGTAGATCAGCCCGGTTCGTTGCCACCAGGGGCAGGCAGATCAGCGTATCAGGGCCACCGATAATTTTTCCCCTTACATTGACCGGTCGCTGGCAATTCATTCTCATATTAATTTTCCTTTCAACGGGTTTTTTCATTTTCGATATATGTTTTATATGAAAGAGTAGACACGCCTAACATTCTTTCATGCTTCGTTGTGGACAGGCCGAGGCCAGAATACGGTCTGCCCGTGGCAGTTATATAAAAAAAATTGATCATCCCATGTTAAAATATAATTGTACGGCATCTTCATGAATGCGGTAAATACCGGATGGGTCGCGGGTGAAGACCCCGCCATTTTGGCAAAACTCAAAGAAGATCGTTACGATTTTCAGCCTCCCCTGGATATTGTGGATGGAACTGCCCGTATCTGCGATCCCTTTTTCCATGGCATTCTCACAGGCAAGCACTGGTGTGGTAACTTTTTAAAATATTATTTTCCCATTGACTGGTAAACAATTCAATTTTAAAGAAAAATTGTAGGCAAGGGCCTTACCGGTTTTTCCACAGGCATCCACACAATCTCCACAATTGGTACACTGGGTCAGAGACCAGCCATCTAAGCGTTTGGGGTTCAGATCCAGTGAGCAGGCCCGCTGGCAGGGAAATGGGGCCTTATTTGAAACACATTTCTGGGGGTTAAAAATAATTTTAAGCCCAAAGGGGTCTAACTGCTTGATAACAGACAAGAGAACAGCTTGCGGACAAAACCAACGACACCAAAGGCGAGTTTGAAGTAGAAATTCCACCAACAAAAAGGCTCCCATAAACCAAATGGCAGGGTGCAAGGTTTTTTGCATAAAAAGGTATTGAAAAATGTTGGAATATTGAAATGGCATTGACACTTGGTTTAAAATAGGCGTTTTGAAAAAAAACCAAAAAATCAAGAAACCAGCGCAAAAGACTGCTAACTTTACTTCAAATCCTCTTTTTTGAATTTTTCTATTGCTGAATTTTTGGGGCCATACCCTGGAAGAAAAATAATTGATAAGCTCTGACAACAACCCAAAGGGACAAATCCAGGAGCAAAAAATAGTACCCAGGAAAAATGAAATTGCCAAGACCATTCCGGCTCCGATCAAAAGCCCAACGGGCAGGTAATGATTTTTAAGAATTACCTGAAAAACAGCCAGAGGATCTGAAAATGTCAGCCACCCAACATGGATGTTTAAAAAATTTCCCCAGATAAAATTGAATCCAGCCTGGTTCAGTGTGGGAAGTATGATAAAAAGGGCTGCAACACCTATCTGAATAGCTCGTCGCCAAGTATGAATTTTTATCTTTTTCATTTTAATGCTCCTTTCTGGCATTGTTTATTACCTGATTACGAGCAAAAAGTCTCCAAATTATATATGGGGATATAGAAACATGACTCTTCTCCTTTTTTTGAATAACTGCCACGGGCAGACCGTATTCTGGCCGGCCTACCCACAACGAAGTATGAAAGAATGTTAGAAGTGTCTACTCTTTCATATAAACGGGCATGTCCTGACCTCGTCAGTCCTAAGTTCTATGCATGTTGTGCATGGAGGCTTGCTAACCTCTTGAAATTATTGACCCTGTGCCTTAAAGTTTGATTTTATAGGCCTTAATGATTTCAATGAGTTATGAGAGCTTAGGACTCTTGAGTCCTGATGAACACAACGAATATTGGGTCGTAGACGCGGAGCCAAATGGTATTATGCCGCCCCCCCCGACGGGCAATGGGCCCGGCCGGAACCGTAGACGGCCCAATTGGCCGGTTCCGATTGCCCATCGGGGGGGGCTCTGCTGAGGTTACCCGGAAGTTTTATTTTCTAATAAAAATATCGTATCTACAATGCGAGTATTACTCTTCGGCTACCCTTGGTAACGGATGAGCATATTTATGATCAAAATCGCAAATTCAATGTATGGCATATAGCTCCAGGCCAGGGATCAACAGATTCAATATCCTCACCAGATGTGATCTAAAATATCGATTTGCAATAATGCTTTTTTCAATGTAGTTTGGTTTTATTTTATTTTATACATAAACCATTAATATGCCACCCGTTTGATTGTGATTAATCTAACGAGCAACAATAATCAATAAGGATTATCCATGAACCTTTTCCCCATAATTCGCTGACGTAGATACAGCACTGCTGCCCGGGGCGCATTCCCATTTTCCCGGTACTTTCTATAACTTATTGATTTTATTAAGTCGGCAACAAATTGGCTCAAAAATTATATCTTTACAAATTAAAGAGTTAGAACTCCGACCGGGAAAATGGGAATGCGCCCGCTGTCCGTGTTGGTGGCTGCTGTACAACTGCATGGGGAATGTAGGCAGGAAAGTCCTTTTATCCTCTTCCAGACTGACCGTTCTTCATCGTCTCATTCCTTGATTGAAATTGACTTTTCCGGAGCAGGATTTCAAATTTCTTCCAGTTTGGAACTCTCCTCGGGGTGCGCTTCCTGTGGCAGTCACGGCTCCTGCTGTTCATAAGTAGTGGATAGAGATGAACCCTTTTTATTTTTTTGTGTGTCGGCTGGGAATAGCTGTAGATGTTGTGATCGAGCCTCAAAAAATTATTTCAATGGGAATGTAAATATAATGAAACGCAATATATATATACACACCCGGGTTGAGAAAGAGCTGGAACGTCTGAAAGACCAGGAGAATACACCGGGATTTGCTGCCGAAAAAGCCCATCAGATCATTTGCCTTCTTGCCAGAGGAGAAGCCCTGATCAATACGGGAAGACTCTCCAGAAAGGGAGATGCCCGCATCCCAAATTGTCTGAAATATGATCTTGGCAAAGGACATCGGCTGGTCTGTGTAAAAGAAAAAAATAATATTTACGTGTTGTTTGT
>Ga0208900_1000934_pt1 | contig 16805 bp, 13 predicted proteins | sample AntAceMetag02UKK_FD_184763 | JGI IMG/M metagenome (GOLD analysis project Ga0208900, IMG submission 184763) | Saline lake microbial communities from Ace Lake, Antarctica - Antarctic Ace Lake Metagenome 02UKK (SPAdes) (version 2) | ecosystem: Environmental > Aquatic > Non-marine Saline and... | reverse complement strand
CATAAGATGTTAAGGAATAGGGTTTAAATAACTTGCCCATTTGGAATTGCCCTGTAATTCCAATTAGGTAAGACTTCATCAAATACGATTTTCATATTTTCTTTGAACCCCTCAGCGACCTTTCGCCCGGTTTCATAGACCTTATCCACAATTTGAACAGTCGCTTTCAAACCTTTTCGTGTTTCAGTTTTTTCCATCAGCTCTTTGACAATTTGGATATCTTTAAAAATTACCCCCTGACAGGCCCTGGTAACATGAGGAAAAAAACGATGTTCAATGGGGTTGTATTTAGAACAATAAGGTGGATAGTGTGCAATTCGTATTTCGATCCCAATCTCATCAACAAGCTTTTGGAGATCCTCTTTAAACAGGTAATGACGACTGCTGTTGCTTCCTCCGCCATCGCATAATATAAGGATTGAAGTGGCATCAGGATATCCCTTCCGACCTTCATTATACCACCAGTTCCTTAAGCAATCACAGGCAAATTCACCGGTATCCTTACTTGTACCGAGGTTAATATAGCCGGTATTCTTCTTGCAATCGTAAATAGCATGAGGAATCACACAACCTTCTGCAAAACTTGAGAAATCATGATCATAAGTGTGTATTGTTCCTTGAGTATACAAATGACCGTCTCTATGTAAATTGCCGATATTCTCTTTTTTTTTGGTGTCTATGCTGATTATCGGGTTTGGAGTTGGTTCATATTCAGCTCTTTGTTCATTTATATTTACAAACTGTGCATTCCTATTTTTAACCCTCTTCATGGTTGTTTGCTTTTGAGCCTTGCGTCGGCGATAGTTATTATTTTTGAGAAGTTGACGAACAACTGTTGTACTTATTTTAACATTATGCACGCTGAACATTAGAACTGAAATTTTCCTCTGAGACATGTTCGTCCACTTTATCTCTTCATTCATTGGATCGCCTGCAGTATGATTTTTTATAACATCTAAAAATTTTCTATCAAGATCCTTACGAGTCAAACGGTAACCTTTCCGCCCACCACCTGCGCTCCTGATTCGTTTTTCATATTTACTGTCAAAAGGCAACGCCTGTAGTTCTTTAATACCTTTACTTACTGTTTTACGACTACAATTCAAGATAGATGATACATAGACAATTCCTCCGCGCTGTTTTTTTAAGGCTTCGATTCCTGCGTATCGTCTTTTATCTTTTTCAGAAAGTGTATTATAAAATTTCCTCATCTCTTTTTCAACTAATGCGGTATATGGGATTACGGTTGTTTTTCGAGGAGATGCAACCGCTTTGATTTCAGTTTCTAACGAAGTTATTGACGTCTGACACGAAGTTATTTCCGTTTGTATTTCTTCGCTAATATCAATACCTGAAGGTAACAATAAAAGTATTTTTGTATTATTTTTATCACATGCTCCAACATTTTTGAGTTCTTTGCTCATCTCCTGAGACACTGATGAGATGATTGTCTCTTTAACAGGTATAGATAATATGTCAAATTCTATAACTATTTTAGCAGTTTTTGAGAAACCTTTTAAAGGACTGGAAAAAAATAAAGAAAATGGCAGAGGCTCAATCCCTTTACGCATCATATACAAAACAGATTTTTGTAAACACCAGATCCATATCTGGCCGATATTTTTTAAAACATGATAATATAAAAACAGTATAAACCCTGTTTTTATAATGCATTGCCATCGAAAAAAGGTATTCTGATAGCGTACATACCATGATGGAATTGTTGCAGTACGTCTAACAACTTGCCAAGACATACCTGGCATTCGCTCTTGTTCAACCCACCATTCACAGGATAATTGTTTTGTTTGTGTAAAAAAGCCATTGAAAAGCAACAACATTAACATGCCTAAAAATAAATTCCGACGCCAATTGATCGTCCAGGCAGACATTAGAAAACCCTCCTATTAAAAAATATTGAAGCTGTTTTTAAATGATTTTCCTTGATATATCAAGTGAATAATATAACTTTATCCTGAAATATTGGCACATATTTTGCTTTTGATCAGAAGACGATATAACTGTCTTATTCTATTGTAAAAATCTTAATGGGTAAGTTATAAAAACCCTATTACTGAGTCTTTAAAAAGATACTTTACAAAACCAAACAAACGAAAAATTTGCGATAAAATTAGGGAGAATGGAGACTCATCTCTGCACCTTCATTCGAGTTGAATAAAAGAACGGATGGATTTAACAAAATATATAGAATTGGACTAAAAACATGCTAAACAATCGATCAATCCTCATTACTGGCGGTACCGGCTCCTTTGGTAAAAAATATATCCAGACTATTCTTCATCGCTATAAACCACGTCGTATTGTGGTATATTCCCGGGATGAATTGAAACAATTTGAAATGCAACAAACCTATAATGATCCATGCATTCGATATTTCATCGGTGATGTAAGAGATCGAGAAAGATTAGTGCAAGCCATGAAAGGAGTTGATTATGTTATTCATGCAGCTGCCTTGAAACAAGTACCAGCAGCTGAATACAATCCAACAGAGTGTATTAAAACAAATATTAATGGCGCTGAAAATGTAGTTCATGCAGCCCTACATAATAAGGTAAAAAAAGTTATAGCCTTATCAACAGACAAAGCTGCCAACCCCATCAACCTTTATGGTGCTACTAAACTCTGCTCTGACAAATTGTTTGTTGCAGCAAACAATATGGCAGGAGGGCAGGATACCCGGTTTGCTGCGGTCCGTTATGGGAATGTAGTTGGTTCAAGAGGATCTGTTGTTCCTTTCTTTAAAAAACTTATTGAAGACGGGACAGATCATCTCCCCATAACAGATGCACTGATGACCCGATTCTGGATAACACTCCAAGATGGAGTTGATTTTGTTCTAAAAAATTTTAAAAGAATGCACGGAGGAGAAATCTTTGTACCAAAAATACCTTCAATCACCATTACAGACTTGGCAACGTCCATTGCTCCAAAATTACAGCAAAAAATTATTGGTATCCGTCCGGGAGAAAAACTTCATGAGATCATGTGCCCTAAAGATGATTCTCATTTGACCGTTGAATTCCAAGATCATTTTGTGATCATGCCTTCAATTAAATTTTTTAAGTATGATGTAAATTATACTGTAAATGAAATTGGCGAACATGGCCAACCAGTTGAACAAGGTTTTGAATATAATTCTGGAACAAATCCTCATTTTCTTACAGTTGATGAGATAAAAGAGTACGATAAAAAAGCAGAGTTATGAACTTTTATTGAATACCAATACTTTTCAATAATCAGAATTTACAAACCTTTCAGATAAAAGCTTTTAAAGCCTTCTTTAATATAACATTATTTCCGGTTTCAATTTGATTGGTTCTGGCTTTGCCAGGTTAGGGGAAAATGAAAATTTTATGTGTTATTCCTGCTCGCGGCGGAAGCAAACGTATCCCCAAGAAGAACATTAAGGATTTTCTTGGAAAACCAATAATTGCGTATTCAATTCAAACAGCTTTGGAGTGTGGATTGTTTGATGAAGTGATTGTTAGTACAGATTGCGATCACATTGCCACAGTGGCGATGAAATGTGGGGCAAAAGTGCCGTTTATGCGTCCGCCAAAAGTCTCTTCTGATACAGCCACAACAGCTGAAGTACTGTTGCATGCATTATGTTGGTATGCAGAACAACATATATTCTGGGACTATTTGTGTTGCTTTTACCCTACAGCCCCATTTTCTACTCAAAAAAAAATGATAGAAGGGTTAGAAATTTTAAAAAAAACAAAAGCCCCGTCGGTTCTCCCTGTTACAGAATTTGCATATCCTATACTCAGGAGTCTGAAGATTAATAAGACTGGTTGTGTGGACATGAATTGGCCAGAATATGAATTAACACGATCACAGGATTTGCCGAATGCGTACCATGATGCAGGCCAATTCTACTGGATTAATGTTGCTTCGTTTAAGAAGGATCCCCGATTAATGCCCAAAGGAACACTTCCATTGAAGCTTCCGAGACTACAGGTTGTTGATATCGATACTCCAGAAGATTGGGTGACGGCAGAGATTTTGTATAGGTTACTGCATAAATGAAAATTCTAATAACAGGGGCTACAGGCTTATTAGGACCACGTATGGCAGAAGCCTTTCGTTTGCGTGGATGGGATATTGTCACGCATGGTTTTTCAAAACCTGCCGATGTTAACTTTGATCTTTGCGACAAAAATCAGGCTATTCTCAATCTCGAAAAAATTCATCCAGATGTCATTGTAAATCTTGTGTGCCTTTCGGATGTCGAGGCTTGTGAAGAAAATGTAGACCGAGCGTATCGTAGGAATGTGCGTCCTGTTGAAATGTTGGTTACCGGAATGAAGTGTCTTGGGTTAACTTGTCGTTTGATTCAAATTTCAACGGATCAGTTATATGATTCCCCAAATGCGAGCCGGGAAGATGCCTTTGTTTTTCGAAACAATTATGCCTTTTCAAAATATGCGGCTGAATTAATAGCTATGAATTATAAAAACAGTCTGATATTTCGAACTAATTTTTTTGGCCGCAGCAAAACTTCGAATCGAATCAGTTTTACCGACTGGTTGTTTAATGCATTTGAAAACGAGTCTCCGATTATTCTTTTTGAAGATGTTATGTTTTCTCCGTTATCTATGTTGACACTTTCTCATTACATCGCAAATGCTATTACCTCGAATAAAACCGGTGTTTATAATTTAGGTAGCCGAAATGGAATGTCCAAAAAAGACTTTGCTCTTGCTTTGGCTAAGGAATTTGGTCTATCAACGATAAATGCAAAAGTAGGAACGCAGCAAGATGTGTGTTTTTCTGCAAGACGTCCCGAGGGAATGATTATGGATTGCAGTCGGTTCGAACAAGATTTTTGTACAATCCTACCAGAGTTGCACAAGGAAATATGTCTGGCGAAAGATTAAACGGAGGGAAGAAAATGAATGAGCCATCATCTGTAATTAAGATTAACGGGCAATCAATTGGATTAGAATATCCTACATATTTTATAGCTGATATTGCCGCCAATCATGATGGTGACCTTGAGCGCGCCAAGGATCTGATTTGTCAAGCAGCTGAAGCGGGGGCGAATGCCGCTAAGTTTCAGCATTTTAAAGCCAGTACAATTGTGAGTGATTACGGATTTAAGCATCTTAGTGGACAATTAACACATCAGGCAAAATGGGAAAAATCTGTATTTGAAGTTTATAAGGATGCGTCGGTCAGCATGGATTGGACGGAGACTCTTGTTGAAACATGCCGGAAAGCCGAGGTTACATTCTTTACCAGCCCCTACTCTATTGAAATTGTAGATGCGATTGACCCGTATATCCCGGCATACAAGATCGGATCTGGTGATATCACATGGTTAGAAATTATTAGGCATATGTCTGGCAAAGGGAAACCTGTATTGTTGGCGACTGGTGCTTCTAATCTTACGGAAGTTCAGGAAGCAACTGATGTTATACTCGAAACAACAGGGGATATGGTACTGATGCAGTGTAATACCAATTACACTGCATCCTTGGAGAACTTTAAGTTTATTCAACTCAATGTACTTAAAACATATGCAGATATGTACCCAGGAATCATTCTGGGTTTAAGTGACCACACTCATGGCCATGCAGCTGTGTTGGGTGCAGTAGCTTTGGGTGCACGGGTTATCGAAAAACATTTTACAGATGATAACAATCGGAAAGGACCTGATCATAAATTTGCCATGAACCCTGTCTCCTGGCGTGAAATGGTGGATCGTACTCGAGAATTAGAAAATGCACTGGGAACCGGACTAAAGAGAATTGAAGGCAATGAATTTGAGACTGTTGTTGTTCAGCGTCGGGCGGTTCGGGCAGCAAAGGATCTGAAAGTGGGCGAAAAATTGACTCCCTCAAACATCGAAGTTCTTCGCCCGTGCCCCAAAGAAGCCATTTCTGCTAATGTGTTGTCCCGACTTTATGGAATGAAGACGCGTATATCTATTTTGCGTGGAGAAATTATTCGCTGGATTGACGTGAAATAGGTGGCTATATTGAATGAAAGAGAGACGAATCAAGATGAGGTAGCCATTATTATCCCAGCTTGGAATGAAGAGAAGACAATTGAAGGGGTTATCAGTTCGGTAATCCCTCATGGCAGGGTTATAGTTGTAAACGATGCTTCAACTGATCAGACGGCATTGTTTGCTGAGCATGCTGGGGCTACCCTTGTAAATCATTGTCTCAACAAAGGTTATGATGGAGCACTAAACAGCGGATTTAAAAAAGCAGTAAAACTTGGGGTAAAATATATTTTAACCTTTGATGCCGATGGGCAACATAATCCGGCAGACATTCCATATATCATTGAACGACTAAAGGCTGGGGCGGACCTTGTGGTGGGAATACGCCCCAATTGTGCTCGCATAAGCGAAAAACTTTTTTCACTGCTCACTTGGCAAATATACGGACTTCGAGATCCTTTATGTGGTTTGAAGGGATATCAAAATTCACTTTATCACGATGCTGGCAATTTTGATTCATGCAATTCAATTGGAACAGAATTAGCTTTGTTTGCATGCAAACGAAAAAAATATAAAGTCGAGCAATTTCCCGTAGGTATTTATTCTCGGCAGGATCAACCCAGGTTTGGAACTTCATTGAAAGCTAATTTGCGTATTTTTTATGCAATGTGCCGAGTTTTTTTAAAAAATTGAGGGTCCTTAAATGCATTGCTAAAAAATAGCCCAGCCAAAGCGTGACTCGTGAAATGCAGCGTTAGAAATTCATTTTCTGAATTTTATCGCCGGACCCCAATTTTGACGTCTATATCTTTGGGAATTTTGTAACAGCAAAAAGAGTTACGATCTTCATCATGGGTATATTATTTTCCATGAACTCCCTAATCAAATCAGTTACCATATCTAAATTTTTCAATTTCAATAAAATTTCAAGTGCCTGTGAGGCGAGGATTTTGAGAACTTACATATAATTTTTACAATCAGTTTAAAACGCTCTCAAATAAATTATAAATCAATTTCAAAAATAGGAACAACCGATGATGGATAACGTTTGGTTACACACAAAAAAGAGCATCCTATGGGACCCTATAATTAATGAATTTCAAAAGAAAGGGGTTTGGGAAAAAGTTATAAGAAGAACCAAAAGACCATCTTTAGAAGAAATAAAAAAACTAAAAAAAGAAATCACTCTTCCCCGGGAAGATTCAGAAAGATATGATTTGTCTTATGAAAAATTATTAAAACAACAATTTTCCATACTGGATATGTTTTTGCGAAAAACAGACTGGGGAAGTGACAGGTACAATTCCGCATCCATTCATGAACTGTCATCCCGTATCAGAATCTATTATGAATTTTACACATTATCTCTTACAAAGGAAAATATTTCCCTTGTTATCTTTTATAATACACCCCATATGGGTTGGGATACAATTTTATACGAAGCTGCAAAAAATTTAAAAATCAAAACGCTGATACTGGATCAGTCCAATTTCTCAAATAAGTTTTTCCATTCCTTTGTTCTTCACGACTTTGGAACATTTAAAACATCTCGAATTTTAGACCATACCCAGCACTATCAAATAGAAAAAAAATTTGAAAAAGATTGGTTTTATATGAAAAAAAACCGCTGGAAAAAAGAACCGCTCTCTTTGAAAAAATTGATAACTTTGTCAAAATATAAAAAAAGAATAAACCATTTTATTGAAGGCAATGATTATCTAAGACTGATACGAGAGATTGCCAGCAAAAATCGTCGTTCCCAATCATTTTTTCGATTTTACACAGAAATAAATTACAAAAAAGAACTCAAAAAAATTACGACAACCCAGTATTCTATAAAAAAAAAATACGTCTATTTTCCTTTACATTTCCAACCGGAAAAGGTTTCTTCGGTGTGGACAGGAATCTATATAGACCAGGTATTGGCCATAGAGAGATTATCTAACATAATTCCATCAGATTGGTTTATATATGTCAAAGAAAATCCGAAACAAAGAGGTGCATATAGAAGCAACCTATTTTTCGAACGTTTAAAATTGATCCCCAACCTTCTTTTTTTATCCCGTAAAGCTAATACTTTTGAACTTACAAGAAACTCCCAGTTCGTTGCTACAATTGTGGGAAGTGTTGGATGGGAAGCCATAACCGGTGGGAAAAATGTTCTGCTGTTCGGGTGGGGAGCATGGTACAAGAACCTGCCGGGAGTCTATAAATACCGTCAAGATCTTGACGTAAATGAACTTTTAACTCAAAAGATAGATCACAAGCTCTTAGAAAAAAACGTGGCCAAAATATACAATAAGTGTGGCACGGGAATCATTTTTGATGCTTACATACCTTCCATTACGGATTTCTCAATTGAAAAAAATACAATAACAGTTTTTGACTCGATAAAAAGAATACTTTATTAATAAGGACAATAGCCCAAGCCCATTTCATGGCGATCGTCTTATAGAATATGCCGACAAAAAGGGTATCGCAGGAAAAATACAATTTTGTTTTTTTGTGGACTTTTTATTGGATCTCTCGCCTACACAATCCTTAAGGTTATGATCAAGCCCCAAATTAATTGGCCATAAAATTTGAAATTGGGGGGGGAAGGTGCGTTCATACCTTCTATAAGAACTTATGACTCACGAGTTGCAAAATAACAAAAACTTACTTAGAATCTTACTAAAATGAAACAAAAAAAAATTATTATTATTCATCAAGAACCCTTTGGCTACCATTCAGACACATACTACTATTGCAAGTATCTACGAAAAAAACATAGTCTTACCTATATTTGCTGGGATTATAATAAAAAAAAAATTCATATGGATGGCATTAATATTATTTATATTTCAAGAGAAGGAAACCTTTTGATAAGAAATTTTCGATTCATAATAAAAGTTCTTAATCAATTGAAAAACAATTACCATTATCAAATTATCAAATATTTTCGTGGCTGTTCTCTGCTTAAATTTTTTTTCCAAAACAAAATATTTTTACTTGATATCCGTTCGAGTTCCACCCTTAAGAACAAATTTAACAGAAAATTTTACAATTTCTTTTTAAAAAAAGAGGCATCATTTTTTAATAATATATCCATAATATCCAGGGGGCTTGCAAACAGACTGGGCTTCCCAAAAAATCCCAACAAAATCTTCATTCTTCCCCTTGGCGCTGAGGTTATTTCCTCCACAACTAAAAAATTTAATTCCATTCATCTACTTTATGTAGGCACACTTTACAACAGGAATATTGATCAGACCATCAAAGGATTTGCAAAATTCTATCATGAATACAAAAATAAGTTTCAAATAACATATACAATTATAGGCAGTGGCTTTGGAAACGAAGAAAAAGACTTGAAAGAATTAATAAGTGATGAAGATATCAATCATGTCGTACAGGTAGCCGGATATGTCCCCCATGATGAATTGAAAGTGTTTTTTGATACCCATAATATTGGAATATCCTATATTCCAAAAACAGAATATTTTGATGTACAGCCACCAACAAAAACCTTTGAATATTTACTCTCCGGCATGCCTGTGATTGCAACCGATACGTCTGAAAACAAAGCGGTCATCAATGACAAAAACGGCATATTGATTAAAGATACTCACAAAGATTTTTATCAGGGGCTTGTTCAACTTTGCCAAAAAGGGATTCAATTTAATTCTAACGACATTCGGAGTAACGCCATGCGGTACTCCTGGAAAAAAATTACGAATGATTTAAATTATGTGCTCCAGAATTTATCCAATTGATTTTTCAGATGCAAAATTCCATATTAATTCAACAAAATATCAATACAAACATCTTTCAAGATTTTATAAAAAATATGAAAATTCTCCTTGCAAATTATCGCTACTTTGTCTCAGGTGGGCCTGAACGGTATATGTTCAATGTAAAAAATGAACTTGAGAAAAGGGATCACCATATTATTCCCTTTTCAGTAAAATATCCTGAGAACAAGCCATGTGCCTATTCAAAATATTTTGTAGCCCCCCTTGGAACTAAGGATGAGGTATATTTTGACCAGCAGAAAATGACACCAACAACTCTTTATCGCACGCTTTCACGTCTTTTTTATTCCAAAGAAGTGGAACGTTCTGTTTCACAACTTATATCTGACACCCAACCACAGATCGCCTTGGTACTTCATTATCTTAGAAAAATTTCGCCTTCATTACTTGTTGCACTAAAGAATAAAAAGGTACCGATTATTGTAAGGTTATCAGACTATGCAATGGTTTGCCCCCAGACGCATTGTCTGCGTAATCAAACTCCCTGTGATTTGTGTGCGGAAGGAGATATCCACCACAGCATAAAATTCAATTGTGTTAAAAACAGTAAGATCACATCTATAACCAATGCATTGGCAGCATGGTTTCACTCATATATGCGATATTTTGACTTGGTCGATTGCTTTATCACAACCAACATGTTCATGTATAAAATGATGGTTCGTGCGGGATGGAGCGAGGAAAAATTGATCTGCATTCCGACCTTTACAGACACGGAGATCTTCCGTCCGAAAAATAACTTTTCAAAATCAAATTACATCTGTTATGTTGGACGTCTTGAGAATCTAAAGGGCATCCATGTACTTGTAAATGCCTTTATTGCGATGCAGAAGACATCATCAAGCAATGTTTCTCTTAAAATAGCTGGCACAGGTTCTGATTTTTATTTTAAACAATTAAAATCCACCATCAGCAATGCAGGTATGGAAAACTGTATTCAATTCACAGGCCAACTGGATGCAAGCCAGCTGTCACAATTCCTGGGGAATGCATTATTAACTGTTGTTCCATCCCTGTGGTTTGAAAATTTGCCCAATACCATCCTTGAAAGCTATGCCTGCGGTACTCCTGTTATCGCTTCAGATATTGGATCTCTACCAGATTGTGTTAAAAAAGGAAAAACCGGAGATTTGTTTAAAGCAGGAGATACTCAAGATCTCACAGAAACCTTAAAATTTTATTTAAACCATCCAGAAATTTTAAAAAAAATGGCAAAAAATTCAAGAGATGAGGCAAGCCGTCAGTATTCTCCTAAAGCCCATATTAACTCTCTTGAGCATTTATTCAACCAGTATATCTGATATTTTAACATTCAAACATTCTTCAGGAGCATAATATGAATGAAGCCACTGGAATGCCAACTGATGCCTCCATCATTACAACGTATCGATGCTGCATGAAATGCAAAATGTGCCATATATGGAAATATCCCACTGACATAAACCGTGAAATAAAACCCAGAGAACTCGAAAAATTACCTCCCTTAAAATTCATAAACATAACAGGAGGGGAACCCTTTGTTCGTCGAGACATAGATGAAATAGTGGAAGTCGCATTTAAAAAGGCCCCGCGTGTGGTTATTTCCACAGCTGGTTACCAGGTGGACAGCATTCTTGCACTGGCAGAGAAATTTCCCAAAATCGGGATACGGGTAAGTATTGAAGGACTGTCCACAATCAATGACTACCTAAGGGGACGGGATAGTGGTTTTGACAGAGGGATAAAAACCTTGCTCGGCCTACGCAAGATGGGAATTAAAGACATCGGATTTGGCATTACAGCCTCTGACAATAACTCTTCTGATATGCTTGATTTATATGAGTTATCCAAAAACCTTAAAATGGAATTTGCCACCGCCTCATTTCATAACTCTTACTATTTCCATAAGCAGGACAATAAAATACAAAATGAAGATGAAGTTATTAATAATTTTTATGAATTAACCGATCGCCTGTTAACTGAAAACCATCCCAAAAGCTGGTTCCGTGCATTTTTCAATGTTGGATTGATAAACTACATTAAAGGCAACAAAAGACTGTTACCATGTGAAGCTGGCAGTGTCAATTTTTTCATTGAACCCTATGGGGATGTTTATCCCTGCAATGGATTAGAAGAAAAATACTGGAAAGAAAGCATGGGCAATATCAGGGATTATGACACCTTTAAAGCCCTCTGGTTCAGCCAGCAGGCAGATAAAGTCCGAAATCTTGTCAGAACCTGCCCGAAAAATTGCTGGATGGTTGGTACGGCAGCTCCTGTAATGAAAAAATATATCAAGCATCCCTTAGCCTGGGTAGTAAAACAAAAAGCAAAAAGCTTGATGGGTATAAAAATTGACAGAACCCATCTACCGGATCAATTTAATGTTGGACAGGATCCATTACAGGGTGATCTTAGGGGAGGATCTACTGGTGTTGTTGAAGCCATTGATGAAGGTTTTACAGGCGAAGTTGATAACCGGTTGATGACCCATGTGCTTTCAAACACAATGCTTACAGAAAATGTATTTCTCTTTGAAGTTCAGCGTAATGGATTTCAATATAAAGCAGGCCAAAACGTGAGCATCGGCCCGAGCCTTGAGTACCATAAAAGCAGAGATTACACTTTCTATTCAGCGCCATCGGAAGATACCATGAAGTTTCTCATCCGGGAGGTGGGACATGGCGAAATTTCAGCAACACTTAAACACATGAAACCCGGGGATAAAGTCGATATTGTCGGGCCATACGGGGAATTCGAGCTACAGAACCCAACAGAAAAGACACAAAAACACATCTTTATTGCCTCAGGCGTTGGAATTGGGCCTTTCAGATCATTTATAACCCAGCACCCAGACATTGATTACATGCTTCTGCATGGAATCCGTTATGCCCATGAACAGGCCATGGCAAAAGGAATTGACCCCAATCATTATGTATCATGCATCACTGCTAATGATGGAGGTAATTTCCAGGGACGGGTAACAAAATATTTAAAGACCATGGTTATCCCTTCGGAGACCTATTGCTATATATGTGGGAATCCCCATATGTTGAGAAGTGTATATGACCTTCTTGTAAAAAAAGGTGTCAATCGGGATTCCATTTTAACTGAACCATATTATGCATATTAAATAAAATTGGAACACTGAAAGGGTGTTTGAAATCGATGATGATTTCTGACCATTATTTCAAATGATTTTGGCGTGTTAACCAAATTGAGTCATTATAAGTTAATTTGCTGATTTTATTGTCATATGGCAGTCGATTTCAACGCCCTTTCTTATTGCCAAAATGATAAGTATCACTCGTAAGATGAATTTGGGGGCAAGGCATATATTGAAAATTTTTGTCGCAGGAACACGTGGCATTCCTGATATTCCCGGTGGGATTGAAAAACATTGTCAGGATCTCTACCCATTGATAGCCGAAATGGGACATGATGTTTATATTGCAACGCGCAAACAATATGCTTTAAAAAAGTATCGGGAATGGAAAAAAATAAAACTCATATATCTTTATTCACCTGTAACAAAAAATTTTGAAGCCATTTTTCACACGTTCTTAGCTGTTTTAAAAGCAAAAAAATTGAAAGTGGATATCATACATATTCACGCAGTTGGACCTGGACTTATGGTACCTCTTGCCAAGGCACTGGGCTTAAAAGTTGTCCTGACAAATCACGGCCCGGATTACGACAGACAAAAATGGGGAAACTTTGCAAAAACAATTTTAAAAACAGGAGAATATTTGGGAGGGAAGTTTGCAGATTCTAACATTGCCATCTCTTCCGTTATTCAAAAAATCGTAAAAAAAAGATGTAAAAAGGAATCTCATATTATTTATAATGGGGTAATGTTACCAGATGCTTCTGTCCAAAGTGATTACCTTGATGAAATCAATGCTGCCCCTGGAAAATACCTGTTATCTGTTGGCAGATTTGTTCCAGAAAAAGGCCTTGCCCTGTTAATCAAAGCATTTAAGACTGTCAATACTGAACATAAACTCATTATTGCAGGGGATGCGGACCACGAAACCGAATACAGTAAACAACTGAAACACATAATTGATGCGGATGAAAATATCATCAGAACCGGCTATCTCACAGGAGAGAATTTAAGGCAGCTATTTTCCCATGCCCGCCTTTTTGTTCTGCCATCCTATCATGAAGGGCTACCCATTGCATTGCTTGAAGCAATGAGCTATGGACTTTCTGTTCTGGTATCTGATATCCCCGCCAACCTTGAGGTTGATCTTCCAGAAAAATGCTTTTTTGAATGCGGTAATGCAGAAGACTTGAAAAATAAAATTGAAAGACTTCTTCAAAATGATATTTCTGAAAACGAAAAATCAAGAAACAAGTTGCAGATAATTCAAAAATATAGCTGGCCCAAGATTGCGATGCAAACCGACCTTCTATATAGACAAACAATGCATCCTGCACAATATAAGCATTTTCATAAATAATTATCTATGAAGTAGAGCTTATAGCTTCGTATTCTTCTGTTACTTCAAGCGTTGCCTTTTCAAAATCAGGATCTATACTGACCAGTTGCCCTGCAGCCAAAAAAAACATAAATATCAAAACATTGGAATCCAGGGTAAAGGTGTAAATAGTGGAAATGGCGAAAAAAAACGTACAACTCACCATACCCAATGCAAATGCTCCGGAAACCCCATCCTGCTTGCAGAATTTCACAGCATCCCAGAAAATAAAAAACAAAAACAGATAAAATATAATTGTACCCATCATCCCAATTTCCCACATCAATTTCACAAAGGTAATACCCACACCAAAACGCTTTCCTTCCTCCACATATTTACCACTGAGTTCCCTGGTAAATCCCTCCGATGCATTTCCTGCACCCCTTCCAAAAAAAACAAAACGAGGTTCTTCCGACGCCTTTACAAATGCATTGCGAATAGGCAATAAACGACTTTTATTGTATTTTTCCAATGTCCTTGAATTCGTTACAAATCCAGTTATACCATACCCCCAACGTTGCTTGGAAAAATGATCATAAATACCCTTTAAGGCGATAAAGGAAAGCCCAAATAAAAACAAAACCAGCATAACTTTTAAAATGACATCTCGTTTTCCTCTGATGAATATGGATGGGAAAATAAAGGAAAAGGGCAGCAAGATAAAAGATATCTTTGTTTCATTGAGGGTAATAGGAATGAATGCGGCAGCAGATGAAATTAAAAAAACGGGTAAGGAAATTTCTTCTTTAAAATAAAAAGCAACGAGAAAAGAAATGATAATAATAAGATAAATGGCCAGCACACCGGAGGTGGACATTCCCAGGGTTCCACCCATGGGATCACCGGATAATGAGGTAGCATATTTAAAAAAACGTTGCCAGACTACAACTGGAAACTGGAGCATTGATAAGGCAAAAACCCACAAAATAATTTTCTTAAAAGCTGATTCCGTAAAAGGATAGATCAAAGGAATCAAAAAAATCGGAAGAAACTTAGTATAAATCCTAAGTCCGGCTAGCATGGTAAACCCAGCTACTTGATTTAAAAAAAATCCAATGAGGATATGAAGCAAATAAATGATAAGCAAAATACTGTATTTTAATGGCAAACGAATTCGTTTGTCGGTGGCTGTTCTGAAAGGTATTGAAATTGCAATAAAAATAGCAATAATTTCAGGTATCCAGGTCATTATTCTACCCCCGACACCCATTACAAAAAAGAGCCAGTCAAAAATAAACAGGCTTGCTAAAAGAACAATAAGTAAAAAATTTATCATTTGGCTATTTCTTTATCCAGTTTTTCTGCCCACCAACACATAGGCATTTATAAAAAACTCCGTTTAAGAGGCTGTAACAATTGGAGTTACAACTTTCGTTGTAGCAGGTGGTTACTGCCATGTATATTATATAAATTTATAAACCCAGTTAGGAATAACCTGTTGGACATAATTAAGAATGACGCCACCAATTTGACATTCATTATCCTGCAAAAGTGCTATTGCCTTTTGAGCTACGGCTCTCTGAACTTTAACTGCCTGTATAACTAAAAAGGATACATCTGCGGCAGGTGCAACAGCAAGCGCATCTGAGGAACTGAGGACAGGAGGGCAGTCAATCAAAACATAATCAACTATTTCCCGACACTCCTTCAAGAGGTTTACAAAGTTATCCGGTTCAAGATTTCCAAATTTCTGACTGGAAACTTTTCCGCTTGTGAGAAAAAAAATATTGGGTCCAATGGGGGTCAAGGCATTACGAATCCCAATTCGATTGCTGAACACATCCGTAAGATTATACGCACCAGGGGAAACATTGAACATTTTATGTAGACTTGGAGATTGAAAATTTGCATCAATTATCATAATTTTCTTATCAGTTGCCTGGTTTCGGATGTAATCTACCAAGTTGACCAGAACAGTTGAAACTCCTTCTTTACCCCTGCTACTGGTAAAATTAAAAACTTTAAAATCACTTTTCTTATTAAAATACAAAATTTTTTTATAAAGATCTCCGGTCTGTTTTCTGTTTTTCAAATCAAGATTTTTCCATCCTGACGAAAGTTTTCTATCTTTTTTTTGAATCGTTTTATATTCATAGACAGGTTCTTTTTTCCTGTTTTGAACATTTCTTTGTTCATCAGACTCAATACCTGAATGATATTTGGGATAAGCATGTTCACGCCTGACATCATCACTCGGATCAGCCATCTTTCTTTTATGCTGAGAAGATTGAAGAAATCGTTCACTATAAGTTATTGTTTCTGAATTTTGCCCGATATGCGATTTTGGGTTTTGCTGTACACGGTTACCCTCTGTAAAACGAGTTGCAAAGGAATTCGAAGGGGACTGTGGTTTCCTGTCTTTCTTCTCAATCTGCCCTTTCGACATCAAATCTTTTTGGGGCGATTCCTGCCAGTTTATTTCCTTCATAATTATTATCTCTTTTACTTCAGAGATCGGCACATGAAATCTAAAGTATTGAGATTACAAAGGATATGCTTCTCAAAATTTCGTGTGCATTTCAACTTTTCAAAAAACTAACTATTTGATTTCATAGGATTAAAATTTTAAAAATA
>Ga0208900_1000933_pt1 | contig 16816 bp, 17 predicted proteins | sample AntAceMetag02UKK_FD_184763 | JGI IMG/M metagenome (GOLD analysis project Ga0208900, IMG submission 184763) | Saline lake microbial communities from Ace Lake, Antarctica - Antarctic Ace Lake Metagenome 02UKK (SPAdes) (version 2) | ecosystem: Environmental > Aquatic > Non-marine Saline and... | reverse complement strand
GTTGCAAAAAAAGTTATATCCGATATAAAAGACAGGGCTTTAGGGCAAGAGGTGATGGACAGCCTCAGTCCTGGCCAGCAGGTAATTAAGATTGTGTTTGATGAGTTTACCCAGATGATGGGGGACACCCATAAAGGGCTCAATCTTGAAGGTCGTACGCCTGCGGCCGTTATGCTTGTGGGACTACAGGGGTCGGGTAAAACCACCACGGCAGGCAAGCTGGGGCTCTATCTTAGAAAAAAGGGTAAAAACCCTTTTCTTGTACCTGTGGATGTATACAGACCCGCTGCCATCGATCAATTGAAAAAAATTGGTAAACAGTTGGATCTTCCCGTGTTCCCTTCAACCACGGACATGCTGCCCCTTGCCATTTGCGAGCAGGCAGTTGTCATGGGCAGGGAAAAGGGGTATGATGTGCTTATCCTGGATACCGCTGGTCGGCTCCATGTGGATGAGGCACTCATGGCGGAACTTGGACAGATAAAAAAGGCAGTTCATCCGTCGGAAATCCTCTTGGTGGCAGATGCCATGACCGGTCAGGATGCCGTTAATATAGCCGGTTCCTTTGATAAAACAGTGGGACTGGATGGGATTGTTTTGTCCAAAATGGATGGGGATGCCAGGGGGGGTGCGGCACTTTCCATTAAGGCGGTGACAGGTAAACCGTTGAAATTCATCGGTGTGGGTGAAAAATCAACGGATCTGGAGCCCTTTCATCCAGAACGAATGGCTTCACGGATTCTGGGCATGGGAGATACGCTTTCCTTCATTGAAAAAGCCCAGGAAGCGGTGGATATAAAGGGGGCTGAAGCCCTTGAAAAGAAATTGAGAAAAAATCAGTTCACCCTGGAAGATTTCCGGGATCAGATGGCTTCCGTTAAGAAAATGGGCTCCATCAAGGATCTCATCGGAATGCTGCCGGGCGTGAACAATAAGCAGCTTAAGGATATGAACATTGATGAGCGGGAGTTTGTGAGAATTGAGGCAATTATCAACTCCATGACCCCGGGTGAACGAAAAAATCATGGTATCATCAAAAGCAGCAGAAAAAAACGAATTGCAAAGGGAAGCGGGGTCACGGTGCAGGATGTGAACAAGCTTCTTAAAAGTTATACCCAGACAATGAAAATGGTGAAGAAGTTTAATAAAGGCGGTATGCGATCATTAAAGGGCATGCTGCCGTTTTAAGGAGAAAAGAAAGATATGTCGGTAAAGATTAGATTGGCAAGGGGCGGCGCAAAAAAGAAGCCCTTTTACAGAATTGTGGCAGCAGATTCAGAGTTCCCCAGAGACGGTAGATTCCTTGAAATGCTGGGAACCTATGATCCCATGCTGGAACCTGCTGCGGTTACTTTGAAAGAAGATAGAATCAAATACTGGATGGGAGAGGGCGCACAGCCCACAACCACAGTAAAAAGCCTCTTGAAGAAAGAGGGTTTTGGTTCCAATCCTGCCTGATAAGTTGTGTGAATCGTCCAAATTCTCAACACCCCAATAAAGGAGATGGATTTATGAAGGATCTGATTGAATACATTGCAAAGGCGCTGGTTGATAATCCTGAGGCTGTGGAAGTTTCTGAGATAGAGGGGACTAAAACATCTGTACTGGAGTTGAAGGTGGCAAAAGAGGATTTGGGAAAGGTGATTGGAAAACAGGGCAGATCTGCCCGGGCCATGAGGACCATTTTAAGTGCGGCCTCGGCAAAATTAAAAAAACGTACCGTGCTGGAGATTGTGGAGTAATTAATGGAGACGTCGGATCTGCTGATCATGGGACATGTTACCGGTGTTCATGGCTTAAAAGGATATATCAAGGTAAAATCCCATGCAGGATCCAACGAAACATTTGATGAGGGGGCCAGGCTTTTTGTGGGCTCTTCCGTGGATCAGGGAAAATGGTACACCATTGTTAAAACGTCTTCCCATAAAAAAGGGGTGCGGGTTTTGCTGGCAGATGTGGATGTCAATGCGGCCCAAACCCTTGTGGGTATGGATATTTTCATCCCAAGGGCAGATTTGCCGGATTTAGATGATGATACCTATTATTGGAATGATCTCATTGGTATGACGGTGACCGATATTCATCAGGGTCTTCTGGGGATCATTGAACATGTGATGCCCACGGGCAGTAATGATGTGTTTGTGGTGACGGGGGGAAAACGCGAAGTGCTGGTTCCCTCCCTTGCCCATGTGGTGCTTTCGGTTGATGTTGAAAAACGGATCATGACCATTGATCTGCCCGAGGGCCTTTGAACATGGCCCTGGACAATACAGAAGAGAAGGAAAAAAAGATTCCTGAAACAAGCAAGGGCATGGGATTTACGGTATTGACCCTGTTTCCGGAGTTGGTCACCTCTTTTTTCAGTCACGGTATCATTGGCCGGGCCATGGAAAGAAAATTGATTTTCGGGGAGGCCATTAATATCCGGAATTTTACCTCGGATCGTCATAAGAGTGTCGATGACAGGCCCTATGGCGGGGGGTGCGGGATGGTCATGACACCCGAACCTCTGTCCCGGGCCATTGGTGACGCCAGACGCAAAACCGGGGATGCCCGGGTGCTTTTGATGTCCCCCCAGGGAAAGCCCTTTGATCAAAATCGTGCCCGGGAGTTTGCTACCACCGGTGAAAATATTATTTTTGTGTGTGGCAGGTATGAGGGTATAGACGAGCGTATTTACCACGAGTTGGTGGATGAAGAGGTCTCCATAGGGGATTATGTGATGACAGGGGGTGAACTTGCCGCCATGGTGATCGTGGATGCGGTGACACGCTTGCTCCCCGGGGTGCTGGGGGGGGAATCTTCGGCTGAAATGGATTCCTTTGAGAACCATCGCCTGGAATATGCCCACTACACCCGGCCCTTTGAGTTTGAAGGGATGACGGTGCCCGATGTGCTCTTGTCCGGCAACCATAAAGAGATAGAAAAATGGCGTCAGTCCTCTTCTTTGAAGCGGACATTTATAAAAAGGCCCGATCTTTTCCACAAAGAGAAGTTGTCAAAAGAGGAAAAGGCGTGTCTAAAAATGTGGTGCAGGGAGCTTGAAGCACTTGTCAAAGAATAATCTTTATCTGGCGCTGATCCATTACCCGGTATCCAATAAAAAGGGAAATACCATTGCATCGGCCCTGACCACCATTGATATGCATGATATTGCAAGGGCCGCCATTACCTTTGGGGTAAGAGGCTTTTATGTGGTGACCCCGCTGATGGATCAGCAGGTGCTGGCCCATGAAGTGATTGCCCACTGGACAGATGGGGTGGGTGGCGTTTTAAATCCCTTTCGGAAACAGGCCCTGGAGTTGATTCGAGTGGTTTCAACCTTTGAAGATGCGGTGAAAGAGATTGAAAATGAGCGTCAGGCCAAGGTAATAACCATTGCCACCAGCGCGGCTTCCCATGACCATGCCGTGACCACCGCAACACTGGCCCGGCAGTTGGAAACTGATGCCTCCCATGTTATTACCTTTGGTACTGCCTGGGGGATGTCATCGGAATTTATGCAAAATTGTGATTTTGTATTGGAACCTGTCCAAGGGATCAATGGCTATAATCACCTTTCGGTGCGATCTGCTGTGTCCATTATTCTGGATCGGATCTGCCATAATAGAAATTGTATCGGCTCGTAGGAGCTGAATGACTACCATGGACAGACTTGTTTTTTGACCTGGTTTGTCCACAACAAAGATAGAAAATGAACGTCTGGTTTACCAGCATTTTCATATAGACCCACATGTCCTAACGGGCACAACGAATATTGAAAATGGTATTATGCCGCCCCCCCCCCGACGGGCAATGGGCCCGGCCCGGAACCGTAGACGGCCCAATTGGCCGGTTCCTATTACCCATCGGGGGGAGGCTCTGCTGAGGTTGCCTGGAAGTTTTATTTTCTAATAACTGCCACGGGCAAACCGTATTCTGGCCCCGGCCTACCCACAACGAAGCATGAAAGAATGTTAGGCTCGCCTACTCTTTCATACAAAAAAAATAAAGAACTCGCGTTTGGAGGATAGTTTAAAAATGGATGTATTACAACGGTTAGAAATGGAGCAGTTGCGTCTTGATATGCCTGATTTTAGAGCAGGGGATACCATCAAGGTTCATGCAAAAATAAAAGAGGGTGAAAAAGAACGTATTCAGATATTCCAGGGTGTTGTTATCAAAAAGACCAAAGGAATGGTTGGTTCTCGTTTCACTGTGAGAAAAATTTCCGGTGGAATTGGCGTGGAGAGAATTTTTCCCCTGAACTCACCTTCTATTGAGAAAATTGAAGTGGTGACCCATGGCCGCGTTCGACGCTCCAAGATTTACTACCTGAGAAATCTTCGGGGTAAGGCTGCCAGAATTAAAGAAAGACGTATTGCTTAATTTTGACTGCCATCTGGGCATTTGAAAAACAGGTGCTACAGGCCGGATACCGGTCTGTGGCAGGTATTGATGAGGCCGGCAGGGGACCCCTTGCTGGCCCTGTTGTTTCTGCGGCGGTGATTCTTCCCCTTGATTTTGCCGTTACGGGTATCAATGATTCCAAAAAACTAACTCCCCGCAAAAGAGATTTGCTTTTTGACCTCATCATGGAACAGGCTCTTGCGGTTTCAACTGGCATTGCCACTGTGGAAGAAATTGAAACCATTAATATTTTGCAAGCTTCACTTTTATCCATGGTGCGGGCTGCCAATGCACTTTCCCTTAAACCTGATTTTTTTCTGATAGACGGGAAATTCACCATTGATTCTTCTGTTCCCCAGCAGGCGATTATCAAGGGCGATGCCAAAAGTATTTCCATTGCAGCGGCATCCATCATTGCCAAAGTGACCCGGGATCGAATTATGCGAACCCTTCATGATCAATATCCCCAATATGGATTTGACCGCCATAAAGGGTATCCCACTGCCATGCACAAAACGGCTGTTATGGAATTCGGCCCTTGCCCGGTACATCGAAAGACCTTTAAAGGGGTTAAAGAATTTTTATAAACGGGCATGTTGTTCAACGACACAACAAAGATTGAAAATGGTACTATGCCGCCCCCGACGGAGGATGGGGCCAGCCCGGGATCGTCGGCGGCCCTTTTTTTTGCCCTGCCGGTCTAAACCACAGAAACTGCGGGCAAGCTCCTCAAACAATCTGTGCTTCTTAACGCCCGGCAGGGCAAAAGGGCTGATCGCCTTTGGATCCCAATGGGCTGGCCCCATCCCCCGCCGAGGGCTCTGTTGTCGGTATTTTAATGCTGTATTTTTGGCATCCTTCAAAAGTGCTTTACACTTTTTTAGAGCATTCCTCATTGCAAGGACTTTTTCCCAAAATACTGTAAAGTACTTTTGGACTCATATGAAGGATGCCGTATTTTTTTACACAATACTTCCCTGAGGAATTAAGCCATGGTAAACAATAGCAGACAGATATTTGGACAGCAAGCTGAAGTCGCTGCTGCGGGCTTTCTTCGTTCACGGGGATATACCATTCTGGAACAGAATTATACCACCCGGTATGGGGAAATTGACATTGTTGCATCCCATGACGACACACTGGTATTTATAGAAGTAAAGGCCAGACGGGGCCTTCGGTATGGGGGGCCCAAAGAGGCGGTCAATGCGTCTAAACAGCAAAAAATCATCGGCACCGCCACCCACTATCTCAAACAGCATGGTATCCATGACACCCGCATTCGATTTGACGTGGTGGCCATGCTTGAAGAAAATGGGCAGTTTTCCTTTGAGCTTATCTCCAATGCCTTTCAGGTGAGTGGATGAACACAGACACAACAGTTAAAAGCGGCACCCTTTATGTGGTGGCCACCCCTGTTGGCAATCTTGAAGATATCACCTTTCGGGCCGTTCGGATATTACAAGAAGTGGATCTCATCGCCGCAGAAGATACCCGTCATACAGCCAGACTCCTCTCCCACTACAATATTAAAAATAGTGTGATATCATGCCATGAGCACAATGAAATGCAACGATTGGATCTGCTTTTGGACAAACTTTCCCAGGGGAAAAACATTGCCTTGGTCTCCGATGCTGGCACCCCCACCATCTCTGATCCTGGGTATCAATTGGTAAAAAAAGTGGCCCAGGAGGGTATCCGGGTGGTTCCCATCCCTGGTCCATCTGCTGCCATAGCCGGTCTAAGTGTGTCTGGTCTTCCCACAGATTCGTTTTTGTTCATGGGATTCCTCCATAGAAAAAAGGGGCGACGTCAAAGCGCTCTTCAAGGGGTGAAGGATGAAGTGGCCACGCTTATTTTCTATGAGTCTCCCCGGCGAATTATTGTTCTTCTGGAGGAATTGATATCAATTTTGGGGGATCGACCGGCCATGGTGGCAAGGGAGATCACCAAAATTCACGAGGAGTTTCTCCGGGGCACATTGTCCCAGATACTTGAAATCCTCCAGTCCCGTCCTTCCGTTAAGGGAGAATGTGTTATTTTTGTGGCCTGGGAAGAACCAACACCTCTGGCAGCACCCGTTGCCGATGAAATGGATCGCATTCTTCTATCTGCCCTTGCAACCAGCGATGAGCCCCCTTCCCGTATTGCCAAACAATTATCGCGAAAGTTAAATTGCCCTCGCAAGGAAATTTATCAACGGATTATAACTTTAAAAAACTGTTGACCTCATATCCTCCCATCCCGGAACCACAATACCTGTTTTATCTCCATACTCTCTGACCCAAAACCTGCCTTTTTTTAACTATATAAATTTTGTTGTGTCAGCCGCTTACTGCCATGTATGCTGTATTTTTAGCGTTTTATCATCGTTAAAAGAATGGATACATCATCAAGATCAAGTCTGAAGGCCCACAGAACCCATTGATGAGCATATGCTTTTACGAATCTTGTGGTTTGACGATAATTTTGACGTGTAATTAGCGAAATTTTATTCATTTGTTAAATAACTCTTGACAAATGCCGTTCTATTCAACTAATAAATAGGCATAAAAAATATCAATATAAGTAATTAATTATCATTGTACTAATTCCTTAGGAAATGGGTGATTCCCGAATCTCCTGCCTTGATTTCAACGGTTTTGTTTCCCATGATGCACTGTATTTGCCGCGTTGATATCCTCATTTCCCCCAATGACAGCACCAAAAGTTTTTATAAGAAAGTTTCACCAATACGCTGGAATTAAAAGACTTTCATTTTTCGTTGTGGCAGTAGTGACTGCCATGTATGTTTATTAGAAAATATAATTTCCGGGGAACCTCAGCAGAGCCCCCCCCCGATGGGTAATAGGAACCGGCCAATTGGGCCGTCTACGGTTCCGGGCCGGGCCCATTGCCCGTCGGGGGGGGGGCGGCATAATGAAATTTGGCTCCGCGTCTACGACCCAATATTCATTGTGTCCAGCAGGACATGCCCGTTTTATAAGAAAGTCCTGGCAAATCTGACAGATTTTCATGCTTCGTTATGGGTAGGCCGAGGCCAGAATACGGTCTGCCCATGGCAGTTATATCCAAGATTCCATGCTCTCATCATGGCAATCGCATTTACCATGATCGTTATTTCGCAAAAACTTAAAATTTGACTTTATTTTTTTTAATCAGTCCACTTTTTCGGAGGTGTTTATGCAGTTTAGAAAAAGGTTTGAAGCGGGTGAATTCGCCTGTTTGGTTCAGATTGAGCCTCCCAAGGGAACAGATGTTTCAACAATGGTTGATGGCGCCATGGGGGTGAAAGGAATCGCCGATGCATTTATTATTCCGGAAATGGGCAATGCGGTGATGCGCATGAGTTCCCTTGGCGCTTCTGTTGTGTTAAAGAACAAGGGCTTTGATGTGGTGATGCAGGTTAGTTGTCGGGATCGAAATCGGCTGGCCCTCCAGGGGGATCTTCTTGCAGCAGCAGCCTGTGGCATCAATGCCATGATGGTGGTCACCGGCGAAGATCCAAGCTTTGGAGATCATCACACGGCAAAAGCCGTATATGATGTGAACCTTGAGACCCTTCTTGCGGGAATGGCATCCCTTGAAAACGGACACGACATGGCAGGGGTCGAACTCAGCGGTTCCCCTGATTTTTTAAAGGGAGCCACTCTTAATACCTGTCTGCGGGGGGCAGATAGAGAAGCAGAACTGGACCGGATGAAAAAAATGCTGGATGCGGGTGTTCGTTTTTTCATTACCCAGCCCTTGTTTGAATTTACCATGACCCAACCCTTTCTCAAGACCGCTGATAAATATGGCGCGAAAATAATCCCCACGGTATTGCTGTTAAAATCCCTTGGTATGGCCCGCTATATGGCCAGAAATGTGAATTATGTGAATATGCCAGATACCATTGTGGATCGTGTGTTAAAGGCATCGGACAAGGTAAGAGAGTGTACCCGTATGGCCCGGGAAACCATTGAGGCCGTTAGGAAAGAAGGCTTTGGTGGGGTAAATGTCTCCACATTGGGATGGGAACACAAGCTTCCCGAGGTACTGGGTGTCATGGACGGTTTGAAAGGGTAGGAGGAGATCACATGTTGGATAAGGCAAATGGAAAAAGGAGTCCTGCAGGATCAGTCATGGTTGTGGGGGGCGGTATCGCTGGCATGCAGTCTGCCATTGATCTGGCAAATTCCGGTTATTATGTTTACCTTTTGGAAAAAACCTGGGCCATTGGCGGCATGATGGCCCAGCTGGACAAGACATTTCCCACTAATGATTGTACCATGTGAGTGATTTCCCCTAAACTGGTCGAGGTCGGCCGGCATTTGAACATAGAGTTGTTAACCAACACAGAGCTCATTGATCTTGAGGGTGAGCAGGGCAATTTTACGGCCCATATCAAAGAAAACCCAAGATATATTGATGTTTCAAAATGCACCAGCTGCGGCGAGTGTACCAAGGTATGCCCCGTGGATTTTCCCAGTGAGCATAACCAGGGCCTTGCCACGCGCAAGGCCATATTTAAACAGTATGAGCAGGCCATCCCCGGGGCCTATGGCATTTCCAAGCGATCTATTGCCCCTTGTAAGGCCACCTGTCCCGCCCATGTGAGCATCCAGGGGTTTGTGGCATTGATCAACGAGGGAAAATACCGGGAAGCGTTGAAGTTATTTAAAGATGAACACCCCTTTCCCGGCTCTTGTGGCCGGGTGTGCCATCATCCCTGTGAATCGGAATGTACAAGGGGAGATGTGGAATCCCCGGTGGCCATCCAATACCTGCATCGTTTCCTTGCCGATGAGGATTTTGCATCGGATGATCCGTATATCCCGGAAGTAGGAGAAAAAAGAGACGAACGAGTTGCCGTGGTGGGTTCAGGCCCTGCGGGGTTGACCACTGCTTATTATCTGGCACAACAGGGATATGGGGTCACGGTGTTTGAAAAATTGCCGGTTAAGGGCGGTATGATGGCTGTGGGTATTCCCGAGTACCGATTACCCAATGACGAATTGAACCGGGAAATTGATGTCATTGAGAAAATGGGTGTGGAGATCAAAACCGGGGTGTCATTTGGAGAGGATATAACCCTTGAAAGCCTCAAGGCCGATGGATATCAGGCCCTTTTTCTGGGGACCGGTCTCCATGGCAGTCGGGGGCTTGGCATTGACGGTGAATCCCTTAATGGGGTGCAAAAGGGGGTGACCTTTTTGCAAGAGTCTGCCCTTAAAACCGCCTCAAAACTGGAAGGCAAGGTGGTGGTTATCGGTGGCGGCAATGTGGCTGTGGATGTGGCATTAACGGCCCGACGTCTGGGTTCCCAGGATGTCACCATGGTGTGTCTGGAGGCCCGGGATGAGATGCCAGCCTGGGATTATGAGGTGGAAGAGGCGCTGGAAGAAAAGGTTGAAATCCTTAACAGCCGGGGTCCGGTGCGATTTATCGAAGAAGATGGGCGGGTTTCCGGAGCAGAGTTTAAACGCTGCACCGCTGTATTTGATGAAAACCGTCGCTTTAATCCCCAGTATGATCCAACGGATCTCATCACCCTGGATGCCGATCATGTGATCATTGCCATTGGTCAAATGTCGGAATTGCCCTTTGCTGAAAAGGAATCCATTGCACTTACCCCGCCAGGGGGAATAGCCGCAGATCCTGTCACCCTGCAAACCCCCATCCCTTGGGTGTTTACCGGGGGCGATGTGTTTTATGGCCCCAAATCCGTGGTGGATGCCGTGGCCTGTGGTAAAGAGGCGGCCATTAGTATCCATCGCTATATCCAGGGGGAAGATCTGGCCCTGGACAGGGAACAGACGTTTGAATTTGAAAAACCGGATGTGGCCAATGAGCCCAAAATAGCCAGAGTCCATGCCTCAAAACTTTCCGTTGAACAGCGTGAGGGAAATTTTAAAGAGGTGGGTATGGGACTTCCCGAGGCAGATGTACTCCAGGAGGTCACCCGGTGTCTTTCCTGTGGTATCTGTTCAGAATGTTATCAATGTGTGGACGTCTGTCTGGCCGGGGCCATTGACCATAGCCAGCAGGTGCAGTTCCGGGAACTTGATGTGGGGTCTGTGATTATGACTTCCGGTAGCAAGCCCTTTGATCCCTCGGGTCTGGACGATATCTACATGTACAAACGCTCTGCCAATGTCATGACCAGCCTGGAATTTGAGCGAATCTTAAGTGCTGGCGGTCCCACCATGGGCCATCTGGTACGTCCTTCGGATGAAAAGGAACCCCAAAAAATCGCCTGGCTCCAGTGCATTGGCTCCAGGGATACCAACCGTTGCGGTAATGGCTATTGTTCTTCGGTGTGCTGTATGTATGCCATTAAAGATGCCATGATTGCCAAGGAGCATTCGGAAAATCCCCTGGATTGTGCCATTTTTAATATGGACATGCGCACCTTTGGTAAAGATTATGAAAAATATTATCTCAGGGCCAAGGATGAGGAGGGGGTTCGGTTTGTGAAATCCCGTATCCACAGTGTGGATGAAGACCGGGTAACGGGAAATCTTATTCTAAATTACGTGGATGAGGAAGGAACCATGCAGCGGGAGGAGTTTGACATGGTCATCCTCTCCGTGGGTCTTGAAATACCCCAGGAAAATCGGGAACTTGCGGCCCGCATCGGGGTTGAGACCGATCAATACGGGTTTGCCAAAACATCCACATTTCATCCCCTTGAGACCACCCGGCCCGGCGTGTTTGTCTCCGGTGTTTTCCAAGGGCCCAAGGATATTCCCTCTTCAGTGACCGAGGCAAGCGGTGCGGCATGTGCTGCGGGCATGGCCCTGGTGGCGGCCCGGGATACCTGTACCCACAGTGTGGAGGTGATAGAAGAAAGGGATATCACCGGTGAAGAACCCCGTATTGGGGTGTTTGTGTGTAAATGCGGCATCAACATTGCCGGTATTGTGGATGTGGATTCCGTGGCAACATATGCCGATAAATTGCCAGGGGTGGTATACTCTGGCCTTAATCTGTTTACCTGTTCCCAGGATGCCCAGGACATCATGAAAGAGATCATCCAGGAACATCGCCTGAATCGGGTGGTGGTGGCCTCGTGTACCCCCAAAACCCACGAAGGCATCTTCATGGATACCCTGGAAAAAAGTGGCCTGAACAAATATCTCTTTGAGATGGCCAATATTCGTAACCAAAACTCCTGGATGCACTTTCATGAACCGGATAAAGCCACTAAAAAAGCCAAGGATCTGGTTAAAATGGCCGTGGCACGGGCTGCTACCTTGACCCCCCTCCATGAAAAGAGAATCACTGTAACGGTGAGAGCCCTGGTCATTGGCGGCGGAATAGCTGGCATGACATCGGCCCTGGGCCTTGCTGACCAAGGGTTTGAGGTGGTGCTGCTGGAAAAGGAAGCTGTTCTTGGAGGGCTTGGTAATAAATTGTATCACACCATTGAAGGCAACGATATCCGCAAATTTGTGGCGGAGCTTGTCGGTAAGGTGGAGGCCCACGATAAGATACAGGTGCTCAAACAGGCCCTGATTGTGGATTTTACCGGATATAAAGGCAATTTCACCACTGAGGTTCTGGCGGGGCCCGGCATGTATGAACGTAAGATTGAGCATGGGGTCATGATTGTGGCCACCGGTGCCAATGAGTATGTGCCAACGGAGTATGGTTACACCGACACCGATGAGATTGTCACCCAGTTGGAACTGGGGAAGATGCTTGAAGAGCAGGGCGCTGATCATCTGCAACAGGTGGTGATGATCCAGTGTGTGGGATCACGTAACGAAAAAAATTCCAATTGTTCCCGGGTGTGCTGCCAGGGGGCCATAAAAAACGCCCTGCACATCAAAGAACTCAACCCCGATGCCGATGTGTTTATCCTTTACCGGGATATGCGCATGTATTCCATGCTGGAACAGTATTACACCGACGCCCGAAATAAAGGAGTGCTCTTTTTCCGGTTTGATCCGGAAGACCCGCCGGTGGTGGAAAAAGGCCCTGACGGTGTCACGGTCACCTTCACCGACCATGTGCTGGGAAGAAAGCTTGCCGTGGATGCCGATCTGGTGGCCTTAAGTGCCGGGGTTACTGCGGCTGACACCGAAGAGCTTGCCACCATCATTAAGACCGGTCGTGATAAAGAGGGCTTTTTCATTGAGGCCCACGTGAAATTAAGGCCGGTGGATGCGGCAACCGAAGGGGTGTTTATCTGTGGAACGGCCCACAGCCCCAAGCTTATCACAGAAACCATTGCCCAGGCCATGGCAGCTGCCTCCCGGGCCACCACCTATCTTTCCTCGGATTTTCTAACCCTGTCTGCGGTGACGGCAGTGGTGGATCCGGATTATTGCGCATCTTGTCTTATCTGTGTGCGATCCTGTCCCTTTTCTGTCCCCCGGATCAATGAGGAGGGGAAAAGCTACATCGATCCGGCCCTGTGCCAGGGCTGCGGGGTGTGTGTGTCCGAATGTCCTGCCAAAACCATTAAGCTCAACTGGTATGAAGACAATCAATTGCTCAGCAAGGTGGAAGCGTTGCTGGAGGGGGAAATATGAGTACCGACTTTGAACCGGTCATTATCGCTTTTTGCTGCAACTACTGAGGGTACTCTGCTGCGGACCTGGCAGGTTCCATGAGATTGAAATGCCCCGCCACCTTTAGAATCATCCGGCTTCCCTGCACGGGAAAGGTGGATGTGATCCACATGTTAAGAGCCTTTGAAAAAGGGGCTGACGGCGTATTCGTTGTGGGATGCATGGAGGGTGATTGTCATTTTAAAACCGGTAATTTCAGGGCAAGAAAGCGGGTGGAGCAGGCAGCGGCCATTCTGGATAGCGTGGGCGTTGGCGGAGAACGGGTTCGTATGTACAATCTTTCTTCCGGAGAGGGGCCATTATTTGCCCAGTACGCCATTGAGATGGACGCTCATATAAGAGCTCTTGGCCCAAGTCCGGTGGGTACGGCCCTTAAAGCCCAAAAGACTGCTGCATAAAATTTTTTATATGACGGGTATGTCCTGCTGAACACAACGAATATTGGGTCGTAGACGCGGAGCCAAATGATATCATGCCGCCCCCCCCCAGACGGGTAATGGGCCCGGCCCGGAACTGTTAGACAGCCCAATTGGCCGGTTCCTATTACCCATCGGGGGGAGGCTCTGCTGAGGATGCTCGGAAGTTTTATTTTCTAATAACCACCACGGGTGGATCTTATTCTGACCTTGATCCACCCACAACCAAGCATGAAAATCTGTCAAGTTTACCCGGACTTTCTTATAAACTGCCACGGGCAGACCGTATTCTGGCTCTGGCCTACCCACAGCGAAGTATAAAAAAATATTAGAGATATCTACTTGTTCATATAAAACATACATGGCTGTAAGCACCAGCCACAACGAAAAATGAAACTCTCATGATTCCAGCATTTTGGACTGAGTTTCTTATCAACCTGTTAAATGAGGTTTTAGATATGATAGTAGCCGATAAAAAACCGATTGAAGAGATCATAGAAACGGTCAAGGGTTACGACCGAATTCTGGTGTTGGGGTGTAATGAATGCGTGACAGTGTGCGAGGCCGGTGGCAAAAAAGAAGTGGAGGTACTGGCATCTGCCCTTAGAATGCATTTTATCCAGGAGGGAAGTAAAAAAACCTTTGATGAACAAACCCTGGAACGGCAGTGCGACCATGAATATCTGGAGGAAATCCGTAGCGTCATTGATAATTATGATGCCGTACTCTCCCTTGCCTGCGGGGTGGGGGTGCAGTTCATGGCGGAAAAATACCACACCACCCCGTTGATTCCAGGAGTGAACACCTGTTTTCTGGGGGCCACGGAAAAAAGAGGACTGTGGACGGAACGGTGCCAGGCCTGCGGCTCTTGTGTATTGGCCCACACCGCCGGTATTTGTCCTATTTCCCGGTGTGCCAAACGGGTGATGAATGGGCCCTGTGGCGGTTCCACTGGCGGTAAGTGTGAAATTAACAAGGATTTGGACTGTGCCTGGCAGTTGATTATTGATCGGTTAAGAGATCTGGATCGCATGGATGAGTATGAAATCGTGACCCCCATTAAGGACTGGTCAACGGAGCGGGCCGGTGGGCCCAGAACAGTGGCAAGGGAGGATGTTCAAGTATGAAAATAAACACATCAAGTAAGCTGGAAAAGGTTTTTAAATCGGGGCACATTGCCGTTACCTCGGAATGCGGTCCTCCCCGGGGAAGTGACCCTGAAGCGGTTACTTCCAAAGGCGCTTTAATCAAGAATCATGTGGATGCGGTGAACATCACGGACAATCAGACCGCCATGACCCGCATGAGTTCGCTTGCCGCCTGTATTCATTTAAAACAGATGGGCCTTGAACCCATCCTCCAGATGGTCACACGGGATCGAAACCGGATAGCCCTTCAGAGTGATCTGTTGGGGGCGGCCTCCTTTGATATTCACAATGTGCTGTGCCTTTCTGGGGATCACCAGAGTTTTGGTGACTGTGCCCAGGGTCAAAATGTCCATGATCTGGATTCCATGCAATTGGTTCAAACCGTCAGGCACATGAGAGATGAAGGAAAATTTCTGGGGGGAGATGACATCAAACGACCGCCCAAAATGTTCGTGGGGGCCGCAGCCAATCCCTTTGCTGATCCCTTTGAGATACGGGTACCGCGTCTGGCCAAGAAAATCGCCTGTGGGGCGGAATTTATCCAGACCCAGTGTATTTATAACATTGATAAATTTGAAGAGTGGATGCGACGGGTAAGAGATCGTGGTCTCCATGAAAAGACCTTTATAATGGCCGGTATGACCCCCATGAAATCAGCGGGTATGGCAAAGTTCATGAAAAACAGGGTGCCGGGTATGGATGTGCCCGATGAAATCATTGCCCGGCTTGCCGGGGTAGAAAAGAAAAAACAGGCCCAGGAGGGCATTGACATCTGCGTTGAACACATCCAACGCTTGAAAGAGGTGGAGGGCATTGCCGGGTTCCATGTCATGGCCATTGAATGGGAGGAGAAGGTTCCCGAAATTGTGGAGCGAAGCGGGCTTTATCCTCGACCTGAGGTGTAAAATAAGGCAGTACAGTACCGCATCACAATCAGTAAAAAATATAAAAATCCCCGGATAAACTGCTTTCTGTTCGGGGATTTTTTATAAGAAAATCTTGGCAAACATGACGGATTTTCATGCTTCGGTGTGAGCAGACCAAGGTCAGAATACGGTCTGCCCGTGGCAGTTATTTGGTATTTTTAAGAACCCCTTTCAAATAGTTTTCTCTCCTGTAGTCAGCTCTTCTATCAACGGTAAAAGCAATCCTTATTGGGCATCATGCCAACATGTCAAATACCTTTGGCGTACCGTTATCTTCGCCGTCATCCCCTTTTGTTCCGGTGGACAAGCTTGTTGTGTATATGATAGCATCATATATAAGGGGTTCAAAGTTTGACCGAGGAACGATGTAAAGAACTCTTAGAAAATACCAAGGAACTTCAGCAATGGATCAAGCAGCGATTATAACCATCCTCAAACAATATAAACTCCTGATAAGAAAGCACATATCTCTTGACAAGATGATACTTTTTGGTTCATACGCAAAAGGCAGCCAACATAAAGACAGTGATTTTGATGTGGCTATTGTTGTGGATGAGTTGGCTGGAGATTATTTATTGACAAGGTCGTTGTTGTGGAAAATAAGGCGGGAAATTGATGACAGAATTGAGCCTTTTGTAATAGAAACAAAATACGATCAAAGCGGTTTTCTGGATGAAATTATGAAAGAAGGAATATTGATATGAGTTCACTTCACTGGATAAATTGACAATCCAGGGATATAAATTTATGTAAGTTCTCAATAAGTCCGGGCATTCAGGACATTTTTTTAGAGCCTTTCCCATTTGCAGGAGTTTTTTCCCAAAAGACTGTAAAGCACTTTTGGGGTGATATGAAGGATGCCCTTTTTTAGTCGATTACTAGCAAATTGTTATGCAATAATTTCGATACCTTTTTTATCTACTATGGAAAGTAATTTAAGAGTAGCACCTCTTGGTTTACTTTCCCCCTGTTCCCACTTTTTAACTGCTCTATTCGAGACATTTAAATAAGCAGCAAACACAGCTTGGCTAAAACCTAATTTATGCCTGATTAAACTGATCTGATGGGCAGTGTAATTTGGTACGGGTGATAGTGACTTTACATCGAATTTTCTTAAAGTTATTTTATCAATCGCACCGACATCATGAAGATCTTTTGCCATCTCTCGTAATGTTTCTTGTACCTTACTCATTTTAAAGTACCTCTTAAATTTTTCTCATCAATTAAAATGTTAATTTGCTTCTCACTTAAACCTAAAACAAGCGTGTTCATAAAGATTCGATAGTGTATATATTCGAGAATTTTGACGTGTTACTTTTAAAGCATAATCGAAAAAAATCAGAAAAAAAAGGGCGCAACTCTTCCCGAGAAATATTTGC
>Ga0208900_1000930_pt1 | contig 16843 bp, 16 predicted proteins | sample AntAceMetag02UKK_FD_184763 | JGI IMG/M metagenome (GOLD analysis project Ga0208900, IMG submission 184763) | Saline lake microbial communities from Ace Lake, Antarctica - Antarctic Ace Lake Metagenome 02UKK (SPAdes) (version 2) | ecosystem: Environmental > Aquatic > Non-marine Saline and... | reverse complement strand
ACACGTTAAAAGATTATCAGTGGCATCGCAATAAGGTCGCTTCAGAATTAGGAATTACACGCAATACACTTTTTAGAAAAATGAACAAATATGGATTAAATTCGATACACAAGTAACATTATTGATACATTTTGGTATATTCAAAGTATTCTCAGTATGTTATGATCAGATATCACATCCTTTACGTATCAATACCGATACATTCAATTCCTTTCACATTTTCAATCAAAAGAAAAAAATCCTTTAGTTTCAGATTGTTACTGAATACGTTTTTCCCTGGCATCATGTTTGCATTATAATCAAGCAAAGGAGACAAAATGCAAATACTAATAGTTGATGACGAGGCACCAATTACCAATATGCTTCTTAAACGCATCGGCAGATGGGGTTATGATGCTTTGTCAGCGCAAAATGGTACGGAGGCTTTAAAACTTATAAAAGCCCAACCTATAGATCTTATCCTTTTAGATGTTTATTTAAAAGAAACATCTGCGATTGAATTAATCCCAAAAATTAAAAAGATTAAACCCTTTATTAATATTATAACCATGACCGGCCAAAGCAGCAGGCAACTGGAATTGAAAATAAGGTCTTCTGGTATTTTATACTATATGGAAAAACCAATTGAAATTGATAATCTCAAATTAATACTGGCACATATTAATAATAAAATAGATACAAACTAAATCCTATTTTTATAATAGGTTCAAATCCATGGAAAATTGTGTGGCGAATTATTTCGTAAACCAGAGCTATAGCTGCGTGTTCAAACAAGGAGGATCTAAGCATGGAGGAAGCCGTTGCAACAATGAATCAGGCTGTAAAGGCAATGACAATCAAAACAGGTAAATATTTAACATTTTTTCTTGAGAACGAGGAATATGGCATTGGTATTCTCAAAGTTAAAGAAATTATAGGAATGATGCCAATTACATCTGTTCCCCGAACCCCTGAATTTGTGAAGGGTGTGATCAATCTAAGAGGGAAGGTTATCCCTGTTATGGACCTTCGACTAAAATTTTCAATGGATGCCATACCCTATTCAGACCGTACCTGCATCATTGTCGTTGAAATTGAGTCCCAAGATTCTACTGTATTGATCGGTATTGTTGTAGATGCCGTCTCAGAAGTATTAAATATAGTAGAAAACGAAATAGAAGAAGCACCAACATTTGGTTCAAAGCTTGACACCGATTACATCCTCGGTATGGCCAAGATGGGAGGCGGGGTCAAGATCCTTCTCGATATCGATAGAGTGCTCAGTGATAAAGAAATAGAAGAGATAGATAAAACGACATAAGGACAAATTATTTAAGGAGAGGTATGTTATGAAGCAATTAAGTCTTGGTGTAAAACTAATCATTTTCTTTCTTTTGGTGGGTCTGATTCCATTTGGGATAATCGGTGTCACATCGTATGTTAAATCAAGCAAAGCCCTTTCTGATTCAGCGTATGGGCAACTTAAGGGCATGCGTGCCGTAAAAAAAGCCCAGATTACCCAGTTTTTTAACGAACGCCAGGGGGATATGGGTGTGTTAATGGAGACTGTCGGCACCTTGCGAAAAGAAGCGTTCGAAAAACTAGCGGCTATCCGGGAAATCAAGAAAAGTCAGATTCAAGGTTTTTTTGAAGAGCGGATGGGAGATGCCCGAGTCCTTGCGGATAATCCTTTTATAGTGGAAGCATTTAAGGATCTTCGTGTTGCTTTTGAAGCAGGTGGCGGGGCATCCAGTGGCAATTTTAAAGGACATAAAAATGAAAAGTTTGACGCTCCATTTGATTACAAGCAGGTGCACGAAAAATATTTTACAAATCTTAATTTTTACATGGAACAGTATGGTTATTATGATGTGTTTCTCATTGATGCAGCGCAGGGTGGAACCGTATTTACAGTAACAAAAGAAGCTGATTTTGGTATAAATGTCAGCGATGTTGATTCTTCTCTTAACGATGTATGGAAACAGGCTTTAACTGGCAAAGTTGCCCTTTCTGATACCAAACCCTATAAGCCCTCAGCTGGAGCACCTGCCCAGTTTGTTGCTGCACCCATCAAGGAAGATGGAAAAATTATCGGCGTAGTGGCATTGCAGATTTCTCTGAAGGCTATAAACAAAATAATGACAGAAAGATCTGGTCTTGGAGAAACAGGTGAGACATATCTTGTGGGCTCTGATCAGCTGATGAGAAGTGATTCATTCCTTGATCCGGAAAATCATACGGTTGCAGCTTCTTTTGCCAACACGAATAAAGGAAGCGTCAACACTGTAGCTTCCAAAGAGGCTGTTGCAGGCAAAATTGGGGGAAGTGTGATTCTTGACTATAATGGTAATCCTGTTCTTTCATCTTATGCTCCTGTCAAAATTGGAGACACAACATGGGGTCTTCTTGCAGAGATAGACGTAGCAGAAGCGTTCTGTCCGAAAGATGATTCCGGCGAATATTTTTTTAAAAAATACACAGATCTTTACGGGTACTATGATCTTTTTCTGATTAATCCTGACGGGTATGCGTTTTATACCGTTTCCCAGGAAGCAGATTATCAGACTAATTTTGAAAACGGAAAATATGCGGGTTCCGGGCTTGGAAAATTGTTTAAAAAAGTTAAGAGCTCCCAAAAATATGGGGTAGCAGATTTTGAACCATATGCCCCAAGCAATGGTGACCCGTGTGCATTTATCGCCCAGCCTGTGATCAATGGCGGAAAGGTTGAGATGGTTGTCGCATTGCAGCTGTCCCTTAAAGCCATTAACACCATTATGCAACAAAGAGAAGGCATGGGAGAAACCGGGGAAACCTATCTTGTTGGATCAGACAAACTTATGAGATCAGACAGCTTTCTTGATCCCAACGGACATTCGGTCAAAGCATCATTTGCTAATCCATCTACCGGGAACGTTGATACAGAGGCTGTTACTCTTGCCCTTTCCGGCAAGGAAGATGCAAAAATTATTACCGACTATAATGGCAACCCTGTGCTCTCGGCATTTACATCCTTAAAAATTGGCGATACCACCTGGGCATTGATAGCCGAAATAGATGAGTCGGAAGCATTTGCAGCAGTGAACACAATCAAATGGCTGATGGTAGTTATGTCCATTGTCTGTGGCGCAGCAATCTTTGGTATTGCATGGCTCATAGCGCGTTCTATCAGCAAACCCATTAACGTCATTACGCATGGAATGAGTGAAGGTGCAAATCAAGTTGCTTCTGCATCAGGCGAAGTATCTTCTTCCAGTCAGTCAATGGCTGAGGGCGCTTCTGAACAGGCTGCTTCTATAGAAGAGACATCATCCTCCATGGAAGAAATGTCTTCCATGACCAAGAAAAATGCTGAAAATGCGAGTCATGCTGATAATTTAATGAAAGAGGCGAACCTGGTTGTAATTAAGGCAAACGAGTCCATGGGAAAGCTGACACAGTCCATGGAAGACATTTCCAAGGCAAGTGAAGAAACATCGAAAATCATCAAGACGATTGATGAAATAGCCTTTCAAACCAATTTGCTTGCATTGAATGCAGCTGTAGAAGCGGCAAGAGCGGGGGAAGCAGGCGCAGGCTTTGCCGTTGTGGCTGATGAAGTCAGGAACCTTGCCATGAGAGCAGCTGACGCGGCTAAGAATACAGCTGAACTGATCGAAGGAACAGTAAAAAAAGTGAAAGATGGATCAGAACTTGTTTCAACAACCAATGATGCTTTTAGTCAAGTGGCAGAAAGCTCATCAAAAGTAGGAGAATTGGTGGCAGAAATTTCAGAGGCATCCAAAGAGCAGTCCAATGGAATCGAGCAGGTAAATCTTGCTATCACAGAAATGGATAAAGTGGTTCAGCAAAATGCGGCCAATGCCGAGGAATCAGCTTCTGCTTCTGAGGAGATGAATGCCCAGGCTGAACAACTCAGAGATTATGTGGGTGATCTTGTCCAACTGGTAACCGGTAAAAGAGATGAGGATAATGGTAGCAGCGGTACTCGAACAATTAAATCGGTTGTTCACCACTCATCACCCGCCAGAAATGGAAAGAAAAAAATGCTTTCCCATAATTCAAAAGAGATCCGACCTGATCAGGTGATCCCGTTTGATGATGACGATGACTTCAAAGATTTTTAATCCATTAACCTTTTGACAGAATAGTGGTCCAGTGGGTTAAAATTACATCTTAACCCACTGGATTCTGACAGGAAATGCAAAATGGCGTTGGGAAACATAAATTTTGAAGTCTCTGATCCTAGTTTTTATGATTCTTTAATATCAGATCAGAAGAAAATATTAGCGAAGAAACCAAAAGATGCAATGCTGTGGGTTGAACTTGGGCGTCTTCAGGATGCGAAAGCGCAAATGACAAGCCTCTTCGCACAAAAAATACTAATAATCAAATGGATTCCAATTTGCACATATATCCTTGTTTTATTTGGATTGTATTTTTATTTAAATAGCTTACGTCATATAGTCCCATCAATTGTGATATATCCAGTATTAACGTTTTGTATTGCTATAACATTTTTCATGACGCGATTAAGGTATCCTCAATCAGGGCGAAGGCACTTCCAAAAAGCCATTTCCCTTGATCCTGCAAATGCCGATGCATACATGTATCTTGGGTTTATTGCTCTTAGAAAATTTCAAAGAAAAAGAGCTTATTTTTTGATAGAGCGTGCTTGCAAGCTAGGGGATAGCAGAAAATTAGAAAGAGAATTAAAAACCATTTATCAAAAAGAGTTTATGACATTGTTTAATCAACAATCTCAAAAAGAAAAACAATTATATGAAACAATCCTTCCCCTTCAAACTGTAATTAAGACGCTTAAATCTGAGATAGAACAATTAAAAGACACAAATTTAGCCTATTCAAAGAAAGCTAAAACCACCAAAGTGAAAACGGGTCAAATTATAAAACAGACTAAAATCGATATGTATTCTCAAATGGAAAAACTTCAAAATGAATATGAAACGCAGGTAGCCCAGTTAGAATTTGAGATAGAAACAGAAGAGGCAAAAAAGGAATTGGCTCAGAAGCGAAACTTGAGTCTTAGTTTAGAAATAATGGAGGCAAAAGGACAAGAAAAAAAACAATCCTTTGAGCAGGCGGTAAAACAAGTTAAGAATACCATGGGGAAAAAGTTGTGGGGCTCGGTATCAGAACAGACCAGATCCTGTTTGGCCACCGCAGAACAAGCATTCTCTGTGCTTGATAAAAATTCTATTCAAACAGATTTCAGTCTTGTTGGCATGGAGTTATGCAAAGCACTTGAAACCGAGATCAATCGAAAATTAGTATACCCATTTATTAATAATTTAGGTGACAGAAAAGATAACTTTTTAAAAGCAAATAAAATTGGCGAAAGTAAAGAAATGGCAGTCTATTTTACAATTCTTGCTAAAGTTGCTGACAATCAAAACTACCCGGGAATAACAAGCCTGACCTTGGGACAATATCTCTTTGTCTTAAAAAAGACGCTTGAAGGAGATTATACACTAGATGAGTATGGTTCATATCTTGATAGTATTTTTGAATCATCCAAGATTGTAATCGGAAGAAAATTTTTACAAAAGTTGAGAATAGTAACGTATGATTACCGGAATTCGATTGTTCATCACACACAGATGAACCATGAACAGTGCCTGAAATTAAGAGAGCTTATCTACGCGGGAAAAAATTCTCTACTGGCAAGCTGCCATTGAAAAATAAAAACAACCTTAAGGTGAAAAACTGTGGTTGATAATTGAACAAGCATACCAAAGACATGAATAGCAAAGTATATCAAAATAAGAAACTGCTGCTAGGCATCCTGCTGATTTTTATAATGCTTATATCAGGTATGGGTGTTTCTCTTCTGTGGAATACACAAAGAATGATTTCCCAAGCCGTATACCGTCAGCTTGAAAGTGTCAGGGAAATCAAAAAAAGTGCCATCCAGGACTATTTCAAAGAACGGCAAAAAGATATGCAGGTAATGATTGAAACAATATCAAAACTCAAAATGGAATCTTTGAATAATCTTACCATCATACGGGATAATAAAAAAAAGCAGCTCGAAAATTATTTTTCGAACTGTTTTTCAGCCATGAGTGATATTCAAAACAACTTGAGAGTAAAACGAGGGATTAAGGAATTTTCTCTGGCATTTCAAAAAGGAATCCAATCAAATAGTTATCAACAGGTTTATAATCAGTATTACGTGGGTTTAAAAAGCCTTAAAGAGACCTTTGGGTTTTATGATATATTTTTAATCGATGCACTTGGGAATATAATTTTTACAGAAAAAAAGGAATCTGATTTAGGTCAAAACTTATACTCTGATGACTTGAAAAACACCGGTCTTTCTAAAGCATTTTTAAAAGGCCAGACATCAACAACCTTTGTGGATTTCTCCTGGTATGACCCTTCCCAGAGTCCTGCCGCTTTTATGTCTACACCATTTATGAGTAAAGATAATAAATTAGTCGGGGTGGTGGTCTTTCAACTGTCTTCTGAAAAAATCAATCGTATCATGAAAGAACGTGATGGAATGGCCCCGACAAATGAAGCCTATCTGGTCGGTCCTGATTATTTAATGCGGTCTGATTCTATTCTGGATACAGCGAATAGAAGCGTTACCCGATCTTTTAAATACCCTGAAAAAGGTAAAATCGATACAATTGCGTCTAATTTGGCAATGAAAGGGCAAATCGGCAAGAATATCATTGTCGACTACCGGAACCAGCCGGTTTTGTCAGCCTGGACACCGATAAAAATTGGGGATCTGACTTGGGCAGTGATTGTCGAAACTGATGTGTCTGATGCATTTTCTCCCAAAGGCGACCCAGAACAATATTTTTTTAAAAAACACAAAGACATTTAAGACCCCTATTTTGATGGCAAAGGACCGGATCGGACCGGGTGCACCTTTTGCGGCGCCTGCATGATCGGCTGTCCTGTGGGGGCAAAAAATACCCTGGATAAAAATTATCTTTTTCTTGCCAGGGGCAAAGGGGCCAAAGTTATTGCCGAAACACTGGTGACAGGAGTGAGACCGATCTCCGACGGATATGAGGTGATCACTACAAGTATTAAAGGGATCTTTAAAAAGGAAAAGGTATACAGGGTCAAAGGCGTTATTTTTTCCGGCGGTGTCCTGGGGACGGTCAAATTGTTGAGTTAATGCAAAGACAAGGGGCTTTTGCCCCATATCTCCGATGAACTGGGGAATTTTGTCAGAACCAATTCAGAAGCCCTCATCGGCGTTAAATCCTTTGATAAAACCTGTGACTGGAATGACCAGATCGCTATTACGTCAGGGATTTACCCGGACAAGACCACCCACATCGAAATTGTCCGCTACAATAAAGGGTCCGATGTTCTGCTGAATCTGTATACCATTATGGCCGGGGGGGGAGGCAGTATTCCCCGGGTGATCCGGTATTTAGGCAATATCGCAAAGCATCCATTGCAAGCCCTTAAGCTGTTGTTGTGGCCCTTGGGAAAAGCCGCCTCCATGTCTGTGCTTCTGGTGATGCAGACAGACAAAAATCATCTCAAGCTGGGATATAAAAAAAGGTGGTGGCGCCTGGGCGATAAATCCAAGCTTGACCATTACGGCATTGTCAGAACATATCATGTCAAAAATACCCATCAAAGGGGATGCGCTGTAGAGAGGACTGCTCTTAAAGGTTCAAGATTGCATTTTTCGGGTTCCAAAAATTGGCTATCGCCATTCAATGTCCCGAGAGTGGAACATGAGGATTAGTCGCTTGCCGGGCAAAAGTTTGAGGGCCGCTGCCTGATCCGGGGAAAAGCGTATGTTCAGGGAAAAATTTTTGGCCTGGAAGGTGGTCATGATGTGATGGGAGCTTTTTTCCATGAGCATGGAGGTGATTTCTCCTGTTATCTGGTTATCCCATCCCGTTTTCTTTTCTTTTTCACGGCAGATGCGAATTTTTTCTTGTTGTATCACGGCGAATCCATCGGGTTTCTCCCTCGGGGGCAATAGGATATACTCACCCTTTCCTTTGGTGCCAATCCATTTTACAGGGCCTTTCTTTTGTGACAGGTCATAGGGCGGGGGAATGATATGTTCTTTCCCCGTTGAAAAGAGCCTGCCATTGGCAATGGAGATCTGTGTATCGCTGCATTCATAGAGCCAGGGCAGATCATGGCTGGCAATCACCAGGGTGCATCCCCAGTCTTTCCTGGCAGTTAGTGAAGCTCGCCGGATCTGTCCGGCGCTTTTGGTATCCACACTGGCCACGGGTTCGTCCAGAAGCAATACTTCGGGCTTCAAGATGAGGCGGGCGGCCATGGCCACCCGCTGGGCTTCCCCGCCGGAAAGTTGATGCCATTGGCGGTGGGCAAACCCCTCATAGCTAAGCCCCACACTCGCAAGGGCCTCCTTGATTCTGCTATCAAGGTTATCCCTGTCTCGTCGGATTTTCAGGCCATAGGCAATATTGTCAAAAACCGATCGCTTTAAAAGATAGGGCTTTTGGGTGAGCAGGGTGACCCTGGATCGGACCCGGGGGGAGAGGGGGACTTCCCGGCGGCCGTTGAACCACACCTCGCCTGCGGTCGGCTTCAGGGCAAAGGCCATTATTTTAAGCAGGGTGCTCTTACCACTGCCGTTGGGGCCGGTCAGGCCGGTAATCGATCCTTTCTGGATTTGCAACCCATCGATATCCAGTACTCGTTTATCCCCGTAATAGTGCTGGAGTTGGTTCAGTTTATAGGTGGCCTGGGTCATTTTTATTGCTTTCTTAAAAAGGAGAGGGAAATGTTGACGGCAAAGGCGATGCCGATGAGGACGATCCCCAGTGCAATGCCGTCGGCAAACATCCCCTTGTTGGTTTCAAGGGCAATGGCCGTGGTAATGGTTCTGGTATGGTATTTAATATTGCCCCCCACCATCATGGAGATCCCCACCTCCGTTAGCACACGGCCGTAGGCCGTAACCGCCGCTGCAAGCAGTCCGTATCTGACCTCCCACAAACAGGTCATAATAATGTTTCGTTTGCCGGCGCCTAAGGATACCAGGGTCAGCTTGAGCTCCGGGTCAATATTTTCCACAATGGAGGCGGTGATGGCCGTTACAATGGGAAAGGCAAGGATGGTCTGGCCAATGGCAATGCCGGTGAGGGTAAACAAGAGTCCAAATTGGCCCAAAGGGCCCTGGCTGGAGATAAAGGCATAGACCAGAAGTCCCACTGAGACCGTGGGAAGCGCCAGGAGCGTGTCTAAAACGGTTCGAAGGGGTCTTTTCCATTTGAAATTAAAATATCCCAGAAGAAACCCGCAGGGCAGACCTGCTCCAAGGCTGATGAGCATGGAGCAGGTGGATGCCTGCAGTGTTGCAGAAACCGCCGTATAGGTGGAGTGGTCAAAATTTATCAGCAGCTCAATGGCCTTGATAAAACCTGCAACAATAAAATCCATAAACTCCTGAGGCTATTTTGCGTTGGGTATAAATAATTTTTGATCCAGAAGCCTGAAATCTCCAATGAGTTTCTGGGCTGACGCTGACGCCATCCAGTCGGAAAATTTGAGGGCAAGGTCGTATTTGGCCTTGGGGCAGTTGGCGGGATCAAGGGTCAGCACACTGTACTGATTCAAAAGAATCTCATCCCCTTCCACCAAAATTTTCAAGGGGGCGTTTCCGCCCCGGCTGTCCTGGTATTTGATATAGGTGCCCCGGTCGGTCATGGTATACCCCTTTTTTTCCTGGGCCACATTGATGGTGGCAAGCATGCCCTGGCCGGTCTGGACATACCAGGCTTCTGTGTCCGGCAATGGAATTTGTGCTGCTTTCCAGAGCAGTTTTTCCTTCTTATTGGTACCGGAATCATCCCCCCGGCTCATGAAAGGTGCTGTGTGGCTTTTGACGGCAGCAAGGGCATCTGAAATGCTTTTCCCTTTAATGTTGGCTGGATCTGATTGGGGCCCTACAATTACAAAATCATTGTACATGACTTCTTGTCGGTCTTTGCCATACCCGTTTTCAATATAGGCTTTTTCAGCAGGGGGGGCATGGACCAGCAGTACATCCACGTCACAGTTCTGGCCAAGTTTTAATGCTTTGCCGGTTCCTGTGGCCGTCCATTTGAGGGCAATCCCGGTTTCTTGTTCAAAATGGGGGATCAGGTATTCCAAAAGGCCGGTGTTGTCGGTACTGGTGGTGGTGGCCATCATCAAACCTTTCTCACCTGCCAGGCTGTTGGTTGCCAACACCAGCAGAAAAACCCCCGCCAAAAGATTCGACATTAATTTTTTCCCATGCATTTTTATATCTCCTTATTTTATGCGGTTACCTAATTAACCTATAATCCTATCTGTCTTTTAAGAACAGCCCATGGTATTCATCTTCGGATATGTGTTTTTTCAAGTGCTCGTTTACAAACAAATAGATCTCTTCCAACTCTGTGTCTGAAAGTCTGGGAAGAAATGTTTTCATAAACCCGTCTTCTGAAAATTTTTGTAAATAAAACATGACCGTCTCTTCATCGGTTTTCCGGTCCATGCCAAATGCACCCAGTCCCTTGTATTCATGGATGAAATCATGCGTGTCTTTTTTCATCGGTTTTCATCTCCTTGGCATTTTCTATCCAAAAAGGGCAAGGGCATTTTCTCCCAACACTTTTTGCTTATGGTCTTGTGTCATGGCAGATTTGTCCATATCTGCGTAATACCGGTCCGGTGTCAGCAGGGGGAAGTCTGTTCCAAATAATACCTTGTCAATGACATTGGCCTGGATTGCCATATTATAGATTTCAGGGTCATAGAGAAATACCGATGCGGCCGTATCATACCAGATGTTTTTCAGGGTTTCTTTTACCTGTTTTTTCATGACATGGTAGAAAAAAATACCGCCCCCCCAATGGGCCAGGATAATTCTGTTATCGGGGAATGTCCGGGCCAGGGTATCAATCTGTTCCAGGGTTACCGGGGTCTTGCCGGGGTAGGGATGGCCAATCGGTTCATTGGTGTGGATCATGCAGGGACGGTTGCCATTTTCTCTTAAGGCTGCCATGACAGGTTCCAGAAGTTTGAGGGCCTTTGCATCAATGCCGGAAAGATAAAAGGCCAGTTCACCCACTCCTGACAGTCCTGCGTCCATGCAGCGGACAGCTTCATCGGCTGCCCCTTCCCAGGACATATCAAAACAGGCAAGCCCCTTTATCCTGTCCGGATACGCCTGGACAGCTTCCAAAAGCGTGTTATTGTTTTTTTTGGTAAAGTCCGGGTTTCTCCAGGGGAAGCCCGATATCACGGAAATATCCACCCCATGGATATCCATGGTCTGGATCAGTTCGGCTATCGTAGCAATTTTTGCCCTGGGGGAGTCGTAGAGCAGTTTGAATTCAGGTTCCTTATCAAAAAACAGGGACCGGTCGTTTTTTACCGATTCCGGAAAAAGATGGGTATGGGAATCAATTATCATGACGGTACATCCTTAATCATCGGGTGAATAGATATTGAAAAATTATAGTCGGCAATATATACTAAACTTTTTGTTAAAACAAGATACGTGGGTAAGGGCTGGACAAAGATGAAATATTATCCTATTTTTCTGGATGTGAAAGGACGTGACTGCCTGGTGGTCGGCGGTGGAGAGGTCGGCACCCGGAAAGCCATGGGCCTGTACCGGTCAGGCGCCAGGGTTCGGGTGATCAGCAAAAAATTTTCCCAAAAGCTTGAAACCACATCCGGCATCTGCCTTAGGTGTAAATCCTATGAACCATCGGATCTTGCCACGGCTTTTCTGGTTTTTGCTGCCACAGACAACAAGGTATTGAACCAGCAGGTTCGGGCGGATGCAACCGCCCGGGAGATCTTGTGCAATAGTGCTGATGCCCCGGACAGGTCAGATTTTATTCTCCCTTCGGTTGTGGAAAGAGGGGACCTTGTGTGTGCCGTTTCCACATCCGGTGCAAGCCCGGCCCTGGCCAAAAAAATTCGTAAAGATCTTGAACAGATGTTGGGTCTGGAATACAAGGAATTCCTTTTGCTCATGGCCAATATTCGAAAAAAATTGTTGGAAGAGGGCCATGATCCCAGCGCCCATAAAAAAATCTTTACCGCTTTGGTTGAAAAAAAAATACCTGAGCTGATCGCAGCCAATGATCAAACCCGGATAGACTCGGTTCTCCTTGAACTGCTGGGATCCGGGTATGAATATGAACGCCTTGTGCCACAGGAGCAATAAATGGAATTAAATAGTCTCAGCGATCTCAGTAGTGCCAGTAGTCTTTTATTGCAAGTATCCACTCTGTTATATTTGTTCAGCATGGCAGGGTATCTATTTTTCTTGTTTGACCAGAGGGACAGAATTCAGAAAATCTCTTTTTGCCTGGTGGCAACGGCCGTGGGTGTTCATTTTTTAAGCATCCTTGCTACGGGGATTGCCGCCCAGGACCTGCCCATCAAAAATATGGCCCAAAGCCTTTCCCTGGCAGCCCTGGCCTTTGGGTGCATGTTTTTATATTTTCAATATAAGTTTAATCTTAAAATTTTGGGTGTTTTTGCATCCACCCTTTTGTCGATTTTGATGCTGGCGGTGATGCTGGTCCCCGACACCCCGGTTGCTTCCAATGAAATTTTGAAAGGATTCTGGTTCGTTGCTCACATTGTCCTGGTTTTTACCGGGGATGCTTCCCTGGGCCTTGCCTGCGGTGCCGGCATTCTTTATCTGATCCAGGAAAAGGGGATCCGATCCAAAAATCCGGGGTTTTTCTTTAAGCGTCTGCCTTCACTGGATTTTTTGGACAATGTCAGCTATACCTGCACTACCACAGGGTTTACCCTGCTGACCTTTGGCCTGATCACCGGTTTTATCTATGCAAAATCCATTTGGGGGCGGTTCTGGAACTGGGATTTTAAAGAGGTGTTTTCCATTGGCACCTGGCTGGTCTATGCGGCCTTGCTGCATTTTCGTTTCCATTCCGGGTGGCGGGGCCGCAAATCTGCCATCATGACAATTGTGGGATTTATGATCATCATTTTTACCTTTCTGGGAGTCAATATTTTTCTGGGCGGGCATCACCAGGGATTCACCAAATAGCGAAAGAATTATGTCAAATATTTTTTTAATCGGTGCAAATCATAAAACCGCCCCTGTGGAACTTCGGGAAAAATTGTCCTTCACACAAGAGGAGACCCTTGGGGCCCTTGAATATCTAAAAAATGCTCCCCAGATTAAAGAAGGGCTTGTTTTTTCAACCTGTAACCGGATGGAAATTTTATACATTCCGAAAGCGGGTGACCAGGTTGAACAGATGATTGAGTTTATTTCCGACCATAAAAAAATAGGGATACCTGAGTTCCGATCTGCTCTGTACATCCATGAAGGAGATGAGGCCATCCGGCACATATTCCAGGTCTCTTCAAGCCTGGATTCCATGATGGTGGGGGAACCCCAGATTTTGGGGCAGATCAAGAAGGCGTACAAGACTGCTGTAGCAGAAGGGGCTTCCGGGGTCCTGCTCAATCGGCTGATGCATAAATCCTTTTCCGTTGCCAAGCGGGTCAGAAAAGAAACCGGTATCGGGGACAATGCGGTTTCTATTTCCTATGCCGCCATAGAGCTTGCCAATAAAATTTTTGGCGATCTTTCCAGCAAAAGCGTGATGCTGTTGGGGGCAGGAGAGATGGCGGAATTAGCCGTGGAGCATTTGATATCCCACAATGTGGACAATATTGTGGTGGCCAACAGGACCTTTAAGAATGCCCTGGCCCTGGCCCAAAAATTTAATGGTCAGGCGGTCCAGTTCGAAGAAAGAGAATCCGTGTTAAAAGATGTGGATATTATTATCAGCTCCACCGGGGCTGCGGAATATGTCCTTACCCAGGATCAGGTAAAGCAGGCCATGAAAAAAAGGCAGCACCGAACCCTGTTTTTTATTGATATTGCCGTGCCAAGGGATATTGATCCGAAAATCAACAAGGTGTCCAATGCCTATGTCTATGATATTGATGATTTAACGGGTATTGTTGAAACCAATATTCACCAGCGGGGGCAGGAAACCATCAAGGCCGAGCGGTTTGTGGAGGAGGCGGTATTAACCTTTAGAAAATGGGTGGACAGCCTTTCCATAGTCCCCACCATCAAGGGCATTAATGATAAGATGACCGCCATCGTGGAGCTGGAATTTAATAAAACCATGTCCTCCCTGGGGCATTTGTCCCAAGGCGATATGGAAGCGGTTCGGCGCATGACCCAGGCCATCGCAACAAGGACCATCCATGATCCCATCCAGTTTTTACGCAATACAGGGGATCATAGGGATGATTCTCTGTATTTGAATGTCACCCGGCAATTGTTTGATTTGGATATTCCGGAAAAGAATTAGAATAGTTTACAAAAAGGGGATCATTAATTTGCTTGCAAATGTCATAGGAACCAGTGTATTAAATTCTTTACTTTGTCAGATGAGTTGGTATAATAATTGTTTCTGATGTCCGAAGGACATTTAAATGAAGGACGGCGACCATGAAAAAAGAAGACCTGGAATTTTTCAAAAATCTTTTGACCAATAGGCTTGCTGAGCTGCTTTCCCATGCCGATGATACTGTAACCGGGATGACACAACCCAAAGAAAATTTTGCTGATCCCACGGATCGAGCGTCCCATGAGGCAGAGAGAAGCTTTGAACTTCGCATTCGGGACAGGGAACACAAATTAATCAAAAAAATTAAAAAAACCCTGGTTCGGATTGAAAACGGGACCTTTGGGCGATGTGATACCTGTGAAGAAGACATTTCCATTGAACGCCTCAAGGCAAGACCGGTTACCACCCAGTGCATTGATTGCAAAACCCGTGAAGAGGATATGGAGAAAGCACTTGGAATCTAATAGGTGTTGTTGAACGCGTTGTGATTGATCTGCATATACATTCAACTGCTTCAGATGGGTCTTTTTCTCCCCTAGAAATATTGGCGTTGGCACAGGATGCTGGCCTCAAGGCTATTTCCCTCACCGACCATGATTCCATTGCCGGTATCAAAGAAATCCAAGATAACATTTCTCAATACCCCATCGAGTTCATTACAGGGGTTGAAATTTCCTGTGAACCGCCCGAAGCCTTTAAAAGCATCGGCAGTGTCCATTTGCTGGGGTATGGATTTTCCGTGTATGATCGACGGCTGAATCAGGTTTTGAAACGGGCGGTCAGGTCAAGGGATGAGCGAAACCCTATGATTATAGAACGCTTAAATGAGCTGGGAGTTGATATCAGCCTGGCCGAAGTGGCCGAAAGGTTTGGTGCAGATCAGACCGGGCGGCCCCATATTGCAGAGTTGATGAAGGAAAAGGGGATTGTCAAAAGTTTTCGTGAGGCCTTTGACACCTATCTTGGCAAGGACAAGACGGCCTATGTGGAAAAGTTTAAGATATCCTGTGAAGAGGCTATCCACATCATCCTTGATGCCGGAGGGCTACCCGTGTTGGCCCATCCCGGCCTATTGGAATTTAATCGCTCCAGAGGACTTGAATCCTTTGTGGAGTTGCTGACAGAATTTGGTCTCCAGGGCATTGAAGTTTTTTACACTGACCATGACCCCCCAAAACAGGAATATCTCAAAACCCTTGCCCGGGACAGGAAGCTTCTGGCAACCGGCGGATCCGATTTTCATGGTCGTTTTAACCAGGGGGTTAAATTGGGCCGGGGCAAGGACAATCTTCGAGTGGGGTATCCTGTTTTCAAGGCCCTGATGAAAAGACTTGTCCATGTCAACTCCCCACCGCGACTTGCGATTCTGGAAAAAAATATTGACTACCAATTTAAGGACCGGTCCCTTTTGACCAATGCCCTGTGTCACAGGTCCTATGTGAACGAGAATCAGGAAATCTGTCCTTGTGACAATGAACGCCTTGAATTTTTGGGTGATGCCGTGTTGGGGCTTTGCGTAGGGCATATTCTAATGGAACAAAGCCCATCGAAAAAAGAAGGGGAATTGTCAAAACTTCGGTCAAATCTTGTCAGCGAACCCGGATTGGCACAAATGGCGCGCAGTATAGACCTGGGAAGGTTTATCCAGCTGGGAAAGGGAGAGTTCCTTTCCGGCGGGCAGGACAAGGATTCCATCCTTTCCGATGCCTTTGAAGCGCTGTTTGCAGCTGTTTACCTGGATGCCGGTTTTGATCGAACCCATGGGATGGTCGTCACGGTTTTTAAAGATGCCATTCAGGGGGCATTGTTCAACTTTCATACCATGGATTATAAAAGTTCCCTTCAGGAGTATGCCCAGGAGGCGTTTGGTACAACTCCCCGGTATATTGTGGTCAAAGAGATGGGGCCTGACCATGATAAGATTTTTGAGATCTGCCTTGAATTAACGGATATACGGGCAAGGGGGATTGGAAAAACCAAAAAAGCGGCTGAACAGGACGCTGCCAAAAATGCGCTTAAGCTCGTGCGCCACCAAAAGGAATAGAGCAGGGTATGGACTCCCCCTTGGTCATTCCGGTTTTTATTCCCCATTCAGGCTGTCCCCACCAATGTGCCTTTTGTAATCAATCGATCATTACCAGTCAGAAAAGGTGTTTGCCTATTCCCCAGGAAATTGACAAAATTATTGATCAGTATCTGGGCTATAGGGCCCATCGTTCCCGGGTGGAACTGGCTTTTTTTGGTGGTACTTTCCTGGGGCTTCCTGACCAGGAAATTGTCAGGTTATTGGAAAAAATAGCGCCTTATATAGAAAACCATTCCATCCACGGCATTCGCTGCTCCACCCGGCCGGACACTATTACAGAACAAAAGCTTGATCTGATTGCCCCTTATGGGGTCTGCCTGGTTGAGCTGGGGGTACAGTCCATGAGCGATGCGGTGCTTAAACAAGCCAACCGGGGCCATACCTGTTTTCATACTTGCCAGGCAAT
>Ga0208900_1000929_pt1 | contig 16874 bp, 18 predicted proteins | sample AntAceMetag02UKK_FD_184763 | JGI IMG/M metagenome (GOLD analysis project Ga0208900, IMG submission 184763) | Saline lake microbial communities from Ace Lake, Antarctica - Antarctic Ace Lake Metagenome 02UKK (SPAdes) (version 2) | ecosystem: Environmental > Aquatic > Non-marine Saline and... | reverse complement strand
GAAAAACTGAAACTGCTGAAAGACTGAAAAACTGAAACTGCTGAAAGACTGAAAAACTGAAACTGCTGAAAGACTGAAAGACTGAAACTGCTGAAAAATTGAAAAACTGAAACTGCCGAAAAACTGAAAAACTGAAACTGCTGAAAGACTGAAAAACTGAAACTGCTGAAAGACTGAAACTGCTGAAAGACTGAAAAACTGAAACTGCTGAAAAACTGAAACTGCTGAAAAACTGAAAAACTGAAACTGCTGAAAGACTGAAACTGCTGAAAGACTGAAAAACTGAAACTGCTGAAAAACTGAAACTGCTGAAAGACTGAAAAACTGAAACTGCTGAAAGACTGAAAAACTGAAACTGCTGAAAGACTGAAACTGCTGAAAGACTGAAAAACTGAAACTGCTGAAAGACTGAAAAACTGAAACTGCTGAAAGACTGAAAAACTGAAACTGCTGAAAAACTGAAACTGCTGAAAAACTGAAAGACTGAAACTGCTGAAAAATTGAAAAACTGAAAAAACTGAAAAGACTGAATGACTGAAACTACTGAATGAGTGAATGAATGAGTGTCCAAAGGACTACTATGGAGAAACTACTGAATGTTGAGCAAAGCTGCCTGCCCCGATTTTTCGGGGAAATCCCGCCACTGCGGAAACTGAATGATTGTCCGAAGGACTCCTATGTAGAAACTTGGTAACGTACGAAGTACTTTCCAACGTTAAATGAATGAATGACAGAATAACTGAAAAATTTTAAGAAATGCCTTTTTTAAAACTACAAACTAATCTGGAAATAGCGAACGCTGACAGCCTCATTTTAGATGCCTCCAAGCTTGTTGCAGAATTACTAAACAAGCCCGAAAAAAATGTGATGGTTGAACTTTTTGTAAATCATAATATGAGTTTCGCTGGCACAAAAGAGCCTCTTATTTATTGTGAGCTAAAAAGCATTGGACTACCCGCCGACCAAACCAAGTATATTTCAAATAGATTAATGTCTTTTTTGGAGAATGAAACCGGAATATCGCCCGCACGGATATACATCGAATTTAGTGATGCTAAACGAAATATGTGGGGCTGGAACAGTAGTACATTATAATGGTTTTCATCCTAACAAGCAACTATACCGATTTGATATCCATTATCTTTACTTCAAATTCGTTATTGGGAATCAACGAACGCTTTTTAATACGGTTTTTGTAGGAGTAAATGGTATTGATGGAAAAATTTAGAATACGGGCAATTTTTTCGTTTTCTAAAATACCCATCCTTATCAATGCAAAAATGCGCAAATCAGTGTTCATGGCCCCCTGATCGGTAAGGTAAACGCGATTTTCTTCGGTAAAAAGAGCATTAAAACCATCCACAAAGTCAGGGAAAATACTCAGGAAAATCTTGTCGAAATTATAGAACAATTGATCTCTTTCTTTTTTAATAACCAACTTCGATAACGCGTGATCGATATTTTCGTAGCGCTTATTGTCGAGGTTTCGAAGTATCGATTCTTTTAAATGCTCGAGTTTATCAACATAGTTTGTGCTTATATTAAAATAATAAGCTATGTATTCTTCCTTAATTTTATTGGCTTCTTTAAGCGTGTTGTTCAATGAATTTAAATTCCTGTTGGCTTCCATAATTTCCACCCTGGCACCCTTCAACTTTGTAAGTTGCTTAAAAATTGTAATCAACGAAAAAATGATAAGCGCTGACAGAACAGCAAGAAATATTACATAAAGCTCCAACTGCTTTTTTTGATTTTCGATCAATCCCAGCTTTTCGCCTTCGATAATAGGAAGAAGGCTGGAAATTTGAAAAGACCTTTGCCTTGCCCCATAAAATCCTGCATCCTGGTTGGCCAAAACAATGTATTTATGCGCCTCTTTAATCTTTCCAAGATGAAACAGCACGTTGGCAAGATTTCGCAGGGCTATGGTTTCGGTAACGTGCGATTTAATATCATTTTTCGCGGAAGCTGCATAGTATTCAATGGCCATTGTTGTATCGCCGGCCTCAAGACTGCATGAGGCCATGGCGGCATAAACCATAGCTTTTTGATGCAAGGACACGTCAAATTCATCCAATACCTTTTTGTAATAATACAAAGCGCTGTCGATGCGGTTATTGCGAAGGTTTAATAGTGCCGTGGAGGCCCACTTTTGATAATTATCAGGATTGGCAAACTGAATGGCCTTTTTGGTGTAAACAGTTCCTTGTTTGTAATAAATTGGCGCAAAATAAGGGTCATTGGCATATTCTGACATATCGAAATACGCTCTTGCTTTTAAATCGAAATATTCAACCTTTTGCTTGTTTTCCAACAATTCGGGATGGATAGTATTCAATGTATCGAGCGCTTCGTGAAACATCCCTGATGAAAGCAAAACAAAACTCATCTTCATTTTAGCTATCGAAATCAAGTCAGGATTTTCCGATTTGAATGCTAATGTTTGCATTTGGCTGGCATAATAAAAAGCTGAATCGTAAATAAAGGATCCAAATTCATTAAACAGTGCATGGTTTAAATCAAAGAGTGAATTTTCATTATTATCATCGGGGTATGCAAGTTTTTTCCGCAGGCGATCAATTGTTTCATATTTTTTGTCTAAAAATGTTTTCCGGCTATCAATCACCTTATCCAGTGAAACCAGAATACTGTCGATAGTATGGTTGCCAAATAGGGTGGTGGTAAATAATAAAAAGAATATTGTAGTATAAAATGACCGCATTGTTAAGTTCAGTTTGATAAAAAAAATGATGGCTAAAATTAAGGCTTTTTATTTTACAGCAGCAAAATGATTAAAAAAACGAATGAATTTATCGCAATTTAGAGTTTGTCCATAAGTCGGCGTTTTCACTAGCCGCGGGCTTTAGCCCGGGGAAAAATGAATTTAACAGTACCTCCCCGCATTCATCACATCAATTTAATCCACACCCTTCCCTATCTTTGTGCCATATGGCAAAAGGATAGCCTGTCCCGTTTAACGGGATGGCAATTGATATTTCAAAAAAACTGACTTTATGGACTAACACTACTTAATGTGTGAAAAGTGGGGGTATCATTGGCCAGGAAGTACTATAACAAACCTGGATCCTTTGCCTGGCGTACTTTCAACAGTAATAGTTCCATTATTTTTTTCGATAAATTCCTTAATAATAATCAAACCCAGGCCTGTTCCTGATTCGTCATCGGTTCCGTAAGTTTTTACTTTTTCGGAGATTTTAAATAGTCTGCCGCGGGTTTTATCATCCATTCCAATTCCGTTATCTTCAACAATAATCCGCACCCGGTCATTTTCCAATATCGACCGTATCCATACTTTTCCTTCGCGATTGGTGAATTTGATGGCATTACTAACAAGGTTCCGAATCATGGTAAGCAACATGTTTTCATCAGCCATGACCTTTATATCTTCCTGTACCTCATTAATAATTTCAATCTGTTTGTTGTATGCATGAAGATAGTTTACTTCAAGAACGTTTTTAATGACGGGGAATAATTCAACTGTTTGGATATTCAGCGAAATGGATCCGGTTTGCATCCTGGCCCAATCAAGCAAATTTTCGAGCAGGGCATAAGCTGATTCCGATGTTCGTTGAATTTTTTTAAGCATATCAAGTTTTTCTTCCTCAGAAGTTTCATCAAAATCCTCCACGAGCAATTCGCTCAAACCGAGCAAACTATTAAACGGATTTTTCAGGTCGTGGGCCAGGATGGAAAAGAATTTATCCTTGGCATCATTGGTTTCTTGTAATATTTTCTCAGCCTTACGCAGCTGAATTTCGGCATTTTTAATTTGTGTAATATCTTTAGAAATACCAAAGGTACCAATCGCTTGCCCCAATTCGTTGCGGAGCAACATTTTGGAGGTGGTAGCCCAGGTTTCGGAGCCATCAAAATGTGTTTCCTTTTCTTCTTTCGAAATGGTTTCGCCCGTCTTAATCACGTGCTGCTCATCATCGAAGGCTTGCTGTGCATGTTCCTGCGAAAAAAGATCAAAATCAGATTTCCCTATAAACTCAGATGCATCTTTAAAACCAAGTTTTTTGGCATGTAAGCGGTTGGTAAGAAAAAATCGCCCCTCGATATCTTTAAAATAAATTGCATCGGGCAATTGGTTAAGCAATAATTTAAAAAGGTGTTGATCGCTCACATCAGGATGCGATCCGGATTGAGGCTTATTACCTTCAGTAAAAAAACCAAGCAGTAATTTTTGATGGGCAAGACCCTGAAAATTCACTTTAAAAAAAGTATCACTATCTGATTTTACCCCACCCGGCAAGCTTACTCCAAGTGAAAACGAATTTACTTTTCCTACGATTAAATTCTTTGCTTTTTTCCTTGAATCCATTAAGGCGTTGTTCATTCTAAATACAGCGGGTAAAGGCTTTTGCAATACCTCATCTTTTTTAAGACGGGTAATTTTAAGGAAGGCGCTATTAACATCTACTATCAGTAAATCGGGATCAATAATAGCAGCCGCCTGACTAAAGCACGTGAGTAAATCTGAATTATCCATGCAAAATATTGTAAAAAATTACTTTTCAAAGCTTGATAAGTTGCCAAATTTAATGGAAAAAAACAGATAAGAATTGTTTAACGAATAATTTTTCGGGCAAATAGTTTGATTAAACTAAAAATTACCTGACACAATTTAGTGACCCGTGCATCATGAAGCCATAATGAATTTAAGATTGATTTTCGGCAAGGTCTTAAAAGCTTTTAAACACTCTTGCCAGCGAAAAACCGGGCGCATCGAGCTTCAAGTCGAGGAAGTAGCCAAAGGGTGTTTGCCATACTTCATAACCTGCATTTTTAAGACGAACCTCCACCTTATTAAATATATCAAGCGTAAAAGCCGGAGAGGCCTTACTTTCAGAAAGATGCGAAAAAGAGTGCAAAATAATTTTCTTGGTTTCATTTTTCCTGCACACCCACTTGATATTCTTCAAAAGCTTGTTTTCGACAGCCTTTGTATTCTCTTCATCTTCAGCTTCGGCCTGGATAAAAACAGTCTGAATATTTTCAAAACCGGCTGTTCTTGCATTATCGTCGGCTTCATCCAAGGTTTTTATTGATGGGTTGTAAGCAAAGGAATTACAATAAATCATTATTATTTTCATGAGCCTGGCAACTAATTTGAGCCTGTATTTTTAGTAATTTTTAGCTTTTCCCAAATTTGCCTGAGTGTATTTGTGATCTCAGAATCTGGGGCAAATTCAACTATAGTCTCTCCTTTTATCATGGCTTTCACAAAACGATCGTCGAAGTTAAGTTTCCCCAAAAGTGGGATTCCCATCGATAGAAGAAGCTCTTCTGCATTTTTAGTCATTTCAAGGTTCATATCCTGTTTATTAATCAATGCAAAAGTTTCAATACCAAATTTCTGTGTAAGCCCCGAGATTCTTTCAATATCATGTATGCCTGTTTTGGAAGCCTCCACTACCAACAAAACTTTTTGCACACCGGTTAACGAAGCAATAACCGGGCAGCCTATGCCCGGAGGGCCATCGTTGATGATGATATCAAAATTCTTTTCACGGGCAATTTCTTTGGCTTTGTTCCGAACTATTGTAACCAGTTTTCCCGAGTTCTCCTCGCCGGGACCCATGTACGCGTGAACCATTGGCCCAAACCGGGTTTCGGAAACATACCAAAAATTATTGAAATTTGTATGCATCTTAATGGCACCCGACGGGCATAGCCGATGGCATAACTTACAACCTTCACACTTATAGGGATCAACTGCATACTTACCAGCCGGCGTGTGGTGTATCGCATCAAAGCGGCAGTTATCCATGCAAATTCCACACGCGGTGCATTTGTCGGGATCAATCACGGCCTTCGACCCACTATCAAAAGCATTTTCCTCGTTAATTTTCGGATTGAGCAATAAATGAAGATCGGCAGCATCCACATCGCAATCGGTAAATACAGTTTTTTCGGCGAGGGCAGCAAGTGCAGCGCTTACCGAGGTTTTGCCAGTCCCGCCTTTTCCACTCAATATGGTAATTTCTTGTATCATGATGGATTCAGAATCTTGTTAATTTTTTCAAATATCTTTATAAAATGCTTCTCATATTCAGGAAAAGTTTCAGCCAACATTTCATTCCCGGAGTAAAGCCTTGCAATTTCCTTATCGAAAGGGATTTTTTCGATTGTCATAATCGATTCACCCTCGAGAAATCTCTCCACTGCATCATTTCCCATACCAGCTTTATTTATCACCACCCCAAAAGGAACATTGAGTGCTCTAACCAACGAAACTGCAAGTTTAAGATCGTGGAGGCCAAAAGGCGTAGGCTCGGTAACAAGTATTACAAAATCGGTATCTGAAATGGTGCTTACCACCGAACAGGAAGTTCCGGGGGGGGCATCATAAATGATGATATTGCCGTAGTTGTTGCTTGCTTTTTTAATTTTCCTGATTACCGGGGTTTGCAGCACACTGCCCACCTTTAGCCTGCCTTCTGTCAGTCCCCGGCCTGACTTTAGGTCAAACCTGGTCATTGTCCCGATTTCATGGGCAAACTCGGCAATGGCATCAAATTTACAGGCATGGAGGCATGCGCCACAAGAATGACAAAGGTCGGTTGCAATCTCGGCATGACATAAGGGGGGAATTACCGTAATGGCATTGAATTCGCAATATTCAACACATTTTCGGCAAAAGGTACATTTCCCTACATCAATTTTCGGAACTGGTAATTCAACAGGTTTTTGTTCTACAATTATCCTTTCCGGGAAAAAAAGTGCAACATTGGGCTCCTCCACATCACAATCTACCAAACTTACTTCCTGGCTATAATGCTTTGCAATTGTATGGTAGAGGTTTACAGCTATTGTTGTTTTTCCTGTTCCCCCTTTTCCGCTGGCTATGGCGATTTTCATTTTTGTTGGTTAATAGTTAATGGTTAATTGTTAATTGTTATTCGTTAATTGTTAATAGTTAATGGTTAATCGTTAATCGTTAATAGTTAATTGTTAATAGTTAATTGTTAATGGTTAATTGATATTCTAAAATCCAAATTCTAAATTCTAAATTCCAAATTCTAAAATCCAAATTCCAAATTCCAAATTCTAAATTCTAAACTCTAAATTCCAAATTCTAAATTCCAAATTCTTCCCGAAAGCTTTCGGGACTAAATTCTAAAATCCAAATTCTAAATTCATTATTCACCCTCCCAAAAAAAAATGCCACAAACCCCCACCCTGGAGACCTGTGGCATATAGTTGCCCGGGCAATTACGACTGTCCACGGCCTTGACCGCTGCCACGCCCTTTTCCAAAGCCCCCACCAAATCCAAAACCACGGCCAAATCCCAAACCACGCCTCCTGCTCCTGCTTTCGTCATCAAGGTTCAGTTCATCATTTTTGGAATTTTCGGGGTCTTTGCATTTCCCAAGGCCTCTGCCCGACCGCGAACCTTTTCCTTCAGGTCCTGATCTGTCTAATCCTGGCATCTTATACCTCCTTTTTTAATGGTTAATAATAATTGAATTTTCCCCTTCAAAACATTACTTATGCTAATGAAGAGATAATCTCTTTAATCGTTTTTTGGTCATCCTGTATCTTTACCAACTGCACTTTAAACTTGTCGAGCATTTCTTTTGCCTTCGGCCCAAAATCTCCTGAAATTACCCGGTTTACACCCATGCTCAATATCATTTCCGAAACCTTGGTACCGGCGCCACCTTGTGCATCTTTAAATTGGTTTTTTATAAAGGTAGTTTGTCCGTCTTCATCATTATAAAGACAAAAAAAGGCGCACCTTCCAAAGCGCGGATCCATCTTCGATTCCACATCGGCCGATGATGCTGTAATTACTGTTTTCATATTCGTTTGCTTTTATTAATATTTTCAATTTCTTCGAATTTGCAAATTGGGCAAGCCATTTTTGTTCCTGGTGATGGTATGGTAAAAAGATTGAAACATTTTGTACATTTAAACCAGTTCCCCTCAAGGCTTGCATTGCCATAAACCGACTTAATGCTTTTAACCTCCACCAGTGCAGCAGCAACTTTGCGGCGGGCACTTTCGTAGATTCGTGCAAAGGTAGGGCGCGAAATCCCCATCAACACACATGCCTCGTGGTGCGACATGCCATCGTAATCGGCAAGTTTAATGGCTTCATACTCTTCGTAAAGCAACTCAACCTCACCCTTTGCGCTATCGTTGTTGCAACCATAAGGCCTGAAACCTTTAAACTTTGGAGGCTCTACAATTTTTCTCGGTGTGCGTTTGCGTGGCATAAATCAGTTTTAGCCCACAAAGATAATGAGAATATTCTCATAACAAAAAATTTTGTAGAATTATTTTTGATTATTTGGTTGTTCGTTAATCGTTATTGGCCCCGAAAAATAGAAAATAGTTCATTGTTGTTTTTTGATTATTTTGGGAAGGAATGAAATCAATAGCCCGGTGCTTTAGCTCCGGGATTAAGATGAACTGCCACGAAGAAGATAAGGGCGTTAACGCCCTTTACCCACCATTCGGGAGAAAATCCGTAATCCCGGCCATGAATGACCGGGCTATGGATTCCCACAAACGGGAGTTTTTTATTCCGTAGTTGATAAATTTCAAAATCGTCTGCCCAAGCCATTCGGAAAATCACGATTTTTCAGGATTATTTGTGGTTAGTTATTGGTTAATCGTTATTCGTTAATGGTTATCCGTAAATAGAAGATCAATTACTTCCTTGAAACCACTGTTAATCCTGCAAAAGTAAGGAGGCCGTTTAATATTAATAGTTCAAATCCAAATTTGTATCCATCAAATAGTACAGTTGAATAGGTACTTAAAAGGTAGCAAATTGCCGGGGAAGCAATCGCGATAAGCGGCACCCATTTATCTTTAACATTCCGATTGGTAAACAAGCCGAATGTAAACAAGCCAAGCAAGGGGCCATAGGTGTAGCCCGCAACGGTAAACAGCTCTGAAATTACTGCATCATTATTAATCGATCTAAAAAACACTATTACAATGATGAGTAAAATTGCAATACCAAAATGGGCTTTATACCTGATGGCCTGGCGTTGTTTTTCTGTTAGATTTTTACGACGTTGAATTCCTAAAACATCTACTGTAAAAGAAGTGGTTAGCGCTGTAAGTGCGCTGTCGGCACTGGAATATGCTGCTGATATCAACCCGATAATAAAAACAATTGCAGCAGCCGGCCCAAGATGACGAAGCGCTACCTCGGGAAATGTAGTATCGGATGTACCGGTAATTTCGATACCTTTTTCGCGGATAAAAATCATTAACGCTGCACCCAACGAAAGAAACAACAGGTTTACCGGAACAAGAATCCAGCTTAAGGAAATAATATTTTTCTGTGCATCGCGGAGGTTTCGGCAGCTCAGGTTTTTTTGCATCATATCCTGGTCAAGGCCGGTCATTACAATGGCAATAAAAGCACCGGAGACAAACTCCTTAACAAAAAACCGCTTATCATGCCAATCGGTAAAAAGAACCTGGGAATATTCGCTATGAATTACCTTATGGCCAAGCGCTCCAATACTCAAGGCCATCTGGTCTTTTAAAAAATATACAGTTAATAAAACTGAAGCTATCATAAAAGTTGTTTGCAGGGTATCGGTCCACACAATGGTTTTTATGCCGCCTTTAAAAGTATAAAGATTTATCAAAGCCATAAAAATGACCACCGTAAGCCAAAACGGAATTCCATAGCTATCGAAAACAAAAATTTGCAAAACATTAATAACCAAAAACATCCTGAATGATGCCCCGATAACGCGGGATAGTAAAAAATAAAAGGCTCCGGTTTTATATGAGTATTTCCCAAAACGATCGAGCAGGTAGGTGTAAATCGATGTAAGCTGCAAACGGTAATAGAGTGGGAGCAACACTTTGGCAATTACAAAATATCCGATTAGGTAACCCAGGACCACCATCATATACGAAAAGCGGGCATTTTCGACCCATCCGGTTACCGAAATAAAAGTTACCCCCGACAACGAAGCCCCAATCATGCCATAAGCAACCACAAACCAGGGCGATTTCCGGTTGCCTAAAAAATAAGACTCGTTGTTCGATTTTCGGGCCGTGATAAAACTTATGAGAAAAAGCATTAGGGTATAGGCCAAAAAACTGAAGAGGATGAGTTGTGAAGACATGGGGTTCTTTTAAATCTTTTAAAATTGAATGGAAATTTACCTTAGGGAAAGGGACAAATCGAATAATGACTGAAACCAATAATCCACTACGGTGGGATTTTCGCGGGCAATGAGGTTGTCGGCACCTATTAAAACGGTTTTCATTTTTAGCCGCCTGCCAAATTGCATGTCGGTTTTTGAATCCCCGGCAATAATTGATTTTTTAAAATTTATTTCCGGGAAATCTTTCCTGGCCTTCAATGCCATTCCAATTTGTGGTTTCCGGCAGAAGGGCCTCGTGTGGCTTAATCCGGCGCAATGGTATATTTTATCAATCTTACCCCCGGCTTTATTTATATCAGCCAACATACTTGAATGTACTACCTCTAGTTCATTTTCGTTCATCAAACCCTTTCCAATGCCCTGCTGGTTTGTAACGATAACTATTCTACCAAATAATCCGGCGAAAACTTTCAGTGCCTCCAGGGTTCCTTCGAAAAAGTGAAATTCATCGGGAGTGCGCACATATTCATCCACAAGCCGTTGGTTTATCACACCGTCCCTGTCAAGGAAAAGCGTCCAATCATTAGAAATATTCAAAGTCTTTAAATTCATCCTGTGCTTTTTTGTAATCTTCGGGCACACCAATATCAATAAAATACTGGCGGCAAAGAATGCCATAAATTTTTTCAGTTTTATAAATCTTTTCAAAAAAATCTTTTTCTAACGAGAATTTATCGGGGAGGTTTTGAGATTCGAAAAATCGTTTATTAAAAATATAAACACCCCCGTTAATAAAGCCTTTGCCTGACTTATTATTTTTTTCCCAAAACCCGGATATTCTTTTGCCTTCATCTCGTTCAATACTCCCGTAGCGTTTTACATCATCCAATTCGCGCAAAACAATACTAAGCTTCGACTCCATTCCCCGATGAATGTCGAGGAATTTTTTGTAGTCGATATGAAAAAAAGTGTCGCCATTTAGCACATAAACAAGCGGGCCATTTGCCAATTTCAGTGCCAGCTTAAGCCCTCCACCGGTTCCGAGGGGTTCTTTTTCGATGGCATAATCCAATTTAAAGTTCTTGTACTGGTGGCCATAATGCTCAATTATTTTTTCGTGCAAATATCCCACCGAAAGAATAACTCTTTCGATACCAAAAACATCGAGGTAATCGAGCTGGTAATCAAGGAAAGGCTTGCCATTAATTGGAGCCATACATTTTGGGAGATCGCTGACAACACTGCTCAAACGTGTACCAAAACCACCTGCCAATATGATTGCCTCTTTTATCATACCGGAAAAAGTGTTGATTCAACAATTTCACATATAATATGCCCAAGAAGAATATGTGCTTCCTGTATTCTCGGGGTATCATGGCTTGGAATATTGAGCAGGTGGGTACAGATATCTTTCATTTTGCCGCCCGATTCCCCTGTCATGCCAATGGTAATCATCTCCTGCTCGCGGGCAGTATGTATTGCCTTTATAATATTTTCGGAATTCCCGGAAGTTGAAAGTGCAATAAGCACATCCCCTTTGCGACCTTTGGCCTTAACCAGCCTCGAATAAACTTCATTGTATGAATAATCGTTGGCAACGGCCGTGAGGTAGGAAGTATTTACATGCAGGGCTTCGGCATACAAAGGTGGGCGATCGTAATAAAACCTCCCGGTAAATTCAGCCGCGAGATGTTGTGCATCGGCGGCACTTCCACCATTCCCGCACAAAAGCACCTTCCCGTCATTGCGAAAAGTGGTTACCACAACATCTGAAATTACTTGTAGATTTTCTATCAAGGTTTGATCCTCAAGAATCTTCTGTTTAACTGCAATAGAATCTATGATTGATTTTTTGATCATTTATTAAAATTAAATAAGGTGCAAAAATAGCTTTTTCGAGGCATTCACGGATTTCACTTTTTCAAATCAATAAACAAAAGGGACTGTTTGTGTAAGATATTATCTTCATTGCCACTTGAAGGGTTAAGATAAAACATTGGAATCCATTTTGTTGTGCGGGCAAGATAGTCAGGGTTTGACTTAAAGTCAAACCCTGACATAAAAAACGCCTTAATCCATCGAAACATCTTTGAGCACCTTACGGTAGGCGCTGAAAATATTTGCACGCGAAACAAAACCGATGTATTTTCCATTATCAGTAACTGGGATATTATAATATCCTGTACTCCTGAATTTCTCCATTACACTATCCATTGGTTCATTAAGCGAAACTTGCGCTTTAGCATGTAAAATATAGCTTAAAATGGGCTCATCATATTTTTCGGGATGAAACATATCTTTGCGAATATCGTCCATATCAATCAGTCCGTGGTAAGTCCCGTCAGCATCCACCACCGGAAAAATATTCCTGTTCGACTTCTCGATGAGTTTGGTAAGATCGCCAAGTTTGCTTTCCGGGACAATGGTAAGCAGGTCATTATCAATTACCCGTTTTACATTAAGCAGGGTAAGCACAGTTTTATCCTTATCATGGGTTATTAAATTTCCACTTTCGGCCAATAACCTGGTGAAAATAGAATGTGGGCTAAAGGTTTTAATTGTAGTAAAAGAAATGGCTGTTGTAAGCATTAGCGGCACTATAAGTTCGTATCCGTTGGTCATTTCGGCAATAAGGAATATTGCAGTAAGCGGAGCATGAAGCACTCCGCCCAAAACCCCGGCCATTCCCACGAGGGTAAAATTGCCTTCGTGTAAAGGATCAATAAAGCCCAAACTATTAAGGCCACGCGACAAAGTAAATCCTGTAATGCCACCCATTACGGCAGCAGGGGCAAAAATTCCACCAATACCTCCTGCCTCCATAGTGAGGGAAGTTGCAATAATTTTTGTGATTATTAATAATATTAGGAACAGCACAAAAATCCATGAAATGTCCCTGTACTCATAAAGCGCGGTATTGTTTAGCAATTGGTCAGAGTTTCCGGTCATAATCAGGTTAATGGCATCGTAGCCCTCACCATAAAGTGGCGGCAGCAAAAATATAAGCACGCCAAGCGCCAGTCCTCCAACAATTAGTTTTTTCCACCATTGATCGAACCTCTGGAACCTGGATTTAATATAATCGTGCATCCAGCTAAAATACAGTGAAACAAGGCCGCACAAAATCCCTAACAAAATAAAATAATGAACATCACTAACTTCAAAAGGCTGTGTAACAGAAAAATGTATAAGGATATTTTCGGCAAGTAATAGTTTTGTTGTTATGGCACCGGTTACCGATGCAATGAGTAAGGGAATGATGGAGATGGTGGTGAGATCGAGCATTAGCACTTCGAGGCTAAAAATTACAGCGGCAATAGGTGTTGTAAAAATTGAGGCCATAGCCCCTGCTGCACCACATCCAATTAAAAGGGTAATATGTTTATAATTTAGCCTGAGCACCTGCCCTATTCCTGAGCCAATGCTTGCACCGGCAGCTATAATCGGCGACTCCAACCCTATGGATCCTCCAAACGCCGCCGTTAAAGAACTTCCAAAAAGGGATGAGAAATATTTGTGACGTTTCATTTTGCCGTCCAATCTCGAAATTGCATACAGAATTCGGGGAATTCCATGATCGGTAGAATCCTTTATTACATATTTAATTAGGACAACTGCAAGTGCAATTCCAATTCCGGGATAGAGCACATATAACACATTTTGGCTGGAGATGGTGAAAAAGCTGGTGAGCTCACTCTTAATATAAAACACCGAACTTTTGAGCAAATAGGACGATAGGCCGGCACCAAGGCCAATGATAACACTTAGAATTATTACAAAATAATTGTCGGGTATGTGCCTTACCCGCCATATCATAAACCTCCTGACAGTTCTACGTATTTTCACGGTGATAAAATAACGGATTTTATTAATGATAACCAAATTGTATTTTAAGCTGCTCAAGCCAAAAAATAAAGACGGAATTAGGAATTGATTTTCTTTTTCCTAACTTTGTGCGCAAATTGGAGGTTAAAACTTTAGCTACTTATTAATCGGATTTCCAACCTTTAATAATCCCCCTATCGTGAACCTTCCACAATTCAATTTTTTATTAATTATTACTTTTTTATTATGAAAATTTTTGTTGCAAACCTGAATTTCAATCTTCAGGAAGACACTTTAAAAGAAATTTTTGAAGCCCACGGAATCGTTGAATCTACAAGGGTAGTTACCGATAGAAACTCAGGCCGCTCCAAGGGTTTTGGTTTTGTTGACATGCCAAACGAAGATGAGGCACACAGCGCCATCGAGGCACTGAACGACACGGAAGTAGAAGGAAGAAATCTTGTTGTAAAAGAATCGGAAGAAAAGCCACAAAGACCAAGATTTACAAACAGGAGACCTTCTGACGACAGATACTAGTATTCAGTTGGATTAAGCCGTAAAAAATTTCAGGAACGGACAGGCAAAACCTGTGTGTATCGAATTTAAAAATTCAGTCGAAATGCAGCCTTATCATAAAGATGATGGGGCTGTTTTTTTTTCGAGTCCCTGCACAAAACAACGCAACACCTGGTCTTTGCACGGGCGAAACTGACTTTGCCCGGGCTTACGAAAAAAAGCACTCAACTCGTGTTTGCTGATCTCCTTGCCCCCAAATCCAATAAGTTCAATCATATCATCATCCCTGAGGTTGAGGGCAATTTTAAATTTCCTCAATATAATATTGTTGTTCAACCTTTTTTCGGGTAAGGGCTGATCGCCGTCTTTTTTCCCCCTAAACTCCACGATAAAACCGTTAAGAAATGCAGCCATCTGCTTATCGTAAAGCTGCTGCCAGGCAGGATCGTCATCCTTTTTAAGCCAGTCGCTAACTTCCGCCCTTGTAACTGTTTCGCCTCCCAGCAGAAAAAGGTTTATCATTTTTGAATCGCCATAATCATAAATATAGCGCACACGCCTTAGAATATCGTTGTTTGTCATTTTCGTTTTTTCGTTTTTTCTTCCTTTTCAGGAAAATCAATATAATACCCTTCACGGGATAAAAGATGATCGAGGTTAGCAATGCCATAAGCCACAACCGCAGTTACAATAGCAGCGTGTTCCTGGTATTCCGGGATGCTCTTGTTGTATAAATCACGTTCGGTGTGCCAAATTTCATAATAGCTAAAGTTATATCCTTTTGAATCCCTATTATCAAAACCAATGGTTGGTACGCCTTCAACAGCAAAGGGACCGCTATCGGTACCCCAGGCTTTGGCGGGTTTTTCGCGTGGTTCACGTTCTGAAATTACAAAAGGGAAATCCGGGTTTATACTGTTGAGCGGAGCGCATATTTTCTCAAAATCTTCGCGCATGGCCTCCGGCACACTGATTCCGGCTGGTACGGTAGGCCCTCCGTCACGATTGATCATATTGGAGATTTTATCGAGCTTATCGCCATTTCTTTCTACCCAGCTTGTTGAACCCAGCAGCCCAAACTCTTCGCCCGACCAGAGTATTGCCAGGATTGTCCGCTTGGGTTTGCCCCCGGCGGCCATAATCAAACGCGCTGCTTCCATAGTTGGGGTAACCCCGGAGCCATCATCAACACCACCTGTTGCCACATCGTACGAATCCAAATGCCCGCTCATGATAACATACTCATCGGGGAACTCGGTTCCCGGAATAATCCCGATAACGCTGTGATATTTGATGGGACCCATTTTAAAATGATTCCGAATATCAAACTCCAGTTGGAAATACCTACGCTCTTCGGTCATTTGCTTAATGATCGCATATTGATGTTCGTCAAGCTTAATATCGGGAATTGTCGGCAGCGATTCAAAGGTCATTTCATCAATATTTTTACGATCGTACAAAACCCGTATTGGAGTTTTTGCCGATTGAATAATACCTAAAATTCCGGCCTCACGCATTTCTTTATAGAAAAGGGCAGGTTCTTCAATAAGTGGCAAAAGTTCTTTTTCAGGTTTATCAGTACCCCGGTTTTTACGATTTTCCTTTCTTATTCCATCATTTTTTTTATCAATAGTTTTATTTTCCTCTTTTATCGAATCGCGGATGCTGTCAGCTTTGGCTGAGAAATCTATTGGCCACCCTTCGTTATCGCCAGAGATCAAAACCCAGGCACCTTTTAGCGCACCTTTCATCCTGTCGAATTCGGCCTGGGTTTGGGGCTCGATGAGTACATGGCCACGCTGCACACCTTTTGTTCCCGAGGTATAGGATGGGGTTGCAAAGTGCAGTTGCATCCCGTTGTCGGAGAGCATACGACCAAACCAGGGGCCACGGTTAAAGCCCACCGGAAGTTCGCCGCTTTCATCCATCACTACCCCCATGCCCCATTCGGTAAACTTATGTGCCGCCCATTCGGCAGCATTTTCATAAGCATCCGAGCCAATGGGTCTGCCACCAAAGCGGTTGCACAAAACATCAAGGTGTTGCATCACCTGATTATCAGATTTACCAATTTCGATGATTTTAGTAACAATGCTGTCGGATTGGGATTTTGATGTAAACGCCAGAAAAAGGCTGAATAGAATGATTAAAGTTAGTTTAGATTTCACTTTTTTAGTTTTTGAAGAGTAGATTTTTAGTTTATGAAAATTCCAAGCTTTTTGAATAGTTTTCAATATTTTGGCAAATGTAGAAAAAATGTGGTTTGAACTAAATTTGAGATTTAAATTGGGGTCGTGTTTGGCTCTATAAATTCAGGCTCTTAAAAAGTAATAGTAACCTGGTGGCCTGAATACCACTTCCGCTTGGAGGCTTTGGTACGCCAAGAAGCGTGCGCTAAATTAATAATAACCCTGTAATAT
>Ga0208900_1000928_pt1 | contig 16879 bp, 13 predicted proteins | sample AntAceMetag02UKK_FD_184763 | JGI IMG/M metagenome (GOLD analysis project Ga0208900, IMG submission 184763) | Saline lake microbial communities from Ace Lake, Antarctica - Antarctic Ace Lake Metagenome 02UKK (SPAdes) (version 2) | ecosystem: Environmental > Aquatic > Non-marine Saline and... | reverse complement strand
TACGGGCGCTAATTCATGTCCAAACATGCTTAGAACTATATTCACTTTCTCCATATTGAGGTTGGTTTTGCCTTGTTCAATTTTACGCACCACAGTCAGGGCAACGCCTGCACGTTCCGCGAATTCTTCCTGGGTAAGGCTTACTTCCTTCCTTCGTTCTTTAACAAATTCTGCTAATTGCTTCATTATATGTTTTTAAATATAATTATTTGCAATAATACAATATTATATTCAATTAGATATAATTTAACCTCAAATGTTTTATTTATATGTTTACGCGTGTAAATGATTGCTGAGGATCCATTTTTAGCTTGTAAGGTTTGTGATGATTCATGTTTGAACTGAACTTTTTCTATCTGTTTACTGAAATTGAAAACCCATCATTTAAAATTATTGAGAATCCGTTGCTTATCTTCAATCTCTTTGACTGATTTATGGTAAACTTCAATCAGTACTATTTTCTCTTCATTTTTAAAATATGCATATATTAGCCGAAAACCAGAATTAACCCCTTTGCCTTTAAAGCTCTTACTGGCAATTTTCTTCACCTTTATTACGCAAGTTTCAATTCCCAAACCTTCTATCCTGTAACTAAAAGGAGGCCTCTCTTTAGGATTTACAGTTAAAACTTTTTTCACTATTTCAATATCTTCAGATAGCGTTCGATGTTTCTTTGAAAGTTTCTTGATGTCTTTGGCAAATTCACTTAATTCATTAAATATCATAGCGCATGCTCGTTTTCATCATAATTTCTAACGGTGTATGGAGCTTCCCGGTAAAAAGCCAATTCGTAATCAATGGCTTCTCCATCTTTGGATGCTAACCAGGGCATGTCCTTATGGGAATACGCACTAATTGCGGATGCAGACCAATCAGAATACTGGTCGATAACTTTATCAATTACATCCTTTTCGCGGGCGTTTAAACTCGACAAATTAGGCTTTGTTAATGGAATATACCTCGTTTGAGGATAGCCGTGATAATCAGCCTTAAATCGTTTCAATTGCTTATCGGAAATCATCTGACTAATAATTGTGTCCAGTTTTTGCGGAACCGGGCCATAAGGCAACTTCCGGTATTCGGCACCGCTCAAATGCTCTTCGTGGAGTTCGTAATAATTAAAGTCAGAAAAATACAGTAATTTATACAAGAGTGTTTCGCCAACATTGGGTTTACCTGCGCATCTTTCCAGAATATAAAGCAAAATATCTTTAATCTTGTTTACTTTCAATTCGGGTGCTGAAACCCGACACTCCTCATTTTTTTCAATTACATCTTCATTTAACAATTGGTCGCTTAGCGTAAAATCTGAGGATAAAAGCTTATCCATTGAAATTGAGAATCTATTAGCAATTTCATGTAACTCCAAAACCGTCAGGTTTCTTTTGCCCAATTCAATTTGGGTTATTGCCGGGCGATTGATGTTTAACATCTTTGCCAGGTCGGTTTGTGAATAACCTTTGCTTTTTCTAATTTCAGCAATTCGTTTGCCTATTTCTTTTTGTGTCATAATTTTTATGTTGAAATTTTTCACCACAAAAATACTACAATGTTTTAATATTAAACAAATTAATGTTTAACATTCCTACATATTTAGAAATTGACCTGGAAATGGTTGATTTGTTTGTGCCGGGTTTGTGATAGTTTTTGCACGTGCCGGGCTTTTGTGGTGCGCAGTTATTTTTTCTCAGCGATTATTGTAAACGTTTTTTCTTCATCGATTACCTCGTTTACTTTGAAACCTGTTAATTTTAAAAATAGCAAAATCTCATCTTTGGTAAAAGCCCTTAAAGTTGTTAAATCATCAAATTCCGAAACTTTGCCATCCTGCTCAATAATGTACTTTGCAAACCAATCGTAAGTCCAGCCGGTTTCAAGGTTTTTCTTTAATTTACTTATCCTTCGTATCTTTTTATCGTTGTGTTCGATATTTTGTTCAAAATCATTAAAGTTGTCAAATATACCGTTTGCTTCAAAAACTCCAAACACAAATAGCCCCTTATCTTTGAGCGATTTGTGAACGCCCGACAATGTACCCATAATTCCCTTATTATCGCATACATAAGCAAGTGAACGCCCGGTTATCAGCACTGAATCGAATTGCTGGTTAAAGGACAAATTACGCATGTCGCATTGCACAAATGTACCTGCTTTAACTTCATCCCGTGCAATATCGAGCATCTCATCGAATAAATCCAACCCAAGGTAGTCGTATCCATTGTTTAAAAATCGACGTGCAAGCATACCCGATCCACATCCAATTTCTAAGATTTTTTTGCAATGGTTCTTTTTTAGTATTGAATCATAAAAGATAAACTCTTTGTCATAATCAAAGACATGTTGGTACATCTCATGATAAATGTCGGCTAATGTTGAATATAATTTTGTCATTTTTTTAATTTTTTACCCGCTCAAGCATAATTGTGTTCACCACCTTATTGTCTTGTATCGCAGTTTGTTCGATCAAATCCGGGGTTTTGAATTCAAATTTAAACCGATAAGGAGCATCATTTGGGTTAGTAATAATAATTTCGCCAGAATTGACTGAGGTAAACCAGGTTGAACAAATTTCGATGACCGAAGAAGACTCTTTAAGTTCTGCAATAATAAATTTGTCGGTTTTGTTATCGTACCCAAAAAGTTGTGCAAGCGATTCGATGATTTCTCCATTTTTAGTAATACGACTCATCGATATCATTCCGTTTGCAAAGGGTTTGTTTTCACTCGTAAATACTTGGTTGTCTCCAAATTCACCTTTCCAATTGCCAATAAACTTTTTCATCAATTCAACCTGATCAAGTTTTGTTGCTGATGTTTGCGCTTGTATTGTGTTCATATTAAATAAAATAAGGAAAGACAAAAGTAGGAAAATAGTTATTTTTTTCATTTTATGTTTATTTATCTGATTTGATTTTTCCTGCCAAAGGAACTTTATTTCATGTTTTAATCACAATTTAAAATGACGAGTTGTTGAATTTTGCAGATGAATTATTCCAATAATAATTTTGATTGTAACAACTAAAAAGAAAATAATACAGAGCCAGGCAAAATAGTCCCCCAGTAAAGAGTACACCGTTTTTTGTCCTTTCATCGGTACATCGGAATAAAAGATAACATCGTTGGTAGTAAAATAATTCTGGGATGATAAAACCTGACCTTTATAGTTGAAAGAAGCAGACAATCCCCGCGATGCTGATCGAACCAGATTAAAACCGTGCTCGATAGCCCTGAAAGAAGCTACATAGGTATGATAAGGTGCAATCACTTTCCAATCGTTTCCAGGGACAAGCATGATGTCGATATCCATTGATTTTACCTGTTTAATCAGTTCAGGGAAATCCATATCGAAACATATCACAGAGCTAATGCGCCCATAAGGCGAATCGAAATATTTAATAATACCATCGCCATAGTCGCCTTCACCGGGAGTGGGTTTTGCTTTAAAATAGACAAATAAAATTTTCCCTTGGGGCGAAATCCAAGTAATCTTATTCATTGGTTTTGCACGTGGATTCTCTTTAGGATAAATTAGCAAGGGAAGTCCTATGTAGATATTGTTCCTAACTGCTACAGCCTTTGCTTTCTCTAAATAAGAATCTTCTTTATCTGAACCCATATTGAGCATTGCTTCATTACCAAAAACAATTTTCGCTTCCGACCTGGCGGCAATCTCACAGTTATTCAAAAAGCTGCTATTAATCTGTTCATTAACCGAGTCCGGTTTATCATCGAAAATATGCTGTATTCCCATCTTTGGGATATTGACAGAAGCAATTTTCACGACATCTTCGGTAGCGTCCAGAGCTAAACGAATCTGTCCGTAAGAAATGATAATAATGAGTGGTACCACATACATCCACAATGCTTTACGTAAGGTTTGTTTATTAAAAGCATGATCCCAAAGCCAATTAATGGTAGAAGCTGTCCAGGGAATAATAAATGTTATTCCCCAAATACCAGTTATGGAAATAAGTTGTAACAGGGGCAAAGATGATTGTGTGCTTGCCAAAGCTCCAAATGTTCCGCCCGGATTGGTTGAAACAGAAATATAATCCATTACTACAAAGGCAGAGGGAAGAACAAGCGTTGAGACAATACCTTTCAATCGCTGTGAATAAATCCTGTCGATTAATAAAACCAGTGCGGTAAACACACTCATCATAAACATCAGGAAATAATAGAAAAAGCCAGACACAGGCATCATGCCTTTCCATACGAAGATATTAGAAATCCAGCCAGCAAGTACTATCCATAAAAATCCCATGAAGGGTTTTTGTAACCTCAGAAACCTTATTAAAAATACAAATGCCAAATAGGCAGCAATGGGAATAATCCACCGCCCGTTGGTGAAGAATAAGAAAACAAATCCTGCGAGTAAATAAAAGAATGAATACAAGTGTGGTGCTTTGTTTTTTTCCATTTTTCCAATTTTAAGCTATTGCTACATAAATATCTATTTCTGATTTTTCGTTGAACGCCCCGACAAAGCGATCGTCAAATCGTTCAAAATCCGGGTTCTTGGATAAGGTATGCCCTGACTTTGGCAGCCATGTCCCAAATATATAAACGTAGGTGAGGCTAATTGAACGAACACTGCCCTTGTGCGTAAATTTTGCGTATTTCCCCTGAGGGACTATTCCTCGTACCATGTTGACGGGAATAGCCGAGAAATCCTCAACCACTTTTCCATAAATAAGATTCATTTCCGTTTCTTCCGAAAAATTCTCTATCGAATAGTTTACCGGTTTCTCGTATAAACCAATGATTGAATTATCAGGGCTTGCATTTTTTATTTGATCTTGATTTTCGCGAAAAGCCTTCCACACGCAAGGTATCTTATTGTTTTTGATGGAGGTCTTGGCCAAGAAACCAATAATCTTTAATTCTTCAATATCAATAACTTCAGGTTTTTTATTTATTCCGTGAAGGATATGGGATAAATTAGTTTCATCAATTCGTTGTTTTTCATAAACAATTCTTTCTATCCTTTCACCACGATAGTTTTTGGGTGTAGTATTAAATACCGATTTAAACGCTCTAGTAAATGCTTCCGGCGATTCAAACTGATACTCAAAGGCTATTTCAATAATCTTCTTATCCGTGTATAACAAATCATAAGAAGCTTTCGACAACCTTCGTTTCCGAAGGTAATCAACAGCAGTTTCGCCCATCAATGCGCAAAATACTCTGTGGAAATGAAACTTCGATAAACAGGCAGCTATAGCAATATCATCGAGTACTATTTTTGAAGAAAGATTTCCTTCAATAAACACAATGGCTTTTTCGATATGCTGATAATAATTCATTAAAAAATCTTTTCGCAAAAGTAACGAAGGTATTCCAAAGAAAATTGATGTGGATTGCTAATTTTTGATTAGAAGTATCTCCGCGAAATCAAAAGTTTTTCACGATATTTTGATTTAAGATTTTACTATTCAAAATGTCATAAGTCTAATTGTTAGTTCTTTCGCCTTGTAGGTAACGGTCGGTGGCTATGGCTCTCAGCCGCCCATTTGCCGGAAGGTTTTAATGATTCATAAGTTTCCTTTTCTACTCATTTTTCCAGATGAACGCTAACCGGCTGTGGGACAGGATTTGTTGTTAGGCACCGCTTTTATTGTTTTTATAACGCCGAACAATATTGAAAAATAATAGTCTTCTGTTTAATCAAATCAAGTTTTAATTGGTCAATATATTCTCGTATGACCTCATAATTATTCTCAAGCCTTAATTTGTCAATCTTTTCATGAATTTCTTTTTTCATTTTAACTAAGTCGTTTGATTGTTTCCAGGTTAGCAAATAATAACTGCAATTTTCTGAATATGATTCATTGTGAATTCTTTCTGAATTAATGAAGTCTTGATTTAATAGATTAAATTCTTGTTCACTTATTTCTATTAGTCTGGAGCCAACTTTTGTTTCTATTTCACTGATTAAATCTATACTGATTATTTCATTCTTATTTATTGTTCTTTCACTCCCTATAATTGCAATATCGACTGTCAAATATTTATTGATTTCTATTGTTTTTATTTCTTCAAATACTCTAATTGGGAAATGATAATAGGTCAGAATGTACTTTTCAAAATCAGTTTTATTTTCATTATATCCCCTTTCGTATGTTGTAAAAAAGAAAAATCCTGTAATCTCGCTATTGTCCCTTAATTTCAAGGTTGCTTCATATCTATAAGCGCTTCCAGCATCCGCAAATAGTTTGAAGCTTATTAAAATGATTATGAATAATACTACTATTTTTTTCACCTTATGATTTTTTCCTTAGTGGTGCAACGGTTAGTATATGAAAAGTAGGCGATTTCGAAGCAAAAATCTTTCAATTTACAAAAATATTGAAACGGGCTATAAACCTTGACTTCACTACTATTTCGCCTATTTTTTATATACATTGTTATGGCACGTTTTTTTAATCATGTCATTGTCAACCTGTCTATTTTATTCCAAATGGTATTTTCAAAGATAAACTAATATTTCTTCCCTGATTGTAATAGTTCAGTGGTTTTAAAGTTGAAAGATGGTCAAAATATTGTGTGTCAAACAAGTTATTTGCAGATAATCCAAAAATTAATGTTTGATTTGAAATTAATATTTCAGCATATACACTCATATTAATCAATGTATAACCGTCTGTTGCAGTTTCATGAGGAGATGGATTCCCTTGTCTTAGTGCTGTTAAAGCAGAAAGTTTCATTGATGGTTTTTTCAAAAATCCAATTTTCTCACGTTTTGCTCTTATTTCATAACGAATTTTGTGTGCAGGAATAAATGGCAAGTAATTTCCATTTTCCTGTTTACCTACAACAGAAGAATATGTTCCTTGAATATGCAACCATGGTAATGATTTAGGATGAAAATGAATTCCCGCTTCTCCGCCGTAAAGTGTTGCATTTGTTTGCGAGAAACGATAAATATTAACACCTGATGAAGTAGTATCTGTGGTTGGTGAAATAAAAATATAATCATTAATTTGATTATAAAAACCAGCCAAGTCAAAAGATAAAAACTCACCGTGAAAATGCATACTTAAATCTGTTTCGAGCGAATTTTCAGGGGCTAAATTTTCATTCCCAATCTCATACCTGTTTCCATGCATTCCGTTTGAAGTAAGTTCTGATAAATTTGGCACACGATAACCTTTTGCAAAATTAGTCCTGAATACTATTTTTTCATTAACGCGATATGTTGCACCAATCGAACCATTAAGGTTTGAAAACTCCTTATTTACAGGTGCATGATAACCATTTGTTCCTTCTACCCCCAGTGCAAAAGTTAAAGTATTATACATATCAAATCTCAAACCGCCTTGTAGTTTCATTTTTTTGAAAAAAGTATATTGTGCTAAACCTAAAAATCCTATATTATTAATATTTGCATCTGGTAAAAACTGAGAAGCCCGATTGTTAAGGTTTTTATTTTTTTGAGACATCCCTTGCAAACCAATAATATATTCCGATTTATCGTTGGAAGGCAAATACAATTTTGATTCGTAGGTTATAGTATTTAAATTCATTTCAACAACAGGAACATCAAGTGTTGTTTGAAGTTCTCTCAATGCGTTTTGATAAGCGGTATTAATATCCAATTTGAATTTGCCTAAGTAAAGTCTGTTTTGAGATGAAATTAATTGATGTTCTAAATCTTGATACCAAATTTCGTTTTTACGACCTTGCTCTGTAATTAATGGTTTTACAGCAGGCACACTCATTCCTAAGTCTTGCTTAAAATAGTCGTAGAAAAGTTTGAAAGTTCCAACCTTTCCTGTATATCCTGTATTGGCATTGAAAGTCATTTCATTGAACCGTGAATTTGGCACATAATCACCACCACCTTGTAAATAATCGGCATGTGTTTTATTTCCGAAACGAAATCCGCCAAAAATATTTTTAGAAGCTCCTTTCAATCCGATGCTATTGTTCATTCCAAGTGTATTAGAATGCAATTGCATACGGTAGTCTCCAAGTATTTTACCAACAGGTGCAGGCTTTTCTTTTATGAAATTTATTACCCCACCTATTGCATCCGAACCATAAAGCAATGAAGCAGGACCTTTAATAATCTCAACTCTTTCAACGTCATTGTCGTCAATTCCTAATGGATGATTTTCGCTAAATTGGTAGTTTTCAATTCTGACACCATTATTCATAACCAAAATGTCATTCATTGAGAGACCACGTATTACGGGTTTTGAAACACCTTGTCCTTTGGCTATCATATCAACACCAGGAACCTTGGTTAATGCTTCCATGAAATTAGATGTTCCTGAAAAAGCAATATCCTTGCTTTTCAACACGTCAATTTTTACAGCATTTTCATGTTGAGAACTCACATAGCCACCTGTAATAACTACTTCCTGCGACTGAATAATTGCTATTGTTAATATAATATTTATTTCATTTACAGTTTGAGAAATATCAATTGTTTCAATTTCAGTATTATATCCTAGAAATGAAAATTGAATTTTTATTTTTCCGTTTGGAACATTGCTAATCAGGAATTCTCCTGCTTGATTAGTTATTGTTCCCTTATTGAGTTCGGGTAAAAAAACTGATGCACCAATCAAAGGTTCATTATTTACATCTGTCACCTTGCCATTTATTTGATTTTGAGCGTTTACTTTTGTGAAAAGAAACAACACAAAGAAAATCAAAACGATTTTTTTCATTTTATTACTATTTTTAAATTTACAAATAAGTTTATTACATCATTTAAGATGTCATTATTTTACTCGTAAAAATTGGTGGTGCTCGTAATAAAAATGAATACTTTGACCTATTACAACAATTATCAAATTTATAATTGTCATTTTGTTTTATATAGTAATTCTGTCTTTGTGTATTTTGTATATGCTTTTCAACTGAAAAAATTGATAGTTTAAAACTTGGAATTGGACATTTTTCGTGATGTTCATGAAAATGCTTCTCGTTTTTTGCGGTGCAATGAAAATGGTCATGGTGATGGAAAAGTCCGTCAACAAGCTTAATTGTCATTGGTGTCAGGAATATAAACACCAATGTTATTGAAATAATATTTTTAAGCTTTTTTGTCATCTATTTACTTGTCAGTTGTCTTTCTTTAAATGTGCCATAACGGTTTGCGGCTATGCACCGTTGCCATTTTTACCTTGTATTTTTCTAAAATGATCAGAGCTTAAATTTACAAGTAATTTTCCTATGTTACACCAAGCTGGCAATGGTGTATGAGCCGCTGTTAGCAACTGGGCGTTCTTCTCTTTCTGCCCCGATAGCTATCGGGAGGGCAGGCAAGCTCTTTGTCCAGGTTTTGGTTTGTGTGTTGGCAATTTGAGCGACCTGGCAATGTGCTTGGCTGCGAAGCGGTGGATTTTAAAGATGTCAGTTATTGTATAATAATTTTTCTCGTAACTAAGATCTTGTCATTTTGAATTTTTACTGTGTAAAGTCCGGGGGTTAATCTTTTGGTGTCAAGTTGTGTTGAATGAATCACGAATTTTGATTTTATCACGGTTTTTCCATGTATGTCGACAATTTCAATTTTTGAATTTTTTGTATCGTAATTTTGAGAAAAGTCAATATTTAATAATGAATTGGCAGGATTGGGATAAATATGTATTTCAACAATTTCCTGTGGATTCTCAACTACATTAACAGTTGTATCCGATATACCAAATATCCAGTAGTTTTGCTGCGACCCATAAACAAAATTTGAACAATTAACATCGCCCGACGGACTGAAAAACATTTCACCTGCAACAGTGTATTTGTAATCGCTATTTTGTACAACACCATGAACACGTTCAGCCCGGCTACCTCCAATGCATCTTTGCCAAAGTAGAACACCGGTACTGTCCACTTTAAATACCCAAATAGAGGGTTCATTGCCCGAAGAAGGATTGCCAATAACATCGCCATCAAAAGAGTAAGTATCAGAGAAAACTACAAAACCACCATCTGAACATTGAAAAATTCTAATTGGATATTCATGATCAGTACCACCGTAGCATTTTTGCCAAATTATATTACCTGAAAAATCGATTTTGATAAGCCACACATCCATACCACCATGCCATCCCGAGCCTTCTAAATCTCCATCATTAGATCCACCAAATGCTGCAACCATGTAGCCATTTGCTGTTTCCACCAAGCTACCTGCACCTTCATGGCCACTTCCTCCATAGCATTGATGCCATTCAGGATTGCCATCTGCATCGATTTTATAAATTATGGCATCGGGGCCACCCGGAGCATTGAATACTACACAATCCACATTACCACCAATTCCATTAGGCTTGCCGTATAAACCAGCGAGATAACCACCATCATTTGTTTGGATAATGCCATTGATAAATTCAGATTGAGAACTTCCAATTGAAAAATCCCATTCCTTAAGTCCCAAACTATCAAGCTTTACAATCCATCCATCATATTGGCCATACCAATTCGTTATGTCGCCACCGGATGAGTATATAATTACTGTAGCAACAACACCACCATCTGCAGTGGCTTGACCGAAAAAGGCATAATCACTAACACCATCATTATTACCAAGTACTCTTTCCCAGATAATATTTCCGCTGCTATCGATTTTTGCTACCCATAAATTAGACGCATCAGGGTATGGTTCTAAAACAGTCATTCCTATCAAATAATAGTGGGACCCGTTGAAATCTTTTACGATGCGATCGGCAAATACATAATCAAAACACTTTTGCCAAATAAGGTTGCCCGAATAGTCAATCTTTAATAACCACCCGCCGCCACCTTCCTCAGAACAAGTAACCTGCCCGCCGGAAGACCCTGCATAACCAATAACCAAATATCCACCATCGGTTTCAGCAATATCATAACCTCTATCGGAAGCCATGCTGCCATAGCTCTGCTGCCAGTCAATCTGAAATTGACTATAAGATGTGAAATGGAAAAGTAATAGTGACGATAAAATAACAATCAGTTTATTCATTTTTACTTCCTTTTATTAGTAATGGCATACTCTTCCATCTCTATGAGCAGGAAGAGTATGCCAATTCCAGATTTATTTACTGATTACGATTTTACCTGATTGGCTAAAGCCAGCTGCCTTGATTGTATAAATGTATACACCAGGCTTTACCGTTCGGGTATCCCAAAGATTCTGTCCTTGTGATCCTGATATTTGTATCATCTCAACGATATTACCTATTGAGTTCGAAATGGTGATGATAGCTTCCGTTTCATCTCCTGGAAGTGTATAGTCAAATGCTGCCCATTGTTTTGCGGGGTTGGGCTTAACTGAAATATTTAAGCCATAAGCTTTCCCGAGTGCATCAGGGTTGATAATACTGTTGCTTTTATAACCTGCCGTGCCGTCTGCATCAGGGCAATCATCGAAATATTCATCATAAACACCTTCGAGTATGCTTTTTGCCTGAGCACCTGCCACACCGGTACTGTTGTTAGCAATAAAAATAATGCTGGCTTTTTCTGTGCTATCCAACTGGAAGGTGTTCCTGCTTTCCTGGTATAAAGTCTGGTGCAGGTCCAGCATATCCATGTAATAGTTGTGTTCAGTTAGTTCATTGCCTTCAAGCTTATAAAGTTGCGGCAGCATATTGGCCAAAGTAAGTGCACCTGTGAAATTATCTTCGCTGATGTAGGTTGCAATAATTTGCCTGTCAGAGGTTATTCCACCCAGATTGTCAAGCCAGTTCCGCAATTCAACATTATCAGTAACCGTATCGTTTAGCAGGCTGCGAATAATATCGTGTGCTGCGCGGGTATAGGCATGTTTGTATCCCGCCATTTGTTGATGCAGGGCTGTTTTGTAAGTGGTGCCCTGGGCGAGTTGCCTCAATAGGTCAACCATATACGCAGGCAGTGGTTCTTCCTTGTTTTCCAGATAACTTAACAGGGTATCTTTTTTGAGTTCGTCAGGGTTGGCCGCCAGAATATCAAATAAGGCAGATTCAGTTAGGACATCTGTTTTATCGGCGGCTTCTTTCAATACTTCAAACGACAAGTGCGGTGAGTCGCCAAGCAGTTGGGCACGAAGCTCCCACATATCTTCAGGCTGGGCAGTTTGGATGTCAAGCTTTTCAGCTTCGGTATCGCCACCATCCACATAGCTGTCATACAGTATTTTTACGTTGTTGTAGTCTGTCAGATTATTATAATACTCCTGTTCTGCATCAGCTTTTTGTTGTGTGGTCAATACAAGTTTTAATTCGGAGCTACCACCGTAATGCGAGGGGCAACCGTTATTAATATTCCTGCCATACTTGGCCACATGGTAAATTTTATCGTCATCAGGTATTTCGTTACTATTGTTTTGATTATAATAATATCCTACCAAATGTTCACCACCATTATAAAAATGCCATGTGGCACCGTTTTGTGTAAATGTATTTCCGGCAGTATAATTATCATTCCCCTGTTCAGATTGAATACCTGAACGTTTTTCACGCTCAAAATCATTTACATAAAAGTCAGTGTAGTTATTGGCATTTTCATTACAATAATAAGCAAGCCCCATGTATGTATTAATTCCGATCCAGTTTTTACCATCTGAGAAGTTAGCATAACTTAAGCCATTAAAGGTATTTTTGTACACTTCGTTTATAGCCTCCGAGTTATTGATAATGACTCCAAAATGGTTAGAAGCCGAACCTCCTGTAAATTTAGTAAAATCGTTTTCTTCGTACGCAAATCCGGTTACATTATCCGAATAAATGCCTGTTCCACAGCCCCACAAATGTCCAATCTCAAAATTGGAAAAAAGCACGCTTGCGTTATTCATGTAGCGGGTTTTCACTCCATTGGCGTTGTCAGTAAAGTCTGCACGGTTTACGCTAAAAGTTAACGGTACACCACCATCATTTACAGCACTTATAGCATTGTAAAAACCTGTAAAGGTACTTCTGTCATAGTCAACTTCAGGGCATGGTGCTTGTTGTGAATTGCAAATTGCGCTTACCCTAAAACGAGCATCGTAAGCCGCAATGGCATGGTTCCATGTCGAAACACCTTCAACGTTTTCGGCCAGGCTAAAATCGCAGCCCTGAAAATCAATACCTTTTACATAGGCCAGGTCAATGTGCTTGTAAAATGTTTCATCGCCCAAATAATCTTCTGTTATTTCGAAGGTGCAATTTTTGAAATTGCTGAAATAGTCCCACTCAATCCCGGGGTAATATGGGTTAAAGTTATTATAGAGCAATGCATGGGCTGATTTGGCATTGTTACGAAAAACGGAATTCGTAGCATATACCATACCTCCTGTGGTAGTATAGTCGCCCGGTTTCCAAAGGTCAACTGCAATTATCGCATTTTCGATTGTTGCATTGTTCAAAGTAAGTTTGCCTTGCTTAAGAGGCTCACCTTGTAAGGGTTGTTGCGATTCATTTTTGTTGCCCCAGACCTGGATGCCTTGCCACATCTTGTTATCGAGGCTGGTTAAGATACCCCCATTAATGATAAGTTCACTACCATTTTCGATAATAATGTAACTATTCTCGGATAACTTAACCTGTGAATTAATTGTTAAAGTAGCGTTGTTCTTTATTTCAAGACCACAAGCAATAACTTTGTCGTCATTCCATGTTTCGTTAGCGGTTATCTCCTTTGGTGCACAATTATATGCCATTTCAACGGCTTTGAATGCATTAATCCTGCCTGCTCCTAACATACCTGGATAATTATTCGCATCAGTAACCGGATCTGCCGTTGATTTAATAAAATGTTGTATTTCACCGGGTGTAAAGTCAGGATTAACAGACTTTAGCAACGCACATACGCCCGCAACAATTGGAGAGGAGAAAGATGTACCACCCCACGACCCGTAATAAGGCCATGTATTGCCCCCACAGTCAGTTGTTGCAGCACCCATGATATCGTATCCGGGAGAACATATATCAACTTCTGGAAAATGACTATGTGTATATTCTTCTCCTTGTGTATTTTCCCAATAGTGATTATCATCAAAATCTGTACTGGTAACAATAATTATACGCTCATCATATTCAGGATTAAATGGATAAAAAGCGTGCTGGTTGCCCGCAGGTCCGCAAGACGTACTATTGGGGCCGTTTCCGGCAGGCATAACAATTACTGTCCCATTATCAAGTATTTCTTTAATAATCAATTCTTCGCCTGTTGATGGCATGGGAGAACAGCCTAAAGATCCGCCTGCACAGGAGACAAATACATCGGCTCCCATCACGTTGGAAGCATGTAGTGCCTTTGCAAGGGTGTTTTGACGGCTATCCCACATGTAGGCAACAATCTTGGTGTTAAATCCAACAGAAGCTAATTGACCTTGTGGTGTTTCTCCTTGTTCGGTTGTTTCAGCAGATACAAAGCTTGCTACTGCTGTACCATGCCAATGGGTGGTATTACATGAATATTGATAATTGGAATATGGATCATAATGTGGTGATATTTCGCTTGCCAAATCAGGATGGGTAACATCAAAATCTGCATCAACAATCGCAGTGAAAATACTTGGATCGCCTTTTGTAATATCCCATGCATAGTCGGCCTGTATCCGTTTTAAATGCCACAACCAATCATCAGCATGTGCAGTCCACATGTAATCCACTGGATCATAAACGAAAACAGAATCCATAACTTCAAATTTCGAGAATTTATCGAATTTGCCCGAATAAGAAGTTTCAAGATTGCCTATTACGTTATCAATATCTGCATTACTACTGCATCGTATTTCGTGTATCTTGAGCAACTCTGGCGTTTTTGCAAATGGTAAAGCTTGTTCGTAATAAACAACCTGATCTTGATTAAATAGTGCATTTAAATCACTTTTTGCGGAGAAGTCAGTTCCTTTTGCAGCAACATAGTCTGCATCATTTACCCAAACCCAACATATTGTGTCATAATAAATTTGGGCATGAGTTAACTGAAAAAAGAACAATAGAAAGCAAATTGAACCGTAAATCCGAAATGCTTTTGTCAACTGTAAAAAGTAATGCTTTTTCATAAGGCGTAGGTTTTAATTTGTAAATATTATGAATTGGTATTGAGAATGTTGACCATTGGTAATCCTTACCAGATAAATACCTGGTTTGAGATGGCCTACATCAAATTTGCTATTTTTCTCATGAATACTTTTCTTTAGAAAAGCCCTACCTGAAATATCCAAAATCTCTATTCCAGTTTCGTACCGGTTGCCCTGTGGCAATTCAACATGCAAGACAGATATTGCAGGGTTTGGGTATATTTTCGCATCCATAATGGCTGGATTATCTGTAATTCCAACAGGCTTAGGTACGCAGTCGTTAAAATTAATATTACTGTTCACATAAACCAGCAAGTCTTGGTTGTATTTGCAGGCTGCATAATGTCCATCATAATCATTGGTAGGATAAAACATTCCTATATTAGGGCCTACGCCTTCGATAAACATAACAGGTTCATCCCACTTGGTTTGCAAATTGAATCGTATTGTTTTTCGTCCTTCATAATAAAATACACTATCCACATTACTCCAAACACCCGGATTAATTTCAAAAATATCACCTGCGCTTAATTCCATGTCCATAATCAATCTTTCATCATTGTTAAATATGTCCTTGTACCAGATTTTGCCGGTATTTGTATCCTCGCGCACGCTACCCACGAAGATAGTATCAGGATAAAGCCCGAATAAAAATAATCGGGAAGACGTAGAATCGGGATGGTATTTAGTGTACAAATGTTCTGTAACTATCCCAAAAAGTTCTTCATGAGCAACAGTCCAGGAAGTGGAATCAAAAGAAACGACCGGCTGATAAGGCTGGGCAAAAGATAAAAAGGACAATAAAATTAACACTAATATCAGGGGTATAGATTTTGATTTTTGGCATGTTAATTTATTTTTCATTTCTTCAGGTTTTTAAAGTTTATTAAACATATAGAATTGTAATAACATAGCCACAAAGTTACAACGCCATGAGCTCAAATTTTGACCTCATGAAAATTATTTCAATTTTTTAACACGAATTTTTTTGTTGTTCTGCAATAAAATATTATATGGCCTTGATCTCGCAATGAGTTCAGCATCCTTTTGATGGTACTTTGGGAGCAATCAAATTTTTCGGCTGCTTGTTGTAATGAGGTCAATCTTCCTTTTTCAATCATTTCAAGCAAATAGTTTAGTTTCTCTGTGTAGGTCAAATAGTCCATGGTTATTTAGTTTTTCAGTGTGTTGGCTAAAATTTAAGCTCTTTTGGTTTTTTTCTGCGTTTGGCTTTAGTGTCGGCAAAAACCAAATGTGCTTAAATGTGTGCCGGCCTTCGCCTTGTTGCTAACGTTTGGGCTATGAAGCGTGGCGGGCTTCGGAGCATGTATCTTTCAAATTGTGAGAATGATAAATCGAAGCACAAAACTACCAATTTACCATTTTGCCCGCCATGATTTATGAGCCCGTGTTACCCAACGTAATTCTTTGTTTTCATTTCAAATTATTTATTCCCCTGCACCAAATACCAATCTACCCACGAGTCTAATTGATTAACAGAATTAGGTCGCAGTAAAATTTCTCGTTTGTTGTTGAGTAAATATAGGGTTGGCGTGGCAAATACATGGTAATCTTTAGCAATAGGACTTTCCCATTTTTGGTAATCGCATAAACTGATAAATGGAAAAACTCCGGCAAAGCTTTTAAATATTTTTGTGTCTTCGTCTAATGATACAAAAATCACTACAACACCTTGCTTTTTCCATTTAGAATATTGTTTGGCTATTTGTGTTAACTCTTGTGGGCATTGCGGACACCAGCTTGCACCAAATACAACTACTGTATAATTACTTTTTATGGCTGATAAACTTTTGGGAATATTCCCGCTTTCGTAAGCCGGAGCGAAAACATCTCCCTTAAATTCAATATCCGGTGCTGTATTGCCTTTTTTCATGGCTCGGT